>Ga0187886_1000896_pt1 | contig 30578 bp, 26 predicted proteins | sample June2016WEW_20_1_FD_133001 | JGI IMG/M metagenome (GOLD analysis project Ga0187886, IMG submission 133001) | Peatland microbial communities from SPRUCE experiment site at the Marcell Experimental Forest, Minnesota, USA - June2016WEW_20_150 | ecosystem: Environmental > Terrestrial > Soil >...
AAGTTCCTCCCCTACCGCAGCAAAAATAAAATCTGTCTGTTTTTCCGGCAAGAACGAGAGTTGTGTTTGAATTCCACGTCCTAAACCCCGTCCGCTAATCTTTCCTGCCCCCGCCGCAATTACCGACTGAATGCTATTGTATCCGGCACCCAAAGGATCCGACCCAGGCTCCAAAAAAGTAACAAGTCGAGCTCGTTGATAAGGTGCCATTATTTGCCAAAATATTGGGATTAAAACCAATAAACCCACAAGACCTATTAATAAATATTTCTTATTAAAATCGGATGCCAGGAGCACTCCCAAAAATCCGATTAAAGTTAGAGCAGAAACGCTTAATGATGGCTGAACTAAGATCAGTAGCAATGGCACTGCCAGCAAAAGAATTGCCTTGATAAATCTGACTATCGTAACCCTTTCTTTTGTTAAATAGTTCGCAAAGAAAACAAGAAGAAATGGACGGGCAAGTTCTGATGGTTGAAGAGTAAACGAACCAATAGGAATCCAACGTATAGTTCCGTGAGTAACTCGTCCGATAATAAGAGTTAAAATCAGTAATATTATTGAAACAATATAAAAATTAGTGGAAAAAAGGGAAATAATTTCAAAATCAACCTGAGAAAAAAGCCAAAACAGAATTACAGCCAAAATAATATAAATAAAATATAAAGGAAAAAGTCCTGGGGAAATGGAATTGAGAATAAATACGCTTAAGATTAATAAAAACGCAACCGAAATCGACAAACTTATATCTTTAAACATTACGGAGCCTTTGTTACCTTAAATTTACCCTTTTTCAAATTAGCGATTTGAGCCTTCTTGGTCATCCAAGCAACAAGTTTTGCGTCCTGCGGTATCTTCTCGATTGATACATTAACTTTTTGGGTAAGGTTTAGGCTCAGATTTTTCCTCTCATCCTGAATTTTACGTACAAGATCGCGAACACCCGCCTCTTCTTCCAATTCTTGTGTAATCTTCATGTCCAATTTATCTATTTTAGAATTCCAAATCAAATTTTTAACGTTTATTTCATTCTTTATAAGGTACTCAAGGCCTTTTGAAACCGGTTTTAGAGTAGATGAAAAAGAATTTAATGGTTGTCTGACTGGGATAGTTTTCTCCTTTCTTATCGAATGCGCTTTTTCGACAAGTTCCCGAACTTCCTGCATTTCATGAATCAGTTTTTCGTCGATCTTTCCCGAGTATTTTGGCCAGTCACTCAAATGCACTGATTCCTCTTTTGTTAAATTTTTATACATTACCTCCGAAAGGAAAGGTATAAAGGGAGCAAGAAGTTTTGAAAGAGTACAAAGTACGTAGTACATAGTGCCATAAAAAGCATTCCGGTCTCTTTCGGACTCGGAGGCAGGACCAACCCTATCACGCGAACGTCTTACATACCAAAGCGACAAGTCATCAACAAACCCTTCAATCTCCCCGCTTGCGCTAAACGCGTCAAATCTTTCCAACGCTTCTGTAGATGAAATGATGGTTTGATTAAGTCTCGCCAAAATCCATTGATCCAATACATTTAGACTCTTGGTTCCCTGTTTTCCACTACCTTCCGGTTTCCAACCGTCCAAATTCGCATAAGTGGTAAAAAAATTAAAAACATTCCAAAGTTTAAGGTGAAATCTTCGCCTAACTTCATCGGAAACTTTATAGCCAAAAAGTATATTGTCTGCCGGATTTGCTCTGGCAAACATCCAACGCATAACATCAACCCCAATTTTATCAGCACCCTCATTAAACTCGACCATATTTCCCCAGCTTTTGTGCATTGGACGCCCGTCTTCTCCGAATAGTGTCCCAAAACCCAAGACAGTTTTCATCGGATTCGTATCTTCCAAAACAGTACTCATGGCAATCAAGGAATAAAACCAATTTTTAAATTGTCCGGGGAAACTCTCCGTAACAAAATCTGCCGGAAACCAATTTTGCCAGGCTTTTTTGTCGGTAAGATACAAAGGTTTTATATTATTTTCGCTAATTGTAGAGAAGCTAACTATCCCCGCATCAAGCCAGGGATTTCCGACTGGCTCAATACGGCTCGTAATATTTCCGCACTTTGAGCACTTGATTTTAATAGCATCGATTTGTGGTTTGTGAGGCGTCAGACGCTTAAATTCTTTCCAACCTGACACCGCTCTTTCTTCTAATTCACTTTTACTCCCAATCACCTCGAAATTGCCGCATTTTTTACATTCCCAAATCGGAAGTGCCAGCCCCCAATACCTATTTTTCTTACTGATCAGCCAATCATGCATATTACTTAGCCAATCCATTTCGCGTTCCATTCCAAACCCCGGAATCCAATTTATCCTCTTAGTCACAGCTTTCATTCTTTCGCGAAGCGTTCGCGTATCGGGAATCTCCGGTTCCTTTTCTTCTTCACCCCACTCCATAAGATTTACTGGAGATTTAGTTTTTGAAATTGCAACCGGCTTATCCATAGCAATGTACCATTCATCGGTTACCTTCCAAACAAGTTCGGTCTTACATCTCCAGCAAGCGGGATATCTGTGATTATAATTTTCGATTCTAAAGAAGAAGTGATGCCCCTCTTCATTTAATTTTTCAAGATAATCTAAAATCACTTCCGGATGCTTTTTGGCATTCTGACCGCTCAAAAAACCCAAATTCGGCATATAACTGGCATCATCCTCAATCACAGGAATCATTGGAAGACCAATCTTTTTGCCCAATTTAAAATCTTCCGCACCTGCAGAGACGGCAGTGTGAACCATGCCTGTTCCTTCTGTAGTAGTTATGGGTAAAATTAAATTATCGGTCGCAATCACAACATGGAATTTATCGTTTTTTCCTCTGATTACATCCGCCACCTTCGGCAGGTTATCAAATGCGCCTGTGTACCTAAGTCCAACAAGCTTTGAGCCTTTAACAATCTTTAGTACTTTATGTGATTGAGTTCCAACCACTCTATCTTTTGCATCCTTTGCAATCCAATATTTCTTTTTGCCTATTTCAATTTGCGAGTAATCCAAACCCGGATCAACCGCAACCGCAATATTCGCAGGGATTGTCCAAGGAGTCGTTGTCCAAACCAAGAGATATTCTTCGGTCTGCCCCACAATTGGAAATGCCAAATAAACCGACTGGTGCGTAATCTCTTTATAATCCTCTGTCAACATTTCGTGCTGGCTTATAGCGGTTTCGCATCTTGGGCACCAGGCAACAGCATCCGCTCCTTTATAAATCCACCCCTTTTCATAACAAATCTTTAAAAAATGCCAAATCATGTAGTTATTATCATCACTTAAGGTGTAGTAGGAGTGGTCCCAATCCATAAAATAGCCAAGACGCTTGCTTTGTTCCGTTTGAATTTTGGAGTATTTTTCAACCCTGTCGCGACAGAGTTGAACGAACTTGGCCACACCAAAAGTTTCTATATCTTTTTTGTTTTTAAATCCGAGTTCTTTTTCAACTTCAACCTCAACCCAGAGTCCTTGGCAATCAAAACCGTTTTGGAATCTTTGTTTATATCCCTGCATATTTTTGAACCGTTGCCAAAGATCTTTATAGGTTCTCCCCCAGGCATGGTGAACTCCCATTGGATTATTAGCTGTAATAGGACCATCAAGGAAGCTAAAACGCTTCGTGGAGTTTTTATTACGGTTTAGGTACTTTTTGACCAAACCGGTCTTGTTCCAATCACTTAGAAGCTTTTTCTCAAGCTCGGGGAAATTAACTTTAAGATCGACAGGCTCAAAATATGCCTTACTTTTGGTCATATGAAGCAATTGTACTATTTCGCACCAAGAGGTTCAAGGAAGGTTTTTATCTAATCTTTCTCAAAAACGCGGGAATTTCGAATTTTTCACCGAAGGTGTCACCGTCATTGTCATCACCTTGATCTTCCGGAGGTTCATTCTTTGTTTCTTCTTCCTCTTCATCCGTAATATTCTGCCTGACAGGCTCACTTACCACTCCCTGAACAATTGGGGGTTGAGTCGGCTGTCTCATTTGAGCAATTCTTGACCTTGTTTCATCAAAACCTGTGGCTATTACTGTAATTCTGACCTGATCAGTAAGGTCGGGTTTAATTATTGCACCAAAGATAATATTTGCATCTGGATCGGCCGCACCACTAATAATTCTGGCCGCTTCATCAACCTCAAACATCGTGAGATCGTCGCCACCTGCAATGTTAAATAGAACTCCGCGCGCGCCTTCAATTGACAAATCAAGAAGGGGTGAAGAAACCGCTGCCCGCGCCGCCATTTGGGCTCTATTTTCCCCAACTCCGGTTCCGATTCCAAGAAGTGCACTTCCCGCATCTTTCATAATTGTCTTGACGTCAGCAAAGTCAACGTTTACAAGCCCCGCAGTTGTAATTATGTCCGCAATTCCCCCAACCGCTTGGCCTAAAACTGAGTCAACAACTTTAAAAGCCTCGAGAAGAGTCATCTTGCGATCTATAACATCCATTAGTCTCTGATTCGGAATAACAATTAAGGTATCAGTCGCTTCCTTTAGTTTTTCTATTCCATCCTCGGCTGCGACTGCGCGCCTTGTACCCTCAAAAGCAAAAGGTTTTGTAACAACCCCAACAGTTAGTGCTCCCGCTTCCCTGGCAAGTTTTGCAATAATAGGCGCTGCTCCTGTTCCGGTTCCCCCACCCATTCCTGCAGTAACAAACACCATATCGCTATCAATTAAAAGTTCTTTGATTTTTTCAACAGATTCTTCAGCAGCCTGAGTACCAAACTCCGGATTTCCTCCAACTCCAAGTCCTTTTGTTAATTTCTCTCCGATCTGGAGTTTTGTCGGAGCCTTATTCTGGAGAAGCACCTGAGCATCGGTATTTATTGCAATAAATTCAACACCACTAACATCTCCCCCGTCTATCATTGAGGCAACCGCGTTTCCTCCACCGCCACCAACTCCAATAACTTTTATTTTTGCAATTCTTGCGCTATCAGGTTTTACAAGTGCCATATTAATTTAACTGTCAGCAGGATTGTAACTTGGGCAGAAGTAAAAAACAAGCGAACAACACTCAGGGCAGAAGGTCTTTGATTGATGTAATTATTTTTCCAAATATTCCCGTTGCTCCTGACGGTAGTTTTATCTTTTTAGTGAATCTTGTCAAGTTCTCATTTACCGGAAAGTCTTTTGCTCCATAAAGTAAAAGTCCGACACAGGTTGAAAACGCGGGATTGACTACATCATCTATCAGTCCCCCCACACCTTTCGGAATTCCAATCCTTACGGGTAGGCTCAACATTCTTTTTGCAGATTCAATCGCCCCCGCAGTTTCTGCCCCCCCGCCTGTAATAACAGCCCCCGAAGGAATTCTATTTGCCAAACCCTCTTTTTCAAGCTCCATTCTGACCATCGTAAAAATTTCATTTAGGCGTGGTCTTATAATTCCTTCCAATAAAGTTTTTCTGGAAACCTTCGTTACTTCCGTAACCCCGAGGCCTACTAAATCCATTTCGTCCGATTCTTCTTTTTTCTTGTTATTTGAAAGTGCTATTTTTATTTTTTCTGCGGTCTCTAATGAAACCCTAAGCCCGATTGCCAAATCGTTAGTAACGTTCTTGGCCCCAACCGGGATTACTCCAGAATAACTTAAGGCTCCGTCGGTATATGCCGCAATCGAAGTTGTTCCCCCACCAATATCAATTAATACACAACCGAGTTCTTTTTCCGTCGGAGAAAGTACTGCCTCGGCTGAAGCTATTCCGGAAAAAATCAAATCATCAATCTGAATGCCAACTTCATTAACAGCTTTTCTTACATTCTTAATAGCAGAGGAGCCGGCTGAAACAATATGTGTGTCAACTTCAAGTCTTACTCCACTCATTCCAACCGGGTCGCGTACTCCGGCTTCGCCATCAACAACATATTCCCTAGGCATTACGTGAATAATCTCACGGGAGGCCGGCATTGAAACAGCCGAGGCAGCTTCAACAGCGCGATCAACATCGTTTTGATTTATTTCTCCGTTTGGCTCGGAGATTGCGACAACCCCATGAGAGTTTTGAGAATGAATATGGGCACCCCCAAGGGCAATATAAGCAGATTCAAGATTATATCCGGCCATTCGTTCTGCAGCTTCCACTGAGGAAATTATTGACTCAACCACTTCTTCAATATTTACTATCTGACCTTTCTTAATTCCACGAGAATCGGAAGAAGCCGCGCCCATTATGTTAACCAAGGTCTCCATGGTTATCGGGTCAGTTGCTACTTGCGAAATCAAAGTAGCAATTTTGGTAGACCCAAGTTCAACCCCGGCAATAATTCTTACTTTAGTCATATTTCTATTCTGTACTATCTTAATACAGGGTTTTTATATCTCATGTCAATCTGAGAATAGGTCCCTAGATAACTGGCCGTAATCTTTGCATAAATTAACCTTAAAGACCCAAGCAAAACCTCAAAATCTCCTTCTAGTGGAAATATTACTCTAACACCAGGAGGAATATCAACAACCAAAGTATCATTCGTAATCGTTCCATATAGAACCTGATACATCTCATTAACTCCCGAGATCAAATTCAAAGCAAAAAGATCGCGACTATTAATCAATTCTCCAACATTTTTAATAGGTTCAGTGCCTATCACCGTCGGCAAATTGGAACTATCGGCAAGAGCAAGAATTACCCCTTTTTGATCAATAAGCCCGATTTTCCCGGTTGAGCTATCTTTTAGAGCAAAATCAGGCTTCTTGGTAATTATGTTAATTAACATTAAGTTTGGCAGTTTAAATTGAACGGAAAAATTGGAAACCAAAAAATCCTCTTTCAGCTCCTTCCGCGCATTTCTATTGGCAGAAAACAAACTTTTAGAATTCAATGTTTGTAATTTAGAATTTACCTCCGTAGGACACTCCCCAAACTGGCTCTTACATTCAACTTTAACTTTAATGAAAAATGGAATTAAAAAAATAAGGACAACAAGTGTGGCTATAAAGAGATAGGAGAGTTTTTTGATCATATGTACTCTTCGATAATATCAGTAACCCTCTTAGCGGCGCCTGTGTCAGGACTTTGTTTCTTTTCAATACTTGAGACAATATTTTTCCAACCCGAAAATATTTTTTCTACTTCCGAAAGTAAACTTTCCGGATTTACCTCCGTCTCCGGCATCACCCTAGCAATACCAAATTCTTCGGCGTATTTCGCATTCTTATATTGTTCATTCATGAAGGTCCTGGGAAGCGGAATGAAAATTGTGGGAATTTTGAGGTACAAAATTTCGGAAACAGTGTTTGCTCCGGATCTGGCAATAATTAGGTCTGCCTTTTTGTAATATTCAGGCATTTCTCTGGGGTCAACAAACGAAATCACCTGATAGTTTTTATTCTGATAGTTTTTGTATTTTTCAAAGTCGCGCTCTCCTGTTATATGAATAATTTTATATTTAGCCAGAAGCTTAGGAATTATTCTAAATATTTCTTCATTTATAAACTCCGATCCGCGGGAACCACCCATAACCAAAATAGTTTTAGTGTTATTTAAAGCTATTTTTGGTTTGATTGATAGAATTCCCTCAGATAACGGATTACCTGTGACAACTGTTTTTCCTTTTGGAAAATATTTTTGACTCTCATCCCTTCCAAGTGCTATTTTTTTGACAAAATAAGAAGAAGCGATCGCCGCCCGACCGGCCGCAACGGTTTGTTCGTGTAAAATTACAGGAATTCCGAATAAAAACCCCCAAAAAATGACAGGAAAGGAGGAAAATCCTCCAAAAGAAAGTATTACACGCGGTTTAATTTTCAAAAGAAGAGAAAAAGCCTGAATAAAACCAACCGGAATCATTAAAAGAAGCGGAATTGTGTAACGAGTAAATTTTGTCTGCAATTTACCGGCTGTGAGGGCAAAAAACTTTACACCCAGAGATGGATATATTTTATACTCTATTGAGGTTGCACCTGATCCCGAAATAACAGATTTTGACCCTATCCAACTGATTTTGGCCTCCGGAAATCTTTTTTTGATCTCCTCAATAACGGCAAGTCCAGTTGTGGCTGCATGGCCACCAGTTAAAAGAATATTTTGTTCATTTCCTCTCATGTGTTGAATATCTACTTATATTAAGAAGTATACCGCACGCAGAAAGTACTGTCACCAAACCGCTTCCCCCATAGGAAATAAAGGGCAATGGAACTCCTGTTAAAGGAACCAGAGCCACCATAGAGGCAATATTCAAAAATGCCTGCCCTCCAATCCAGGCGGTAATTCCTACTGCTAACACTTTAGAAAACGAATCGGGCGCATTCATTGCAATCTTTAATCCCTTATAAATGAAAAATCCAAACAGGAAAATAATAACTGCAGCTCCTATTAAACCAAGTTCTTCTGCAATAACAGCAAATATAGAATCTGTTGACGCCTCAGGAAGAAAAAGATATTTTTGCCTGGACGCTCCAAGTCCCACTCCAAAAATTCCACCCGCACCAAGACCCAAAAGAACCTGACGGATATGATAAGAGGCACCAAGAGGATCCCTTTCCATCTGTAAAAAGGTTAAAAGACGCTCTTTTCTATAAGGTGAAATGAGTACCAGCCCCAAAGTTCCCAAAGAGCCAATTAGAACTGCTCCGGCAAAATACAACAGACTTACTCCGGAAACAAAGATCTGGCCCAGTCCTATTGTAGATACTATCAATGCGGTTCCTAAATCGGGCTGAAGCATAATTAGTACAATAACAATTATGAGAGGTAAAAAATATGATATAGCATTTTTATTCTTTGAGGCCACTTTAGCCAAAAACAAAGACAAACTTAGTTTAACTATTTCAGATGGTTGAAAATTAAACAATCCCGTATCGATCCAACGCCTTGCTCCCAAAGCCTTAAAACCCAAATGGGGAAGAAGAACTATAAAAAGAAGTATTAAGGAAAGTAGAAAAATAGGTGTTGCAACCTTTTCCCAAAATTTATAATTAATTTTTGAGGTCATAAACAGAGCCACCATTCCAACACCTGCCCACATTAACTGTTGTTTAAATAAATAAAATTTATCTCCGTAAGTATTGAGCGCTTGGGGGGCGGAGGCATCAGCAACCGCAATGAGGCCCACAAAAACAAAAACCAGGATTAAAATCAGTAAGTTATGATCAAAGGATAATTTCTGTTTGGCAAGTTTAATTTTTCGCACATTATATAGTCGAAAGCCAGAGTCCAAAGATAGAAAGCATGATCCCTAAAAGCCAGGCTCTCATTACAATCTTGGGTTCCTCCCAACCCCTAGCCAAAAATGCATTATGAGCAGGGGCAATGGGAAAGAACGGACGCTTGCGGAACTTCCAGGACAAAATTTGTATTGCCGAAGACGTAATCTCCAAAACAAAAATTCCACCCATTACCACAAGCGCAACAATGCTTCCCGTAAGAAGTCCTATCACGGCGAGAGTTGCGCCAAAAGAAAGCGCTCCCGTATCCCCCATAATAATTCTCGCCGGCCAAATATTGAAATATAAAAAAGCGAACAGGGAACCAATCCAGAGAGAAATAAAAAGGGAAAGAGGGGTATCAAGATGTCCCGCAACAATTATTCCAAACGCAGCCAAACAAATCAAAAGAAGCCCAGTAGCTAAACCATCTAAGCCGTCGGTAATATTGAAAGCATTGGTAAAAGAAACTATAACCAAGGCTGAAAGTGGAACATACCAAAAACCCAAGTCAATTACACGCGCCACAAGCGGTATATGAAGAATATGAATTCCTAAATTGTTATAAATGATAAATCCTATCACAAACGCCAGAATCCATTGAAAAATGAACTTCTGCCTGCGCCGCAACCCAAACCAAAGCCCTAAAATTCCCCTACTTGGCTTAACAAACAGTTTCACAAAATCATCCGAAAGACCCAACAAACCAAAGGAAATAAACGTAAAGAATATTACGACCAACTCCCACCTTAAGTTATATGCAGTTTTAATATAGACTCCGAGATGGGTAGCTAAAGGAAAAATAACGGCAAAAAGAATACTTACAAGCACAATAATAAGAACCCCTCCTCCAATTGGCGTCCCAGCCTTGATATCATGCAGTTTGTCAAACAAAGGAATTTTTCCACGTTTTGGAGCCTCAACACGACGGGTAAAATGTATTTTATAAAGAATATCTATAAAAGGAACTATCAAAACTGAAGAAATAAGAAAGGAGAAAATAACCAGCCCCAAAGCCAAAGGCAATATATTTGGAATATTCATATCCGGTTGAACTTAATTATACGAGCGCATCAACGAGTTTATCAAGACCAATTGAACGCGAACCTTTTATTAAGATGTAGTTTCCTTTTTGTAGATATGGTTTTAAAAGGGGCAACACCGCTTCTTGATTTTCAACGATATAGGTTTTTGTATCACTTCTGATTTTACTGATTAAATATTTTATTGCGCTACCGACCCCAATAACACACTCAAAATCCATTTCTGCTACTTTCCTACCAATCTTTCTGTGAGCCTCCTCCTCATATGTACCCAACTCTTTCATATCTCCTAAAACAGCAATTTTCCTTTTTCCATATGCAATATCTTCAAAAAATTTCAATGTAGCAAAAGCCGCCTCAGGATTACTGTTATAACTATCATCCAAAACAACAGCTCCAGACTTAAGTTTAACAACCGAAAGTCTGTGTTTAGGTTTCTGATAACTGGACAACCCCCTTTTAATTTTATCAGCACCAATCCCTAAACTTTTTGCGACAGCTTCTGCGGCCAACGAGTCTTGCAATATTGGATTTCCCCCTCCCTTAAACCACACAACTTTAGCCTTAATATTTTTCGAAATACTTTTTAACTTTTGGTCCCCCATATTTAAGACAGCGATATCATCTCTAGAAAGACCAAGGACCAACTTACCTTTTTCATTCAAAACTCCTTTAACATTTTCCAAGAATTCAAGATGTGTAGGAAAAATGTTTGTAATAACACCAATACCAGGCTTTACCAGCCAAAGATAAAAATCCATTTCCCCTGGGTACTCAACTCCCATCTCCAGGATTAGATACTTAGTATTTAATCCTGCTCTCAAAATAGTATTTGGGATGTTATAAACCGGATCAATACTTTCCTTTGACCAAACTGTATCTCCCACTAAAGAACATATAGAAGCTAGCATTTGAGTCGTAGATGTTTTACCAGAACTACCAGTAATTGCTATAACTTTTATATCGGTGAAACGTTGAAGAAACCTTATATATATTCTGGCAATTCTTCTTTTAAGGGGGTGTACTAACCAATGAGATATTAAATGCAAAAACACTTTTGTTTTATTTTTATCGATCAAAAGAGGTAATTCAAAAACATCATGATAAGGAAGTTCGGGTGTCATCCACCACTGAACTATTGGGTTAATCTTTTTCATACTATAATTCTGGGTAGTATCGGATTTATCCTAGAAATTACCTCGTAGTTAATTGTACCAATTTTTTCTGCCAATTCATCTGCCGTTACCTCCAACTTACCCATTTTCCCTATTATTACAACTTCATCTCCTTCATTCACTCCTTTTATATGTGTAATATCAACCATTATCATATTCATGGCCACTCTTCCTATCACCGGGGCGTAAGAGCCACCAACTATCACCCTACCGAGATTTGACAATTTTCTGTCAAATCCGTCCGAATACCCGGCAGGTATTACGGCAATTTTGGAAGTCTGCTCCGAAATCCAGGTTCTACCATAACCAACTGATTCGCCTTTTCTAACAATCTTCACCTGAGCTACAATACTTTTCCAAGTAAGAACCGGTTTTAGAGAAATATTTTTGTTTTTTGATTTAAGCGCAATCCTGGTCTCTCTTGATGGCCATAAACCATAAAGTGCAACTCCTGCCCTAATCATTGAAAAATGTGATTCTTTATAAAGAAATGACGCCGCTGATGCCGCAGTGTGAATCAAAGGAGGATTAAAACCCCATGTTCTCACTATCTTCAGAGCATCTTTAAATCTTTTTAATTGCTTCTGTGCAAAAGAAGAGTCTAAAGTATCCTCAACATTGGCAAAATGTGTATACACTCCCTCAAGAAAAATTCTGTCCGCATTCTTCTTCACAAAAGACAGAATCTTAATCAAATCTTTCCCCTCGACCCCCTGACGGTTAAGTCCCGTCTCTATTTTTATATGAATTTTTGCTTTCTTTCTTAATTTCAGTGAAATTATGTATCGCAAGATATCTAAGCTGTAAACGACAAACGAAAAATTATTTTCTATTGTCAATTTAATATTTTCTTTTGTGGTATAACCCAAGATTAACACCTTGACTGTTTTATCAATTTTTCGAATGATAAAAGCTTCGTCAATATTATCAACTGCAAAAATGTCCGTTTTGTTTTTGAGAATAGAAACCACTTCAGCCAAACCATGACCATATGCATTTGCTTTTACTACCAGCGCCACTTTTACTTTTTTACCAACAATCTTTTGAAGAGTCTGAAAATTATAAAACAGGGCACTTCTTGAAATTTCCACCCAGGTTTTATTTTTAGTTGAGAGCATATTTTATAATTTTATTAAGAAGGGCAGAATAAGAAATTCCTGCCGCCTTTGCTGCTTTGGGAAGCAATGACATCGGTGTTAAACCAGGTATGGTATTTATCTCTAAAATTATTGGATACTTATTATCCTTTAAGATGAAATCTATCCTCGCAAAACCCCTACATCCAACAGTTTTGAAAACCCTCAATGACAAATCTTGAATTTTTTTTGTTAAACTTCTTGAAATTCTGGCCGGAACAATTTCGAGAGATCCACTTTCTGTATATTTAGATTCATAATCAAAAAATTTGCCCTTCAACGGCCTTATTTCGACAACAGGAAGAGGGGTAGGATTTTCATTTCCAATAACTCCACATGTAACTTCTACACCTTTTAAATATTTATCTATCAAAATTCTGTCGTCATATTTAAACGCCAAATTCACGGCCCTTTTGAACTCAATTACATTTTCGGCAATCGAAGCCCCTACCGAAGACCCACCATTAACCGGTTTTACAAAATACGGCATTTTACCTAAAATCTTTCTAAAATTCGAATTCTTGCTACCTTTATGCATGGTTATATATTTGGGAATTGGTAATTTTTGAGACTGCATTAATTTACGAAAAACCTCTTTATCCATTCCGATAGCTGATGCCAAAACTTTTGAACCCGTATATGGAATGCCTGCCAGTTCCAGCATTCCCTGAACCGTTCCGTCTTCACCAAATTGCCCATGCATGGCAATAAAAATCAAATCAATCGGTTTATCAGAAATTGCACCAACTCCAGAAATAGTTTTTGATTCTATTAAGGCAATCTCGTTAGAAGTATCCCTCAACCTAAGAGTGTCTTCCAAGCTTAAGAGAGAATTTTTATTTGTCAATTTCCAAGTTGTCCCATTTTTAGAAATAACAACCGGTAAAACTTCGTATTTCCTTTCATCCAAATTTTTTACCACCTCTGTGCCCGAAATGATTGACACTTCATGCTCTGAAGACTTTCCCCCCATTAGAACTGCAATCTTTATTTTCTTGCTCATTTGTCAAACGTGTTTATAAAAGTCTGGACAAACCTTTTGTTTTTTGGGGATACTTTTAATTTCTGGAATTCTTTTGGATGTATCCATTTAAATGAATCATGTTCAAAGCTTAATTTGACCTCTGTTTTCTCTACTTTAGAAAAATAACAAATTGTAACCCAAAATTCATTTCTATCATTAAAGGCAGAGAAAACGTCTAATAGTGTAGGGGTGTCAATATCTAAGCCAGTTTCTTCTTTTACTTCTCTAATAATTCCATCTTTCAAATCCTCTCCGAATTCCAAATCACCACCAGGTAAATCCCAAAAACCAGGTCTTGAAGGGGCTGTGCTACTCCGCCTTATTGTCAAAATTTCCCCATTCTTATTTACTATAATTATTTTCTGAGAGATTTTATTTATCCGATCACTTTCTTTCATATTGAGTTCCCAATAATACCACAGCTTTTTTGAATTGGTTCCCTCGGTCTTTATAGTTTTTAAACATATCAAATGATGCAGCGGCAGGGGAAAGAAGAACCACACCTCCATTGGCAGTATTTTCAAATGCGGTTTTAACGATAATCTCCATAGAATTTTTTCCAAGACTCAACATTTTCCCTTTATATTCGGCTTTTTCTAGCGATTTTTTAATTTTGTCTCCAATCTGGCCAATTAATAAGATTGTTTTTAGGTTAACAATCTTCGACAAATATTCGGCGAGCTCATCATAATTAATTCCCCGATCATATCCTCCCATAATCAAAGTGATTGGTTCGTTAAATGAATTCACTGCCGCCTTTACTGATGTTTGATTTGTACTGGCAGAATCATTGTAAAAATTGATTCTGCCCACCTCTCTCACCCATTCCAGTCGATGTTCCAATCCTTTAAAAGTCGATAAAACTCCAAGAATAATTTCATCTTTGATTTTTAAAATTCTGGCAACGGCGACAATAGCAGCAATATTTTCTAAATTATGTTCACCTCTAAGAAAAAATCTTTGCTTAAACTTGTTTTCCAGAAAACTTTTTGAAAAATAGACAACTTTTGCCTTAGTACTCTTGGCAAAATCTCTAGCAATCTGATCATCACTATTAAGAATCGCAAAATCGGATATCGTCTGGTACCTGACAATATTTTTCTTGGCATTGACATATTCTTCTCTGCTTCCGTGCCAATCCAAATGATCAACACCCACATTGAGAACAATGGAGATTTGCGGACTTTTATCTAAATCGGCAAGTTGTTGCGAGGAAAGTTCGTAAACAAAAACGACATCTTCTCCATTATTACTAGCCAAAGCCTCCAATGACGGATTTTCAATATTACCAACCAAAAAAGTTTTTAGCCCATTTTCTTTTAATATTTGGTAAATAAGAGTTGAGGTAGTACTTTTACCCTTTGTCCCCGTGACGCCAATAATTTGACCGCAACATTTTTCAAAAAAGATTTTTGTTTGCGAAGTAATTTCGATACCCTTCCTTTTTGCTTCAATAAGTTCCTTACCAAAAGGAATCCCAGGGCTTTTTATAATATAATCAAAATCACAAATATTATCCAAGTATTTTTCTCCTAAATAGAGGGTAGTATTTTCATCTCCTTTAATCTCGATGTTTTTAATATCAGCTATAGAAATTAATATCTTTGGATACTCTTGACGCAATAACCGATAATTAGACTGGCCTTCTCTGCCAAACCCTAAAATCAAAACTTTCTTATTAGAAAGATTCTCAAATAAATATTTCATCTTGCTTCCTTTAATATCCTTTCATATTTATCATCCAGATTATTTTTTCCCCACGAATTGAGTATACTCGACACCTTGTTCTTAAGAGCAAGTCTTATTTCCTCTCTTGTACCAACACACTCAAAAGGTTTAACTGTATTATCATTGATTAAAGAGTTAAGGATCGGATCTAACTTTTTATCCTCCAATAAATTTTTACCAAAAATCTTTATCGTATTTTCTTTCAAAAACGGATAAAGCAAGATAAAAGTTGACAAGCATTTGGGACATTTACCACACCACGAATTAGTTTTTTGTCCCACATTACAGCTTCTTATTACGGAAAAGTATTTATCAAATTTTGAAAATATTTTTGCAATTTGGATATCATAAATGGGTCTTAAGAAACTAAAATAATTTACATTCGACAAATATTTTAGATTGTACTCACGGAATTTGTTTTCAAAATCAAAGGTTTTACTATATTGATGATTAATATTTTTTCCTTTATATTTTATATTTTCTTCATCTGAACTTCTCTCATTCGAAAATATAATCGTTCCGAAATTACCAAGGACAGCAGACAAGACACTTATAAATGAAAGTAGAGTTGTAAACGGTGTATGGCCGTTTAAGAATCCCTTTTCGTTAAGTTCAAGAATTTTATTGTCCAGAGTCCTTTCAACTATTACATTACTTAAACCTGCAACCTTTGCTATTTCCAACGAAGCTTTTGAGGGGTTCAATAAAAATGCCGATACATCTTTGAAATTATTGCTTAAAATTTCAGCGGTGACACTAGAATCTTTTCCTCCACCAATTGGGACAAGAAGTTTATCACTAGAGATATCTATTGGATCTGGATTTTTGGCTTCGCCAAGAGAAAAATATTTAACAAAATTATTTTCAGTAAAGTCTATTCCATTTTCATAGAAAAATTGACTCATGCCATTAATGAGTAGATCGTGCCACCAATTAATTTGATAGTCGTCTAAATTACCACATTCGACTACAATTTCAGGAGAAGCAAAAGCTTTCCAATAACTGAGCAGTTCAACCATCCCAATATTAAAAATAAGATTATCTATTTTGTCATGGATTGTCTTTACTCGATCTGCATCAATATTCTTAAAACTTAATTTTGGGGCAAAAATGTATTCATCTCCCGCGGAAAACTGAAAAACTACATTCAAGTCATTTCCAACCACTTCCCATATATAACTTTTGTAATAAAACTTCGGATACCCAATTCTCAAATTTTTATAGTTCATAACTTTTCATATAATCCATATTTAGAAATTAATTAACTGAACTTCTCTCTCCAATTTTATTCCAAACTTTTCATAAACATCAGCAATTATTTTTTCCGAAAGATCATAAATCTCGCGTGCACTAGCTTTTCCGCTTTTGTTTATCAGTATCAAGGCATGTTTTGGTGAAACACCCGCCCCTTTATATGTTTTACCCTTCCATCCGGCTTTCTCAATTAGCCAACCGGCAAATATTTTAAACTTGTCGCCAAACGGATAAATCTTGGCATCTGGAAATTTAGATTCCAATTTAATTTTTTCTGGTAAATCTATGATCGGATTCACAAAAAATGATCCGGCGTTCCCCACTTCTTTAGGATTTTCCAATCTTTCTTTTCTAGCTGTAAGCACAGCACCACGAATTTCGGATAGTGTCGGATTGGGAGAAGAAATATATTTTTTGAGAGATTCGTAATCCACCTTTCCCGACTTCTTTTTTGAAAGTTTAAGGGTAACACTGCAAACAATATATTTTTGCCAATGATCTTTTCTCTTGAAAATACTTTCTCTATATCCAAACTCGCAATCCTTTTTATCAAACGTCACAAATTTTTCATTTTCGATATCGTACACTTCCAAACTTACAAACACCTCACTTAATTCATGTCCATAAGCCCCAATATTTTGAATCGGGGCAGCCCCGACCGTCCCAGGAATTCCTGAAAGATATTCTATTCCCTGTAGTCCTTTTGCCACAGATTCTTCTACTAATTTATCCCAACTTGCCCCCGCCTCGGCGGCAACGGTGCCGTCATTATTGAAGGAAATACGATTACCGATATATTTAATAACAACGCCGGGAAATTCTTTATCGGAAACTAGGATATCGCTCCCTCCACCAATTACAAAAAACGGAAGTTTATTTTGTCTGGCAAATTTTATGGCCCTATCAATTTCTTCTTTGTTCTTTACTTCAAAATATTTTGTTATTTTGCCGCCGGTCCTGAAAGTTGTTAGATCCGAAAAATAAATCGGAATTAACTCTGCAATTTCTCGTGCCCAGATATAACTCTTGCCGGCGCCCATTACCAAGACAATATCTCCAGATTTTAATTCCTTCGAAAGAATATCTTTTATTTGATCGAATGAAGTAAGTCCCAAAGCGTTAGAGTGTCCTGAAGTTTTTGCAACCAAGGCCGGCGTCATTCCAAAAGTCTCTTTATCACGAGCTTTAAAAATCGGGCCAATTAAAACTTTGTCCGCATCTTTGAAAACATTTCTATATTTTGAGAGAAGTGCTTTTGTTCTTACAAATCCGTGCGGTTCGACAACCGCCCAAATTCTTGCGGTGGGGTATTTTTCCCGAAGCGCCTGAAGTGTTGCCGCAATTGCCGTTGGGTGATGACCGTAGTCATCATAAACTTTAATTCCACTTCTATCCGCAATCAATTCCATTCTCCTACCAATCCCCTCGAAGCTTTCCAAAGATTTAATTATTTTCTCATCGCTAATTCCCAATTTCTTACCCAAAACAAAAACCATATTGGCATTCTTTTGATTGTGTTCACCCAAAACCTTCAAATTGAATCTTTTATTTAAACTGTCTTTTCCTGTAATTAATATTTTCTGTCCAACTAGATTTTCTATAAATTTTGAAAAACTATCTCGGACTTCTTTCTCGTTTTTGAAAAAATCAGGATGATCAAACTCAATATTATTAATAATTACAATCTCCGGATGGTAATTCAAAAAATTATTATTAAACTCGTCCGCCTCAACTACTGCATATTCACCTTTCCCATAGCGCGAGTTTCCATTCCACCCGGGAACACTTGCACCAACAATAACAACGGGATCAAAACCATTATCAATTAAAAGCTTTCCTGCCATTGCCGTTGTGGTTGATTTTCCGTGAGTTCCGGCTACACAAATTAATTTTTTTTGCTTCAGAAGCACTTTTCCCAAAAATTCCTGCCAGGTCATTACGATTCCTCTTTTTTCTCCTTCGGTAAGCTCGGGACTTTCGGAATTTTGATAATATACAGCCGGAGTTACAACAAGAAGGTCGGCATCTTTTAAATGATCCGCACTATGGCCTTTATAAATTCCCCCCTCGGCATATGCGGTACTTTCTTCCAAATCACAACCTGTTACTCCATAACCAAACTCTTTAGCTAATTTAGCAACACCGGAAACACCGCTGCCTCCAATTCCCATGAAGTGAATTTTTTGAATTTCCTCAGACATTAATATAAAGTTCTAACAAAATTGGTGACTTCAAAAATATTTTGGGCCACAAAATCTGCTTTAAAATTCGGGTCTTTTGGCACTAAATCTTTATACATACCCTGTTTGATATGAATAACAATCGAATTCTTAACACCATTCTTGATAGACTCAAGATTGGTTATTTTATCATCTATAACAATTTTTCTTCTCCCCCCGTATATTTTGTCAATTACCTCAACATCCTCCAAACCGTGGAAAAGAGTCTCAAAGACAAACATCTCATCCAGGTATTTTGAAATTTTCAAATTCTTAATTTTCATTGGCTGATATACCAGGTCTCCATCCGTCAGAATTACAATTTCTCCCTTAGGATCTATATACTCCATCAAATCGTTTACACCATCGAATACAAACTCATTGAACGGAATCGTATAGAACATTTTTCTTACTTCCTCTGAAAACTCAGGACGTCTAACTCTTTCAGCAAATGAGTCACTAAACTCAGGAATAGAAACATAACCCAACCTATCCCTACTAAGATCATATTCTTCCCAAAATACTTTCAGAAGATCCGGCTTTATAAGTTTTTTCACCAAATTGTCACTAACAAATTTTTTGATTGTGTCCGTATCTATAAGAGTGTTATCTATATCGAAAATAAAAACCGTTGGCTCCTTTTGTTTAACAAACCTAAGAAGCATTTTTTCATTTGCCTCTTTGAGTTCTTCCTGATTGTTTATTCCACGCCATTCATCTTTATTTTCCAAGAGAAAATCATTCACCTCAATTTTTTCTTTAAGAGCAATCGATACTAAATCAGTTATGTAATATTCGCCCGAGGTATTCTTAGAAACTCTGTCTATGCCACTCTGCAACCACTTTTTATCAAAAATGTAACAACCCACGTTCACTTCATTGATGAGCTTTTGTTGATCAGAAGCAAATTTTTCCTCAACGATTTCCACGACTTTATCTTCTTCCCGCACTACTCTTCCCAGTCCTGATGGTACGTCAACAACGGTACTCATAAAACTAAGTTTTGCCAAAGAGTCTCTGTGACTTTTTATAAACTGTCTTATTGTAGAAACCTCAAAAAAAGCTGAGTCGTCTCCATTAAAAACAATGACTTCTCTTACATCTTCGGGGAGTTTGTCCAAAGCCAATTCTACGGCATGAGCTGTACCCAACTGTTCTTCTTGGTAAACATAGTTTATTTTCTCATTCCTTATACTTCCCTTTACATCAGTTGCTTTGTAGCCAACCACAACATAAACATTTTGAACAGGAATCTTTTTTACAAGATCCAAGCAATAATAAAGCATCGGTTTCCCGACAATCGGATAAAGAGCCTTTGGAAGATGCTGACCTATCCTAGTTCCTTTACCAGCTGCTAAAACAATTGCCGCAGTATTTTTGGTTTCTTCCATTTGTTCTATTTAATTTGTTTTGTGTATGTTTTTTGTTCTGAATAGAAAAGTGTTTTTTCCGGTAAATTACTCATAACTATAGTTGATGGTCCAATAATTGAACCACTTCCAATAATTATACCCGGCATTACGGAGGCATTTATTCCCATTTTTACATTATCGCCGATTAAAGCTCCCAATCGGCTGCTTTCCGTAGAAACTTTCTTGGATTTAACTTCTACATCTATCGAATTTCTATCAATTCGCTTGTTGCCGGTTATAAATCCTGCACCAACCCTAACTCCCTTACCTATAATTGTATCTCCAATAAAGCCTGAGTGGACATGACTATTTTGTCCGATAATACTTCTTGTGCAATCTACGTATCTCTCAAGCTGTGCATCCGCCTCCAAAACAGAGTAATCCCGTAGAACGGAAAATGCTCCTACAATTGCATTTTTGCCGAGATAAGCAGGTCCCTCTACTATCGCAAAATCCAGGATTTTTGCACCATCTTCCAAAACAACCTTTCCTCTTACTACTGCTTTTGGAGATATATCATATTTGGCAGTTTTTTCTTGAGTAAGTTGGTCTAATATATAAGCTTTTATAGCAAAAAGATCCCAGGGATATTTTAAAGACATTACGGAAGAGTTATTTCTTATAATTGATACACTTTCATTCTTCATGTATGTGTCCAGAGCCGCTTCAAACTGGTATTCAGATTCCGGGGTGTTTTTTAGTACCCCAATAAATTTTTTGTTAAGAAAATAGCAGCCGGAGATTCTATCATCAGATGGTTCTTTGCCTTTTTCAGGTTTCTCGACAACTCCGATGGCTCTGCCAGATTTGTCATAAGATAAAATCCCATATTCCCAGGGCCTATTAGTTTTTTCAACCAAAACTCCCACTGAAGAAATATTCTTGGTTTTCTCCAAAACTAGCTTAAAAATATCTTCATTAACAAAATGAGGAAACCCCAAAATAAAACTTTCTTCCAAAAGTTCTTCTGCCGAAAGCAAAGCATCCGCCATCCCAAAAGCCTTCTTCTGATAAGCAATCTTTATGTCTAATCCCTTGTAGTTAGAGAGATAGTTTTTTATTTCTTTGTCGGCCTCAGAGATCACTACAACAACTTCATCAATTTTTAATTTCTTGATTCCACCCAACGTCCAGCCAATAATAGGCTTTCCGCAAATCACAAACATCGATTTATGGGTACCATTAAAGGGAAAGAATCTAGATGAAGCTCCGGCTGCCAGCAGCACTATTTGTTTTTTCATATATATTTTTCTACAACCTCACGATCAGACCAATGAACTTCGTTTTTTCCGTCGAAATTCATAGATTTTTCGTGTCCTTTTCCAAAAATCCCTACCAAATCCCCTTTTCCAGCAGATTTTATGGCAAATTTAATTGCTCCAACTCTATCGGGAATCTCATAAATTCTAGCACCTTTATTAGTAATTCCACTTTTAATCTGAGATATTATATCCGTTACTTTTTCACTTCTCGGATCTTCTGCTGTCAAAATTACTTCGTCAGCAAGCTCAGAGGCTATTTTACCCATTTTAGGGCGTTTATAAGGATCGCGTTCACCTGCGCTACCAAAAACCGCTATTAGCTTTCCCACCGTTTGAGTTCTTAGATACCTCAATACCGCCTCAAGTGAATCCGGCGTGTGAGCAAAGTCGATGACAATTTTTACCCCCAAATTATTTTTGATCTCTTCCAATCTTCCTTTGGGTAATTCAAATGAATCAAGGAACTTGATGGCTGAATTTCTATCAATCCCTAAAAATTCCACAGCCTTTACTGCAGCCTCTATATTTAGATTGTTAAATTTTCCGGGAAGAATATCCAGATTGGTATCAACAGGCGCAATAACCTTGTATTTGCATGAATTAATAAATGACATTTTCACTCTTCTATACTCCCCGAGGGTTTTGTGGTAATCCAAATGCTCCGGAGCAATGTTGGTCAAAACTCCCACCTCAAATTCAACTCCAGCAATTCTTTTTTGATCAATTCCATGCGAACTAACTTCAATTACAGCATATTTACAACCTGTATCCACTATTTCTTTCAATAATTTATTAAGCGAAACCACGTCGGGAGTCGTAACATGAAATCCCAGTGAAGTAATCGAGGAAATAAGTCCCGTCTTTTTGCCAGCCGAAGTGAGAATGTGATAAATCAAATGTGCTGTGGTAGTTTTACCCTTCGTTCCTGTTACTCCAATAATTTTAAGTTTTTTACCCGGATTACCATAAAATTCCGCGGCATATTTTCCAAGAGCTTCCCGCGAATCCTTCACCTTAATATATTCAACTCCGCTGGAGAGTCTTTCATCGCGCTCACCAACAACGACTTTTGCACCATTTTTAATTGCCTGAGGAATATAATCGTGGCCGTCAGAGTGACCCCCTTTTACTGCCACAAACATGTAGTCCTTTTTAACCTGTCTGGAATCAGAAGTTATTCCTTCAAATTTTTGCATCTTCGTTGACCCTCGTTATTTCTGCACCGAGCGAGACGAAGCGGCTTTCAATATTCTCATAACCCCGCTCGACAACTTCTACATTCTCTATCTCACTCCTACCGTTCGCGGCTAGAGCTGCCAATATCACAGAGATTCCTGCTCTTATATCCTTACAAAACAATCTATCGCTCATTAGGGGCGTTGGACCGCTAACAATGACTCTATGCGGGTCGGCAATAAATATATTTGCGCCCATCGAGATCAAATCGTCAACAAAAAACATTCTCCACTCGTACATCCAATCGTGACAAAGAACCATTCCCTCGGTTTGGGTAGCCAGAACTATGAATGGACTCATTAAATCAGTCGGGAATCCCGGCCAAGGGCGGGTTTGAAACTTTCGTCTTGAGGCCACCAATTTGGAAGGTAAAACTGTTAAAGTTTCTTTGCCCGCCTCAAATTTCACTCCCATATTACCCAGGTAATTGAGAATCATTGAATAATTTTCCGGAACAAAGTCTGTAATCTCAATCTTTCCGCCCGTGATTGCGGCAGCTATTGCAAAGGTTCCACCCTCTATATGATCGGGAGAAACCCTGTGCTCCGCGCCACCAAGTTTTGAAGTTCCCAAAATATTTAGCGTATTTGTTCCTGCACCGTGAATTTTTGCTCCCAATTTCGTCAAATAGCCTGCCAGGTCATAAACGTGGGGCTCTGTCGCGGCATCCTCAATAGTTACGGGCTCATTCATTGATGAGGCCATCATAAGTCCTATTTCTGTGGCTGTCACCGAAGTCTCTTCAAGAAATATCTTTGGAGCTTTCCGGTTCTTCCATTCCAGAAAAAACCTGCCGTCTTTACGCTCAATTGTCACACCCATCTTTTGAAGAAGTGAGAAGTGGGTATCAAGCAGTCGCTCCCCAATTTGATCTCCCCCAGGTGGAGTAATGACTGCTCTGCCAAATTTAACCAGTAGGGGGGCTGCCAAAACCACTGAGGCTCTAAACTTTGAGCACATATCGGGATCCGGATCAAAAGAATTTAGTGTCCTCGGGTCAATTTTTAGTGTATGGTCTTTATACTCAACTTTAGCGCCCAAACTAGCCACAAGATCAACCATTACGGAAACATCGGAAATATCAGGAACGTTTGTGAATGTGGAAGGAGAATTTCCAAGAAGCGACGCTGGAATTAGCTTCAAAGCCGAATTTTTGTTGCCTGAAAGCTTAATTTTTCCTTCCAATTTATGCCCACCAGTAACGAAAAATTTAGACATCTGCTGTATTTTAGCACAAAGCTACCGATCCGGTTGTATTCCCATGTACGGAAAAAGGTCTTTCGCAATTGAATACCATAAAGGTGCAGCCGTCTCAGCAGCCCAGGGAGAACTTTGAGGAGATTGTAGCATTACAAGCATTACAAATTTCGGATGGTCTACCGGAGCAAATCCAATAAATGAATGATTTGTATTTGTTGGATCATAATGTCCGGCAACTGGTATCTGTGCAGTTCCCGTTTTTGCCGCTACCGTAAAGCCGGGGATCTTGGTCCATTTGGCTTCACCTAAATTTGCCGCATCCACCATCATTTGAGTAATTTCTTCTGCTGTCTTTTGACTGATAACCCTCGGGGAATCTGATGGTTCCACATTTTCTTGCCATCCGTCTCCCTGAATTTGAGTAACAACATGGGGGAAAGGTAAATATCCGCCATTCGCTATCGCTGAGACCGCACGTACCATTTGAATAGCGGTAACAGCAACCCCCTGCCCAAAAGTTGTAGTATCCAGATCAACATTACTCCAGGTGCCTCTTTTCCTTAAAGGTGAGACAGATTCTCCCTGCAGATCAATTCCGGTCGTATTTCCAATTCCAAATTTCTGTAAATAGTCATAAAGTGTGTTTGCTCCCATTTTCTGACCCACAAAAGTCATTCCTACGTTATCTGAATCAACTATCACGTCGGTCATTGACGAATTTGGGTGATATTTGTTATTCCAAGTCTCAATTTGATAACCGTCCACACTAATTGGACCATTACAAATGTCACACTTTGTTTCTAGTGTCACGGCTCCTGAATCAAGTCCTCCCGCCATCACCAAAACTTTAAAAACACTCCCAGGCTCAAAAGAATCGGAAATTACCGGATTTCTAAAAACTTCATTATTATATTCCCAATACTTTGATGGATCGAAGGAGGGGTAGGTCGCCATTCCCAAAATTTTCCCTGTATACGGGTCCATTATAGTCACACTTCCACCGCGAGCCTCATATTTGACGATTCCATCTTCAAGATTTTTTTCTATCAATAACTGTATCCTTTTGTCAACACTTATTGTCAGGTCAACTCCGTTAATTGCTGTAACCTCTTTTGTTCCTCCTAATAAAATTGGCGTCCCTTTGGCATCTTTTTCCTGCCCGACAAAACCGGGTTTTCCTGAAAGCGGAAGGTTGTAGTACCCTTCCAAACCAAAATAGCCCATATCATTTCCACCGTCATCTTTACCGACAAAACCCAGGAGCTGTGCCGCTGCTGAGGCTTCGGGATAAAATCTACCCCCACCTTGAGTAAAGTCTATTCCGAGAATTCCCAAAGCCTGAATATTTTTCTTAACACTATCGGCAACTTTTTGCGCAAGAGAAACCCAGGAAACATCCTGCTTAGAAATTAGATTATTAATCTTTTGTGTCTCTGCAGAAACCGAGGCAATATTGTTCGAATCATCAACTAAAAATGGTGCTATTTTTTTTGCAATATTCTCAGGCGATTCTTTAATCAGTTTTGGGTTCACAGTTATCTGCCAAACATTATTTCTTAGTACCCAGAAACTACCGTCAGGAGCTAAAATATTTCCCCGCGGCGCCGCCGTTATAGTCGATGAATCATACTGACTTTGAGCTTTTTGAGAAAGAGTTGAACCCATTATCACCTGCCAATATGAAAGCCTTATGACTAGCCCCAAAAATAGTAGAAGAAAGACAATAAGAAGCGCTTGTATTTTGGCATGCATCTTAAGGGAGTCTTGCCACAGGAACGCCACCTGAAACGTATACCAAATTGCTAACTTTAGCAAAACCCATTTCGGTGCTTTTTTCCCGCAATGAATTAACCGACAAATTTTCCACCAAATTCTCTTCAATGTCTTGTTGCTGATTAGCAAGTTGTGCCTCTTTCTTTTGGAGATCAGCAACTTCTGCTCCGCTTGCTGCGGTCTCAATTGTCATAAATATAGAAAGAATCGCAAGTATTCCACATAAACCACCCAGAACATACATCTTCAAATTTTTAAGATTAAATTTATTTTTCATTTTTGTAAAACCCTCATTTTTGCGCTCCGCGCGCGCTGATTACTTTCAACCTCAGCAAGCGACGGGGTAATATATTCACCCCTCCCACCAAAAAATTCTTTCACAATCACGTCTTCCGCAGAATGAAAAGTTATTACAACAAGTTTTCCCCCTTCTGTCAGTAAGTCGTATGCTTTTGGTAGAGCCGCTTGTAAATTATCAAGCTCACTATTGACCGCAATTCTAAGAGCTAAAAATGGAAGAGTTGCCTCATTTAACATCTTTTTGCCGGTTTTTAAGCCTTTACAGATTTCCAAGAAATCAGCAACTGTACCGATTGGTTTATCCTGACGAAAATTTATAACTCTGCCACTTAGCCACCTGGAAGGACCTGGACCAAGTGTTACGTTAAACAAATCCACAAGTTGGTCCCTCCTCAGTACATTGAGTAGGTCGGCAGCCTTGACCCCCTGCGTCTCGTGATTTAATCGCATATCTAAGGTTGCTTCCGGACTTCCAAAAGAAAATCCGCGTGAGACATCAGTCAGATGAAGATTGGAAACTCCCAAATCAAACAGAATTCCGGAAACTTTCCCGTAGCCGTTCTCACGCGCTATTTTATCTATATCAATAAAGTTTCCTAAAATCAGTTTGGGAGTAGGGCAGGTATTCTCTAATCTTTTTTCTGCAATTGCCAACATTTCAGGGTCAGCTTCAATTCCAAGCACTTCTCCACCCTGCTCGGTAATGGCAAGCGTATGCCCACCGGTCCCTAAGGTTGCGTCAATATATTTGCAAGCTTTTTTAATGTGCAAACTTTCAATTACCTCACGTGTCATTACTGATTCGTGGTAATTATCTGTTTTCATTTTTTCTTAGCTAAACTCTCTATATAACTTGCGGCTTCTTTCGCCACCTCTTTCTCTTTCTCTTCCCAAAGTTCCTTATTCCAAATCTCAATTCTGTCCCCAATTCCTAAAAAATAGACCTGCTCGCCTAGGGCGGCGTATGAAACCAGCCTATCGGGCAAGACTATTCTTCCTTGATCATCAATCGAAACCTCATAAGCCGAAGCAAAAATGAAATGCTCCGTTTGTCTAATCGGCTCGATAATCATTTTTTCACCACCCGTTAATCTTTCTAAAAGTGCATTCCAAGAATCTTTATCTACTAAAACCAAACAATTCTCGTACCACTTGGCGAGAATTATTGATTGTCCTAATTTTTGACGAAAAACCGAGGGAATAGAGGCTCTCTTTCCTGAAGTTACACTGACTAAATATGTACCTACAAACATTTTCGTTCATCTGGGCAGATGAGTGAGAAACTACCATTTCTCACCATTAACAACCATTTTGATATTATTTCACGCCCATGTCAAGTATTACTTCACGATTTTCACAAATAACCAACTTGGAGTATTATTGGGCTACTTTTCCTGAGTGTGGCTTACCATCTGAAGCAAAAACTCCATATCCGTTTTGCCAAACTACACACTGTGATGTATCTGGCTGAACAAAAGTGGGCATTGTCACAAAATAAACCCCTTTTGCGAGCTTATCTAAATTATAAACAAACTTATTATCAACCGAAGAAAGAGCCATTGTACCGGATTGCAAATGAAAATCGCTCGAAAGCTTGCCCATTGATTTACCACTACTATCTCTGAAAGTAACAGTTATCGTTCCCTGATTCACCCCATCGTCAAAGCGGTAGTGACCGGAAGATTCCGATCCTAAAAGTAGATTTTTATCAACGTCTCTACCCGTTAACTTAATTGTTCCAGGAACACCCTGCTGGCCACCATCAATTGTGTTATAAACCAAAAGATAATCCATGCTGGATGCCCCTGGTACATTTATCTTCCGCACTTTAAAATCTAGAAGATGACCCAAAGAGTTAGGAATCTTGGCATCGGTAGTAGGAGTCAATGAAACAACCGGCCACTGGGACTGCGGCAGTTCGGGAATAATTTCAGCCTGATCGGAAGAATTTGTAGAGGTACCACTCTTAAGTGTTCTTACAACTACAAAAACAGCCAAAAGAACAACCAAAACACCCGCTCCTATCAAAATTAATGGCAAGTATTTTTTCATGATATTCTAACAAGCTTTGCTTATTTCAATCCATTTTGGAAGTATTCGGAGAGTTTGTCAATGTTTACTCTTTCTTGTTTTCCGGAATCGCGGTCACGGATGGTAACAGTGTCATCATCGAGCGTCTGAAAATCGATTGTAACGCACCAGGGAGTGCCTATTTCGTCCTGCGCGAAGTACCGCTTACCGATATTCCCCCTATCGTCCCAGGCCACAACAAAATTCTTCTTCAATTCTTTATAAATTCCGCGTGCTTTTTCAACCAATTCGGGTTTATTTGCCAAAAGCGGGAAAACAGCTACTTTATAGGGAGCGATTTTAGGATCTAGTTTTAGAACTACTCTGTCGCCATCCTCAGTATACCCGTTAAAAAGAAGTATTCCTGTTAGTCGTGATAGACCAAATGTTGGTTCGACAACGTAAGGAATATATTTTTCGTTAGTAAACGGATCTGTGTAACTCAAATCCTTACCAGACTTTTCCGAATGATTTTTTAAATCATAATCAGTTCGACACGCGATCCCAAACATTTCCTTAAAACCAAATGGATATTTATATTCAATATCCATTGTCTTCTTGGAATAGAAAGATCTCTCAAAATCTTCATGTTCGCGCCAACGTAAATCCTCCTCCTTTATTCCCAACGAAAGGGAAAATTTCCACATTTCATCACGCCAATCTTCAAATACCTTTTCCCAACCTTCCGGTTTGATAAAATATTCAAACTCCATTAGATCAAACTCAAAACTTCTATGAGTAAACTGACCCATTGTTATTTCGTTTCTGTAAGCTTTTCCTTGTTGTGCAATGCCAAACGGAATCCTCACACGAGTAGAATCCAGAACGTTCTTAAAATTTAAGAAAATTCCCTGTGCAATTTCACCACGGAGATACGCCAAATTTTTCCCTTCTTCCAAAACCCCAAGTTTTACTTCAACAAGCTGACTAAATTTTCTAATTCTTGTCCAATTACTTTTTCCACACTTCGGACACGGGATTTTATTTCTCGCAATTATATCTTCTAGTTCTTCAAAAGGGAGACCTTCGACTTTAGTTTTTACTTGCTTTTTACTATCCAAACCAGCAATTATATTTTTACTACCTGTATGCGTAGCAAGAAACGTTCCTTTACCGAGTTTATCGTTTCTATCTCTCTCAATGACCGATTGTTCAAAAAAATCCTCGATTAAATGATCCGCTCTAGCTCGATTTTTGCATTCCTTGCAGTCAATGAGCGCTTCATTAAACCCAGCCAAATGCCCCGAAGCAGACCAAACTTCCGGTTTTAGAATCGTAGCGGCATCGATAACAACCATATCGTCACGATCCAGTACAAATTTTTTGAGCCAAAGATCACGAATGTTATTTTTGAGAAGCGCTCCCGCGGGGCCAAAATCCCACACATTAGCGAGTCCGCCGTAAAGTTCGGATGAAGGATAAACAAAGCCTCTTCTCTTGGCTAACGCCACAACTTTTTCCATCAAATCCATACGCTTAGTATATCAGCTTTACGTTCTCTTTTGCATCCTGTTCCAAGCAAGCGTGGCTACATACCCCAATACAAACCAGACCACAAAAACAAAAATAATAAGCGTCAATGCATTACCCAGCGAAAAAGGTTCAACTACATAAGGGTTCGTTAAGAAATGCAAACCCAATACAAAATTAAGAAAGCCCTCTGCCACCCCCGTAAAAACAGCCAATGACCAAATCGCATGCAGAACAGCAAAAAATAATCCTGTAAATACACCAACTTCTACTGGTTTAAATTTCATTCATTTTCACCCCCTCACTTATTCAAGATCCAAAGGGAAAAATTAAGAATTGTGGCAAAGGAAACCCAAATAATATATGGATAAAGTAAATAACTTGCAGTCTTCTCTATTTTTCCAAAAACCAAAATCGTTTTGAGAATAAAAACCCACATCAGGATAATTACTACCAGAGCAAGTAGAAGATTTTTTGCTCCAAAAAATATCGGCGACCAAATGTCGTTTAGAACCAGTTGAACTCCGAAAAACATCAAAGCCTCACGAATTTTTCGATTTTTTATTCCTTTCTCCCAAATTAAATAAAAAGAAATTCCCATCAAAAAATAAAGTAGTGTCCAAACAGGACCAAAGAGCCAATTGGGTGGGCTGAAAGAAGGTTTAATTAGATGTACATACCAAGCAGGAATTGCAGAAGAAGTAAAAACGGTTCCAATACCGCCCGCAAGAAAACAAACCAAAACTGAAGTGAGAAGTTTTAAGAAGTTTCTCATACTCAAATATTAGACCTAATGTATAATTAAATTCAAGGTGTTTTTAAACATTAAACCCAATTGGCAAAAAATTATACTTGGCTTTCTTATGGCTGGAATTTTTTGCCTGGGATTTACTCTTTCATACCTAACGCTCAAAATATCCAAAGTTTTTGTTAAAACGCCCACATCTACTCCCAATTCTTTTGCCCAAGCCTCCCCAAAGCCGATTAATGAAACGCCACAGGAAAAGGGAGTCTACAATGTTCTACTTCTTGGCTATGGAGGAGCAGGACATGACGGCTCGCTCTTAACCGACAGCATAATCATCGTTCACGTCAACACGAATTCCAAAAAAGTTTCTTTTGTCTCGGTTC
>Ga0187886_1000897_pt1 | contig 30555 bp, 33 predicted proteins | sample June2016WEW_20_1_FD_133001 | JGI IMG/M metagenome (GOLD analysis project Ga0187886, IMG submission 133001) | Peatland microbial communities from SPRUCE experiment site at the Marcell Experimental Forest, Minnesota, USA - June2016WEW_20_150 | ecosystem: Environmental > Terrestrial > Soil >...
CCTGGTCAACGGAACGATATTAATGCGCACCAACCCCGAGATCGTCGCGGAGCGCGGACGTCCGAAAGAGGTGAAAAACTGGGACAAGGCCGTGAGCGGTTTGTGGGCCCTCGCGCAATATCTAGCCATTCCACTGGTGGCCGGCCTGGATGCGCGTTTCGGTTGGACGCGCGGGCTAGGCATTGCCTGGAACATCGCGGGAGCCGCGGTGTTTACGGCCGGAATGGCGCTTTTCGGATGGGCGATGATCACCAACACCTATTTCTCGACCGCCGCGCGCATCCAGAGCGATCGCGGCCAGACGGTCTGCCGCAGCGGCCCCTACCGGTTTGTGCGCCACCCGGGATATTCGGGAACCGTCCTCCAATCGGTGGGAACCTCGTTTCTGTTGGGTTCGCTATGGTCCCTGATCCCTACCACTGCGGCGGTTGCATGCATGGTCGCCCGGACGGTGCTGGAGGACCGCATGCTGCAAAACGAATTGACTGGGTATAAGGACTTCGCCCGCGACGTCCCGCACCGGCTTGTCCCCGGGGTTTGGTAGGGGATATCTTTCAGAGGTATTCATGAAATATCTTCGCGCGTTTGTCTTCTTCCTTTCGACAGTTCTCTTATACCTGGGACTGCCTTTGTTCGGATGGGGATTCGATAACCTGCGCGGGTTCTTCTCCCTCGCGCCCAGGCTGGGGTACGCGCTTTCGGTGGTGTTGTTTGCCGCGGCCGTCGGCGTTCAGGCCTTCTCCGGGACGGAGGGGATTCGCGGCGGCAAAGGCGAGGAATCAAAATGGAACCGCCGTGAGAGTATCATGCGGGTCGTGCTGATCCTCGGGTTATACCTGGCCATCACCTTCATCCCCTTCGCCGACCGGCGGGGGATCGCGGTAATCGCCGAAGGGGCCGCCCTGCGCTGGCTGGGTGTTGCGCTCGGCGCGCTGGGATATGCGCTGATCTTCTGGTCGGGACTCGCGCTGGGAAGGCAATACTCCGCCGAAGTCACGATCCAGAAGGATCATCGGCTGATCACCGCCGGTCCGTACAAGTGGATCCGCCATCCCCGGTACTTGGGCGTGGTCTTGCTCTCCCTCGGGCTTTCTCTGGCGTTTCGCTCATGGGTCGGGCTGGCCGCCGGGCTTTTGGTTTTGGGCGTCCTTCTGTTCCGGATCCACGACGAGGAGGCGCTGTTGCACCGCGAGTTCGGAGAGGAATGGGAAAGGTACGCGCAGAAATCCTGGCGAATGATACCGGGGATTTTTTAATGCATACCATTGCGAGGATCTCATGAGCAGCGAAACTCTTTTCCATATCGGTTTCTGGGTGCTCTTGGGAGGGGTTCTTGCAATGCGCGCGTACTTTTCGATTCGCGTCCGCCGTTCCGGCGGGACGATCACGCCCGACCGCGCCGCAATCCGGCGCGAGGGGTTACCTATGTTCCTTGCGCGGGTGTTCGGGTTCTTCATTTTATTGTCGATTCTGGTTTTATACGGGTTCAAACCCCAGTGGATGCGGCCGCTCGCCATTCCTTTTCCGGATGGACTGCGGGCTGCGGGTTTCCTCCTCGCGCTTGCAAGCCTGGTCTTTTGGATCTGGGCCCAAACGGTTCTGGATAAAGAATGGTCTCCCCAACTGCAACTTCAAACCGGACACCGACTGGTGACTGCGGGACCTTACGCGCGGATGCGCCATCCGATCTACACCGCGATGGCCGGCTGGGCGGCCGGGTTTGCCCTGGTGACCGCGAATTGGATCTTTGTGGCGTTTGCCGTCCTCATCCCGACGGTCTTCCTGCTTCGCGTTCCCCGTGAGGAAAAAATGATGCTCGATCGGTTCGGCGGGGAGTACCGGGAATATATGAAACGGACCGGAAGCGTGATTCCAAAATTCTAAGCAGCTCCGCTCCATAACGGCAAAGACCCAAATGGAAACCTGGCAGGAGAGGTTCTGTCGAATCTACCCTCGATTTTTATTTCCCTTTTGCTTGCCCGATCGGCGGCAGGAATATTCTGCATGGAGCTTTATTCTTGCTCCATGCACCGCCGGCGGAATCCATCCGCTATTCGCCTTTCCCCAAGCGGCGTGATGGTTTTTTCTCCCTGATGATGACATCAGCCGGCATGCCGGGTTCCAGTTCGCTGCGGTTATCCACCAAGGCGGTTTTTACGGTAAACACCTAGTTTTTTCGGTCTTCCATTGTTTGCACGTCGCGCGGCGTGGAGCCCGGAACTATCATCAGCGCCGGTTCGGTGGTCTTTACCATCGTGAATCTGAACCTGCTTACGATTACGGTTACGTGCCCGAAACGCGGGTCGATGAACGTGAAGTTGCAGATTCTCCAAACTACCGCGTTGCGGCAAGCGCTGTCTGCTGCAATTCTAGCTTCGACTCTTGGGCGAGGGTGCCAAATCAAGATTGAATGAATACATAACAGTATCTCCCGGATCTTCGGTACCGCCGACCGATTCATATAGTTTCATCGCAGCAGTATTTGACCGGTCCGTTAGCACCCACGCTTCACGACAGCCAGCAGCGCGTCCAAATTCCAACAGGATATCGAGAATCCGTTTTCCAACGCCTTGCTTGCGATGACTGGATGCCACGGCAACCTCGTTAATCCAGAGCTCAACCGGCTTATCTGGATGGACATAGGTCACACCGGACGCGAAACCGACAACCACGTCCTTGTCGAGGGCAACTGCCAAATGATGGCGGCGATCACGGAGGAACTCGGCGGCGAGATGGAAATCAACTGGGTTGTCAAACACATCCGGCGCTATGTTCTGGAGTACAGTCTCATCGCCTGGACCCAATACCCTGACTTCAATTGTCATTCCGCCTCCCCGCGGGCAAGCCGTCCGACGATTTTAGCGTTAGCCGTCCATGAGATTCCGCGCCGGCCTTGCGCAAATTCTACCTCAAGCGTGAAAGATGCCCAGACCTTTCCGGTAGGCGTTGGTCGGCCGCACACAGTGTTTGGTAACCTCCTCATTTTTATTCGCATACAGCCAAACTACACTTTGCTACCAATATATAAAGCCACATTTTCCCGAGTAAACAATGTTGCTAGGTATAATTCTTAGTTGTCGGTCGAGGTCCAACGACCGGTGACCTCGGGCCCGACCTTTACTTTTTTATTGTTCTATCTTTTATCATTTGTTTTACAAAAACCAGTTCTGGATCTCCGGGATCCAATTCATCAATATATCCGCAAGGTTTATAACCATTCCTTAATAATAATTTTTGCATGGAATGATTTGATAAATTCGTAGTGATAAACATTTTAGCGGTATCAGCATATTTCTCCAGCGATAATAATAACAACTCTCCAATTCTTTTCCCTCTATACTCTTTGGAAATCATCAGCATATCAATCTGGCTCTGCCGAAAGAATTCATGGTTGAATACACCATAACCAACAATGCGATTATCCATTTCAGCCACAAGCACAAAATCCCTTTGTAGCCATGTGTCAATCATTTCAGCGCGGGAAGGGTTGAATCGAACGATAGAATCAATACTTCTTATGGATTGAGCATCATTCGAATCAGCTTTGCGAATATTGATGGTCATATTCTTCTCAAAAGGCCCAACGGATGGCGCCTCAGTTCGGCCTCGCCTGCCCCCACGCCCGCTCCCCGAGCGATGAGCATCGGTACTCTTCCGATGCGAAGATTTCGCGAGGGGGGAAGCATCCCACTCGGTTTTGCTCTATGAGTGGTGATGATTGCGAAGCGGGGGGGTGATGAGAATTCGCGAATGGGGGCTAGCCTCGGCGGGATGCGCCGGGTGCGCGGGCCGCTTCCGCAGGTCAATTGCCATCTTACCAGGAAAATAAAAATGCAAATTAACCGTTTTCTCGCTGAGCCTTGATCCAAGCCCGCCCTCGCGCTTGTCCCACGAGCAATAAGCACCGGTGGTTTCCCGGTGCGATGGGTTTGCGAGTGGGGTATTCTTCGCGGGGGTCGCCCCCGGCTCGACCCCCCGGCTTCGCCCGGCGAAGCCGGGGCGCCTGCCCTCGTGCCTGCCCTCGCGAAGCGGGGGAAGCGTTCATGTTCCTGTGGTTTTCAGGAACATGAACGGTTGCGTAGCGAGGGAGCTGCAGCCTCGTGTTGGGCGGAAAATTCATTTCTTTGAAGGAGAGTAAATCAACTTATTCTGTCGCCGTGAATTAAGTTTATATGGACAATAAGTCTTTATCCAGTTCCTAATTTTAGTTTTCCCCCAGATATCATGCGCGGCATAGGCGCTCAACCAATTGTAAACTGCGCCCTTACCAATAAATGCATAGCATCCATGTTTCATTATTTCTTCTTCGGGCATTGCTTCAACCATATTCATAAAGTTATCGAAGGTTTCATGGAAGTATTTAATAACTTCCGTTAAGGATTTATTCCTATGGGCTTCATAAATCCTTTGGTTTAGGATACTCAGTTGTTGCCAAGTTAATCCTGGGGCGGGTGTTTCTACAAATTCTCCATGTCGCGCTTGTGTTATCCATACCGGCATACGGGCTTGCCAATCCGCCAAATGCGCCAATATATCCTTGACTGACCAGCTCCCTACAACCCCATGCCGCAACATATCTTCTTTACTTAATAATTCGATATTTTGTTCCAGTCGTCTACGTTCATCATATAGACGTTTCACGATTTGGGTTTTGCATTTATGTTCTTTCACGACATTCTCCTCTATTTCAGTATTTTTCTCCATCAATATTTCCGCCCAACGGCCGGCGGCTCAGCCCGCCCCCTGGGCGATGAGCATCGGTGAACTTCCGATGCGAAGAATTCGCGAGTGAGGGCCCGCCCCACGCCTGCCCCGGCTCCGTCTTGCAGGGCCGGGAGACAGGCGCTGTGCAAGCCGGGGCCGGGTTTGCAACACCCCGCTCATTTTACACAAAAGGCGATCGAAGCAAAAACTTCAATTCTTCGTAGCCGAAGGCCAAGTCGCATGCAGCCGCGGGTTGGACAGATAACACCGAGCTTGAAATATTATCGTTGTTCAGCAGTAACAAGACAATGTGTGCCATTGACTCTACCAACTATCCTACCATTTGATTCCGTAAAGTATTTATCCTCCAGACTTTTTGAATTTTGCTGGTCAATCAACCGCATTTCGTACTTTGCAAGAAATTGTTCAATCTGCCCTTCCTCTATTCCAAAATGCCACTGTTCGCCCACTCCGGATACTGTTTGTTTAATCCCCGATTCACCATAATAAATGCCCTCATTCCGAAGAATAGATGCATATATATAATCAAATACAACCCAACTTCCTTTTCCTGCGAAATCCTTGATTGTGCGAAATGTCTCATCGACAGATTTGGGCTGTAAATACATCAACACTCCTTCTAATAAGAATAGGCTTCGCTGATTCTTGTAGAATTCGGCTTCATTAAGTTTTCTTGACAATGATTCTTTATCAAAATCCATTGCAATGAATTTTAGGTTCGGCGGAACAGGTAGATGACGTTTTTGATACTGACGAATTTTTGCTTGTTGTGTTACCGGAACATCCAACTCAAAAACCCTGGTACGACCCATGGTATCTTGAAACCGCAAGGCTCGGGTGTCAAACCCTGCTCCAAATATCAGGATTTGATTGAATTGTTCCGATAAAGTTCGTTTAAAAACGGCATCAATGTATTTAGTTCGCGCAATGACATATTCATAAATACCTTGAGGAGCAACCACTGCAGAAAAAAGCCTTCTTGCCAAATATATTTTAAGGAAGGGTTTTAGACCATCAGGAAGAAGCAGAGGTGCAATATAATCATCACTCTTATAATGGCAATTTGCTTCAAATGCCGATGATGCGCGCGATAAACAAGTCAGTTCTGCAGTTCTTGATGTGGTTGATTCGATTCTTCTTTTCAATTTACGACTCCTCTGGAATGTATTTATACATTTAATATCTGCCCAACGGCTGGCGACTCACCCCCTTCGCAATTCATCACCGCCCAAAAACAGGTGGGATGCTCCAGGGGGCAATGGGGCGCCTGGCCGCTCCCGCATGTCAATTACTATTTTAGCAGGAAAATAGACCCGCAAATTAAGTGTTTTCTCGCTGAGCCTTGTCGATTTTTTAACAACCCCATGTTCTTAATACGTGTTGCGTTCTTTGCCCAAGGTTATATTTACAAAAAAGGCCTTCTCTCGCCAAGCGGGGGAAGTGGGGGGAGCATAACTGCTCGCTTTTGTTCCTCGAGCAGTTATGTTTGCGAAGGGTAAGGTCGGCTGCAGCCGCCTATGGGCGACATTTTTTCGATTAATATCTCACGACTCTACTTATCTTCAAATAACGCGAATACATTGCCTTCTGGATCAGAAAATATCGCTCGGAATCCAGGACCTATAAAATTCCTCTCTTCAATTACTTTGCCGCCAGTAGTAATTATTCTCTCCATTATTATATCGATATTATCCACCCAGATATATATTAAGACACCAGTATTTGGCTTATTTGGATTTTGCCATATTCCAAACCTTGAAATATTTTCAGCCCTTGGATTTCCTCCCGTAGCGAATATCCTGAATTCATAACCTTGAACATTTTCTATACTTTTTATTTCCCATCCAAATACATTCATATAGAATTTTGAAAGCGAATCAAGATTCATTGCATTAAGTTCTACCCAATCAAATGTATTAGGCATAATAACTCCCCTCTCGTGGAATACTTTGGATACAGCAATTGTGCCCAACGGCTGGATCCCCAGCCCGCTCCCCGGGCGATGAGCATCGGTGAGCCCGCCCTCGCGCTTGCCCTCGCGTAGCGGGGGAAGCATGCTTGATCCCGCGTTCTTTCGGGTCAAGCATGGTTGCGTAGCGGGGGCTTCCGATGCGAAGAATTCGCGAGCGGAGCCGGGGGATAAGCTCTGTACGTGGCGTGGGCATTTGACGATTCCGCAATCCGATTACTATTTTAACAGGAAAATAGAAACGGAAAATGAACGTTTTCCCGCTGAGCCTTGGACAAAGCCTGGCCTCGCGGTGCAAAACTGCTCGTCTCTGTTCTTTGAGCAGTTTTGGTTGCGCTCGCCCTCGCGAAGTGAACCGTTCCCATATACATCGGGAACGGTTGCGTTAATGTAGAGGGTCTGCTTCGCAGTATATGCGGGGAAACGGTCTTGTACCCCGAAGCGATTGCCGCCCGTACTTTGGTCGGTAATGTTTTGCGAAGGAGGAGATCGCTCCGGCCGCACGGAGTAAGTCTGCCCGCGCGGAGTGCACAGGTTCCCGTGTTATTTGGGAACCTGTGCGATTACGAAGCGGGGGCCGGGACGGGCTGCAGCGGCTGGTTGGGCGTCTTTCAAGTTATTCCACTTAATGAAAAAGAATTAATATTTCACGTAGTGTTCCCAATCATTGATTCATTATGTGGGGGTAAATATATTTGCAATATTATTTACTAAATATCACAATGACACAACCCGAAAGTAATAATAATAATAATATTCCAACTAGTCTGACTACCAAATAAGTCCTTTTATGAAATCTTTCTGAATCTTTAAATTGCTTATCCCGAAAATCTTTTCCGGCCACCCACATGCCGGTTATATTTTCTTCATTGGTAAATGAAATCCAAATAATTATTGCACCCAATCCGATCTATATGACCGGCAAACACTTTATTACTGTCATTTTTCATCTCCTTTACTAATTCACTAATTACTTTAGTATTTGGAATATTATATTCCAGAGTCAATTTATTTTCATATTACCACATAAATAGTTGAGTCATAAAAACAAAACGCCCAACGGTTTGGCTCAGCGGAAGCGGCGGGGCGGACAAGACTCTTCTATCATTATCGTCCACTTTTGGCAAATCCGGTGCGTACCATAAGCGGCGCAGCCGCTATCCGCTGGAGACGGTGGTAGGCGGTTCCGGATATGCTCGATGAACCTAGTCAGTTTCTCTTTCGGAAGTCATTCCAAATCATAGCAAACCCGTTCCACTCACTCCAGTCCAGGGTGCCTTGAAATGCCTGAACAACGAATCTAGCGGCTTGGGCTATGTCGTCATCGGAATGCGGCGTCAGGGACTGTACTTTTGGCAGTGGTATATCTATTAAGATCTTATTAAGCTTTCTTGAGTTATTCCAAGCCAATCTTAACGCGATCAGAGCCCAGCCCAGTACGTCCCGATCTCTTGATGCCTCGAGAATCTGCGCAAGTCTCGATGCATAATACTGGCCTGTTGGTTTGCCCAGTTGCATAAGTGATATCTTTGGTCTTTGAGAACCACCCGCAGTAATGGCAGCGAGCTTCAGATCGACCATTTCAATTTGAGGTGGTTCCAGCTTGGTGCTCCAACACGCTTTGCACACCACGACGTCTTCCTTGATGTTGATGGCTTTTGCGCTCATTTTCTGAAGCGTGGAACGCGCTAATTGTTCCTCCTCCATAAACCTGAGCGATTCAGCTGTGTGGTTTGGCCGGGCCTGTACCACAATCACTCCTTGACTGCTGAGCAGAATGGACTTCCCGCAAGCTTGACATTCTGCCATTATTGCCTCCTAATCTCCAAACTGAATCAAATGATGTGAAGCCGACTAACGGCTGGCGGCTCAGCAGCTTGGCCGCCTCCGCATTGTTTCTTACCCTTTTAACAGGAAAAGTAAAACTGCAATTCAACGTTCTCCCGCTGAGGCTTGCCGAACTTTTAACAACCCCATGTTCTTAATAAAGTGTTGCGATCTTTACCCAATTTTATACTCAATAAAAAGACCTATACTCGCGGTGCGCACATGTTCCTTTGATTTTCAGGAACATATGCGATTGCATAGCGAGGGGCTAAAGCCCGTCCCCACGGCTACCCTCGCGAAGCGGGGGAAGCCGGGGCGGGCTGCAGCTGCGGGTTGGGCGCAGTTCGCTTTTCGAATTCCATATGACTTAATAACATACATTTTGCATCAATACCCTATCATTCGATTTAAATTTAATACCTTCCATCATCAACAAGGCTCGCTTCATTTTATCTCCGCCTTGATAACCGCCTATTTCTCCATTTGTCCGAACGGCACGATGACATGGAATAATGATGGGAAATGGATTTTCTGCCAGTGCCCTGCCAACGGCTCGGCTGCCTCCCTTTATCCCTATGTGATTTGCGATCCTTCCATACGTGCTTATCCAACCTCTCGGAATTCCATACTCCGCATTCAAAACCTTGCGCTGAAATAATCCACATCTCTCGAGGGCAATATTCTCCAAATTAAAGACCACCAAATCCCCCTCAAAATAGGCTGTTATTTGATTCCTAAGTTCAATTATTTCTTGGGATGTAAGCGGATTAGCGCGATGAAAGATCCCTTTAATCTCCTCGTCAATTGTCTTTTGCCCCATTCTGAAATAGGTTTGGAAAATTCTAGGGCCAGTAGAGGAATTCCACCAAACAATAGCCATTGGTGTAAATTTGGTTGAAAAAACAGTATAAAATATCTGATCAATAACCACGTCTATATTATAACGATTTATAACTGCACCCAACGGCTGACGCCTCACCCCCTTGCGCAATTCATCACCACCCCAAAAACAGATGGTGATTGCTCCGGGGGGCGGGGCCGCTTGGCCGCTTCCGCAATTTAGTTACCATTTTAACTGGAAATATGTAATGCAAATTAAACGTTTTCTCGCTGAACCTTGGCCAAAGCCTGCCCCCCGAGCGATGAGCGCCGGTGCACTTCCGGTGCGATGACTTCGCGAGCGGGGGCCGCTTGGCCACGCCCACAATGCAATTACCATTTCAATTGGAAATCTAAAATCGCAATTCGGAGTGTTCTCTTTGAGCCTTGTCGTTCTTTCATGGACTAATTTGATTAATAAATTATTGCATGGATTAACAAATATTTTGTTAATAAATAAGCCCGCCCTCGCGGAGCGCGCATGTTCCTGTGATTTTCGGTACCATGTGCTATCTCGAAGCGAGGGGCCAAAGCCTGCCCCCGCGCTTACCCCCGAGCGATGAGCACCGGTGTATTATCGATGCGATGGCTTAGCGAGTGAGGGGCGCAAAACTGCTCGCCTTTGTTCCTTGTGCGGTTTTTGCCGCGAAGTTGGGGTCCGCTGCGATCGCTGGTCGGGCGCAGGCATTTTATATTTCAAAGACCATTTTATCTTTATTATTTGCCATGATCATTTTTTAATTTAACTCTTTTTTTCACGTATTGGCATTAGTAATAATATTATTATTCCAATAATATTCAGAAATAACGCCAATACAAATCCAACCCAAATGGGATATCCTTTCTCTTTTGTTAAATTCATTCCCCAAGTAATTAGTGCTACAATGAAAGTTATTATAAGTGAAAAAATAAATCCATCTCTTATTGCAGTTGGTAAATTTGCTCCATTTGATGTAGATATATTAATACCGATCAATAATCCCAATGAAAATGTAAGCCCGATGCGCTTTTTTAGACTCATTTTCTTCAATCCTATGGAACATTTTTATTATATCATATGAACGTTGCTATTTCTTTTTCGTTCCTTTATAAAGTATTAATGCGCCCAACGTCAGGTGGCTCAACCCCGCTCCGGCTCTCCTTCGCACTTTCGTGCTCAGGACAGGCGCCGCGCGTGGCCGGGGCCGCTTGGCCGCGTTCATTATGTTGTTTGTTTTTTAACAGGGAATCTCAAATCATATTTCAGCGCTCACTCTTTGAGCCTTGGCCAAAGCCTGCCTCCGCGCCTGCCCCCGCGCTCGCCCCCGCGAAGCGGGGGAAGCGGGAGTCGGCTGCAACCGCGTGTTGTGCGCTCTTAATATTTGCGTGTAATTATTATTGCTCATGAATTAATTGGATGTAATGTTCCAAGTTTATCCGAGTAACCCGAGAAAGTTCGCTTGGTACTTGATCGATGTGAAACCATCCAATCTCAATACATTTTTCGGGTTCCCGAATTCTTGGATGGCCGGATGTGATTTTACAAATATATGTTGGCGAAACCCAATGTTGATTTTCTTGCGGAAGGATATGATCGACGACATCTACCAACTTGCCTACTGAAATTTCAATCCCATATTCTTCTTGGATTTCCCTTTGTAAGGCTTGTGCAAGTGTTTCGCCAAATTCGACTGATCCACCAGGAAATTCCCATAAACCACGCTTGTTTTTTGCTTTTAGCCCTCGTCTTGCCAGAAATAGACGGCTTTCTTTGTCAATTATGATAGCTCCCACTCCAACACCAATATAATCAATTCCGCGTTTCATATTGTCAATCCTTTTTTTTACATAGTACGCTATGCATTATGAAAAGCGCCCAACGGTGGCGGCTCATGTACTTAGCCGACTGTTCAAGATTGCCTTCATTATACTTGACCGCTCGCCGATGAAAAAGCAGGTGTTCTCAATAAGCCGAAGGCCAAATCAGTTGAATCCGCGGGTTGGGGCTTCTTCATATGAACTTTTCCACTTCACTTAATTCCCTAATTATTTGAAGTCTTTGCGTTTTTATTAGATTACTATATTTTGATTCGAGATCTTTTTCGAGATTGCGAAAAGGATCGAGTAGATCATTAGTCCTCGATATTAATATTGGATCAATTTCTGCAGAAATTGCAGCTTCGATATCATCCGAAGAGTCTCCTACAAATATACATTCCGCGACCTTGAGTGACATTTCCTCAATGGCACCATATAATATTTTTGGATCTGGTTTCCATATACCAATTTCTCCGGATATTTTTACGACTGGGAAGTTTTCAGCCAATTTGGTATTTGATAATATTTTATAAATTGCCGGAGGATGGTCATAATTCGTTACTATACCAAGTTTCACCTCCCCCTTAAGCCTTTTGAGAAGGCTAGTCGCTTCAGCATCAACTGATAAAACAGTTGCAGCTTCTTCGCATATTTCATTAGCGATTGCTTCAATATGTTTCCAATCTATCTTCCATCTTAGCTGGTCAGCCACGCGCGCGATTCGTTCTTCGAAAGGTGTGTGGTTATGTTATGAAGGAAGGGATTTTTCACCATCCCATTTGGTTGTGAATTCTTCACACGAAGATATTAATCCATATTTCTCTAATATTTCATATAGTGAGGATACTGGACGCGTGGTTTTTGCAACAAGAAGAGTTCCTATTAGATCAAATAAAACTGCCCGTTTCATTTTACGCTTTCCATAATCATACATCCTCTTCTGGAACAAAGAGGGCCCAACGGCTGGCGGTTCAGCCGCCTAGCCGGCTGTGCAGGACAGGTACAGTATACAATATCCCTCACCGAAGAACATACCAACGAAGACATTGAGCCGAAAGCCAGGTCAGCTGCAACCGCGGTTTGGGCGCCTTTTTTCTACTCGAAAAAAATAACTCTTTTCCCAATATTTATTGTTAGGCCTTGATAATTTATTTTCCCTAAAATACCTTTTTGATAAGGTAAATATAGTTCTATCGCTTCGTCTTTATTATTTTCTACTTTCCCGCAAACCGCATCTGATATTTTCCCTGTTTTTACGTCAGATATTTTTACATCCATTCCTATACCAGCGGCTATTATCCCTCCTTTCTTTGCTATTTCTTTCAAAATAGAAATATATTCATTAACTAAATCCTTTGATTTTGGCCTCTCCTCAATTGAGTCTGGAAGTATATAGAGGATTTCTCCTTTCAAATCCATAACACGAGCAAAGGGAAGGAATTCGCCTTGTTTTTCCAATAATTTTTGTGCGATTAATAAAATATCATTCCCCAACAATTCTATATCTCTCATCTCTTTTGCCATAACGATCCCCTATAATAGGCGCCCTACGGCTGATGGCTCACCCCCCTTCGCAATTCATCACCACCCCAAAAACGGGTGATGATTGCTCCGGGGGGCGGGGTCGCATGGCCATGTCCGCTTGGTAGTTACCATTTTAGCGGGTAAATAAAAATGCAAATTAAGCATTTACTTGCTGAGCCTTGGCCAAAGCCTGCCCTCCGAGCGATATCGCCGGTGCACTTCCGGTCCGATGACTTCGCGAGTGGGGGTCGCCCCCGGCCCACCCCGCCGGGGCGGGCTGCATCCGCGTGTTGGTCTGCGTATAAATCTTAATTCATATTTATTAACAGGTAGGATTCATGCTTCATATAAAGATTTATTCCTTGAAATCCGCATTAATATATATTTACCATATTCTGTATTACGCCAATTCCTATCAATCGACCGAATTGGTATTTTTTCATCTTGTTCAATAATCTGAATAATTAATTTTATTATTGAAGAAGCTTTTATTTCTGGGTTTTTTACAATTAAGTCTTCATCTAGAAAATAACTAAACCAAACTCTATTAATACGACCAAATTGACGACGTACGCGACGACTAATATTAAATATATTTTCCCATTTTCCAATAATCTGATAGCCAATATTGTGATATTCAATTCCCATAGGAGTGATTAATAAATACCATGAATAATAATATAAAATAATTCCAAATATTCCAATAAATATCAGAGTCCCGATACATAGATTCGTAATTATGATTGATTCAGTTCCAATAATCCTATGTTGATCCATATTTACAATTATTATTATAAAAATAACAAACATTATGGGAAACAATATTAATGGCACAATATTTCTCGCTGAAGGATGTATCTTTACAGAAAATATTGCTTCATTCATTTTAATCACGATTCCTTTAGCAGCCCAACGGCTGGCGGCTCAGCGGCTGGCCATCTTCCGAATGATAGGCATTATTGTAACCGGAAATCTAAACCGCAATTCAGCATTCGCTCACTGAGCCTTGGCCAAAGCCTGCCCCCCGAGCGACGAGCGCCGGTGCACTTCCGATGGGATGCCTTCGCGAGTGGGGGGTCGCCCCCGGCCCAACACGCCGGGGCGGGCTGCAGCCACGTGTTGGGCGCTTTAGTGAGGAGAATATTGATTGGAAATTGTTTTTATCCAAAATTCATTAAACTTATCTCTATCAATTTTGGTTACAACTTTTGTCGGTTTTCCAGTCGCGTCGATTTTCTCATGAAGCCAGCCATCCCTTAATTCCAGCTTTAGAGGGATTTCATTGATCTCTACACCTTCACTCCAGCCCAATGCAATTGCGCAAGCTAATGGATCATGTTGAAAATTGATAATGTCTTTTGGTAATCCTTCACAGGTTTCCCCGTATTTTCTTTCATTTTCTTCATCGATGGCAAATGCCTCGGCTTGTCTTGCAATTAATTGTCCTAAATCTCCAGACCGTTGTAAATCATTCAAAAAGCCTCTTCGCAAAGCGGTTTCTACTGTTATTGTAACTGGGATGAGCGTTGGATTGGAGTTTTCAAGGACATACTTCGCTGATTTAACATCCACCTGAATATTCCAATCCATGTTATTTCCCCACTGTGGAAAACCAACTCGGATGGGATAAATATACCCACCCATAAGGAACAAATTTGCTTGTTTCAGAATTCCAGGATATTTGAGGTCGAGCAGGTATAAATTCGTAAGGGGTCCAATCCCAATAATCGTCGCACCTTGTTCAATGCTTTGTTTTAATAGGCTAATTGCATCCTCTATGGTATTCGGTGATGGATGAATTGGTTCTGGCCAGTACTTTTCCTCCGAAGGATAATCCAGCTCGGCAAATCGGTAAAACCCTTTAGATACATCTGCTCCTGCCGCAACTGGAATCTCATTTTTTCCTTCAAGCCCCAAGGCAAACTTAACATACCCCGCTCTTCTACCCTTTGCTTCAGCAACTGTCGTAATTCCAGTTATCTGTATATCTCCTGGCCATCGAAGCAACATAGCGAGCGCACATAGATCATCAATATCGCCGCCTAAATCTGTATCAAGATGTATCTTCAAAGCGTTTGCCTTCCTTTGGAGATTCACTTATCAAATGTAGATGTTTGAACTCAGCGGCCAACGGCCGGCGGCTCACCCCCCTGCGCAATTCATCACCACCCCAAAAAAGGGAGGTGATTGCTCCGGGGGCGGGGCCGCTTGGCCGCATCCGATTAATTGTTATTATTGTAACAACAAATCTAAAACTGCATTTCGGCGTTCACTCGCTGAGCCTTGGCCAAAGCCTGCTCCCGCATGTTCTTAGCGGGGGTCGCCTGCAGCTACGTGTTGGGCCGCCTTAATTATCGGAATGAATATGTAAACACGGATCCATTAATATATTGGCCGGCCTCAGAACAAAGAAATCCAACACCTTCCGCAATATCTTGAGGTGATAAATTATTCCTGTTTTTCCATTCTTCTGTATGAGAACACTGACTAATTGCTTTATCTAATGTTTCTATTTCCGAAATCGGCCCAGGTGCAATTACATTTACCGTTACTCCTTTTCTCCATATCTGATCGCTCGATAAAAGAATCGCTTGTGTCCTTGCTGCTTTTCCCAAATTATAAGAGTATGCGGGCGATGGTTTATCTAGATTTGAAGATATAGCGATTACCCTACCCCATTGATTTTTAAACATTTGCGGTAAAACCAATGGCATTAAATAGAACAATGGATTTACTTCTTCCTGTAAATCTTCCATACCATGAGTTGGATCCAATTTTTCTACAGATTCTGGATGCCATCCACCACCTGGACCAATAATACAGATATCAATTTGGCCAAATACTTCGAGCGTTTTATCAACGAGGTTTTTAAATCCATTTTTAGTGAAAATATCTGCCTTTACCGGGAATGCGTTTCCACCCTGGCTTTTTATATAATCAGCAATTAATTTGGCATTTTCTTCATTTGATCTGTAATTGACGATAACTTTTGCGCCTTCACGTGCCAATGTTAGGGCAATACTACGGCCCATGCCTTTTCCTGCAGCTCCAGTTACAATCGCTATTCGATTTTCGCAATTCATATTTAATTTACCTTCCATTCCAAATGGTGGCCCAACGGCTGGCGGCTCAGCCCCGCCCCGGCTTCGCCGGGCGAGGCCGGGGCTGCTTGGCCACTTCCGTTATTTAGTTAGCATTTTAGCAGGAATTCTCAAATAATAATCCATCGTTTTCTCGCTGAGCCTTGGCCAAGGCCTGCCCCCGCATGTCTTTAGCGGGGGTCGGCTGCAGCCGCGGGTTGGGCGCCGTTAACTTACCATAAGATACATTTCTACTTTCCTTTGCACAATTTTGGATATAGGAAATAAATGAATTTATTTAATTATTCAATTCACTTCCATGATACTGCTCATAATCGAAATGTAATTGAAATCCCGGAATTCGAATATCTTCTATTTCCTCTTTGATTAATTCTTCCGTAATAAACCTATATTTTGCCAAAATATCGATATGATCAGGAAATTCTACTTCAATATTATTGTCGACTAATAATTGAATTATTTGTTTGCATTCGCCATCAATATCAATTGGACGTTGTTCATCAAATATATGAACATTCGGACAACCTATATATTCCCAAAGGGATATACTTTTTGAATTCTGAAATTGAATTTCAAATTCTTCAATATTATTTACCCATGCTTCTTCTATATCAAGTGGTAATTCATTGTTTCCTTCATAAAAGAATTGGGCGGTATATTTCCCGGATATTTCTTTCTTTTTATCTTCAAGAAATATTCGTCGTATCCTTTTTACAATATCGTCATTTAACTCGCTCATTCTATTTTCCCCCTTTTTGGTAGATTTTACGTTTTTGATTATGGCTTTTGGCGCCCAACGGCTGGCGGCTCAGCCCCGCCCCGGCTTCGCCGGGCGAGGCCGGGGCCGCTTGGCCGCTTCCGCTATCTAGTTCCCATTTTAGCAGGTGTCTAAAAACGTAATTCAGCGTTCTCTCTTTGAGCCTTGGCCAAGGCCTGCCCCCGCGTGAACTTAGCGGGGGTCGGCTGCAGCCGCGTGTTGGGCGGCCACAGAGTGAATTTGAATAAAATATCGATAACCTATTATTAATTATTATTTCTTTAGCCGATAACTAAGCAACTTGTTAACGTCATCAACTAATAGGATTCGTTTCTTATCCTTCGGGTCGTATTTTCCATTGACTTTAATTCCTGCCGTAAGCATACCACCTATGGCTTGAGAAAAGCGACATTTCATCTTTCCTTCAAACTCGGCTTCGTCACTCGGATGAATTTTAACTTCGACATCGATCCATCCATCTCTTCCTTGGTATCCGCCAATACCTTTCATGATGTCTTGAGGATTGGATAAAACCTGTGCTATTGCAAGCTTACCGTTTTTTTCAACATCCTTAACCCAACTAGGTGTAGGGGTGATCATCATCTTTAACATTTCCATGTTAACACCTCTTTCATGGTAAAAAGATAGACGACGGACAAAATATCCTGGCCGCCCAACGGCTGGCGGCTCAGCCCCGCCCCGGCTTCGCCGGGCGAGGCCGGGGCTGCTTGGCCACTTCCGCTTTCTGGTTACCATTTTAACAGGAAAAGTAAAATCGCAATTCGGCGTTTTCTCGCTGAGCCTTGGCCAAGGCCTGCCCCCGCGTGAACTTGGCGGGGGTCGGCTGCAGCCGCGTGTTGGGCGTAGTGGATCAGTAAATAAATTACCAGGTGTTAATTAAGCGAGAGTACATATACTTGATAGCGCAAGAAAGGACAATACCTACCTCATGCGAGCTTTGGCGGGCTTCAACTTGGCAATATTTTGTTTTACGCCAGATCTGATGAGAGCCTTTATCGCGGTTCCATTTAGTTTATCATCTTTATAAAAGTCTATTGCCCGCGCAGTGCTGCTATCAAGCCTAGCATTGAACAGCTTTTTCGGGTCGGGGAGGCTCGCGCCTTTGAAAAAGGTTAACCTGACACTTCCTTTTAGGATATTCCCTACACAGACAATTCCATTATGCTCCCAGACAGGAACGCCCATAGGATTACTTGGGCGACGCCATTTAATTTCCTCAATTATCTTGGGGTCGGCATCATGGATGATTTTGTGGAGCTTCGCTAAAGTAGCGCCTCGCCAATCGGGGGTTTTGGCAATCATATCGTCAATAATATCGGTTCGGTTTGGCATTCTTCCTCCATATATATAGATTCTCAAACCAACATCAACTGGTCGACGTTGGTCTTGGAGTAGTAAATTTGAACTTCCTTATAGCCGAATATAGACCCATATTTATTACTATTCTCTAAGCGATTAAAATGCCCAACGGCTGGTGGCTCAGCCTGTCCCCCGAGCGATGAGCATCGGTGATCTTCCGATGCGATGACTTCGCGAGTGGGGGCCGCCTGGCCACCTTTGCAACGCAAATGCTATTTTAACAGTAAATCTAAAACCGCAATTCAGTGTTTTCTCTTTGAGCCTTGGCCAAGGCATACCCCCGCGTGAACTTAGCGGGGGGGTCGGCTGCAGCCGCGTGTTGGGCGGTTTATTTTATCGATTCTATAGAGACACCTTTGCCACTTCGAATATCTTTTCTTGCTCGATCAATCTTATCCAGAAAAGTGGGATCGTTTTCAATCCGATATTCAAGCCAGTCATCCTCGTCCTTGAAACCAACGAGGATCCCAGCCGGTTTCCCATGCTTGGTTATGATGATATCTTCCTTTTCCGCCTGATGGAGATATTTAGATAATTCGTTTTTTACTTCATTCAAAGCAATTTGTTTCATTTTAATTTCCATGCCTTTCCAGCCATTCTTTGGCTTTTTCCTTCGTTACGATTGCGAGAATTTCAACGGTCTTTTCGCTTATGTCATAATAGATTCTAACATCATCAATTCTCAGGCGATATTGTGGTTTATCGATACCTTTTAGCCTCTTTATTCTGCTTTTTGATACTTTTTCCGGCTCAAAACTGAGATATTCAATAATTCCATTCCTAATCAAGGGTCGAAGATTTCCCTTCAATTTCTGTAGGCTTTCTCTCGCATCCGGCGATAGTATTATTGAATATTTCATTATGTCTATACTATAGCCATAATAGGGAATATTGTCAACAATAAAAGGATACACCGTAAACCGCCCAACGGCTGGTGGCTCAGCTCCGCCCCGGCTTCGCCGGGCGAGGCCGGGGGCGCTTGTCCGCCTCCGATTTATAGTTAGTAATTTATCAGGAATTCTAAAATCGTAATTCGGTGTTCGCTCGCGGAGCCTTGGCCAAGGTCTGCCCTCGCGTGTTCTTAGCGGGGGTCGCCCCCGGCCCACCCCGCCGGGGCGGGCTGCAGCCACGTGTTGGGCTGGTAGTTTTAATTATTCTCCTGACCTTGAATTGATATTCCACAATGACTACATTCGACTGTATTGGAATCCAACCAATGAATATTTGTAATATTTATTGGCGCGCCACATTTTGGACAATTTGTTGGAAATGAAACATGTTTTTGTGGCGTTTGAATATTCTTCGGAGAAATAACAATTTTATTCGCAAAACCAAATTCTTGGTTTAGCGTTCTTATGGCCGAATCCATCTTCTTATATGTCATCAGTAATATGATATTTAGATAAAATTTTTTAGCTTGGTCATTCATCTGATTTTTGTTTAATAGAATTAATGCTGATCTGGCATGAGATAAGGCCTCCTGCTCAATTCCTGCATTTGTAAATGCGTTTGCTGCCTGTTCATGAATATTTGCTGCCAAATTTGCTTGGTTTGTATTTTCCAGCTCCAATGCCAATTCGGAAAAGGCCTTGTTCGCATCTTCATATTTTGCATGTGAAATTAATTCGTTAGCCTTATCAAGGCTGGACTTTTGTTGCGAATTTAGGGGGCTAAATTGCGCTTTGAGTTTCCCCATGAAATCAGCCATATCTTCTCCCTTGTATGAAAGCCTTTCCAGCCCAACGGCAGGCGGCTCAGCCTGCCCCCCGAGCGATGAGCATCGGTGACCTTCCGATGCGAAGAATTCGCGAGTGGGAGGCCGCCTGGCCACTTTCGCATTGTAGTTACCATTTTAGCAGGTAATCAAAAATTGCATTTCGGCGTTCTCTCGATGAGCCTTGGCCAAAGCCTGCCCCCGCATGTTCTTAGCGGGGGTCGCCTGCAGCCGCGGGTTGGACAACCTTTATTGTTGCCAAGATGGAAATGCAGATATGGCATCTCCTGGTAGACCCGGCAACTCTTTCATTTGTTTATCCGCTAAAGTAATAATATAAATATGTTCAAGATTTCCATCCCCTATCACGATATTTTTCCCGTCTGGGGACCAACTATAAGTTGTCGATATCAACCAACTATAGGTGGTTGACGCTCCTGGAAACATCGGTTTAGTTACTCTTTCTACAGTAGACCTATCTGAATCAATAATATATAAAGCGAAAATATTATTTATGCCATCGCGTTCAGATAGAAATGCAATTTTTGATCCATCCGGAGACCAGATAGGATTTATATTCGCCCAAGTATCATGAGTAAGTGCTTGATCGTTGGTTCCATCAATATTTTTTAAATGAATTTGGCTAGAACCATCATTTCGTTCTTTTTGTTCTTCCATTGACATATAGGCGATATGCATGCCATCCGGTGACCATGCCGACGTCTGAAAGAAAAAGTCATAACTAGGTTTCGATAATTGTTCTATTTCTTTACTATCAAGGTGAAGGATACGCCACCACCAAAGTCCTTTGCCATCAGTTGTTAGAAAAGCAATTCGTTTTCCATCCGGCAACCATATTGGTGATGAATTCGAATAATCAAAAGTAATTTGCGTGATGGTATTGCCATCTGCACTCATTATAAAGATTTGATTTATTCCGTATTGAGAAGAAACAAATGCTATTTGTGTCGCATCAGGAGACCAAGTAGGTGATGCTTTTAATATATTATCATTTGTTAGGCGGTGGTAATTAGTCCCATCTGGGCAAATAGAATATATATCCGAAGTTTGCCGTTGAGTATTCTCGAACATAATAAAAGCAATCTTTTTACAACCAGTGTTTTCATTAATAATTTTCGCGGATGATGGGACTGATGAAATTATTGCACTTGATGTTTGTGCAATTTCAGAAGTATATGTTGGCTGAATTCTTTTCGAAGATAATATTCGACCACATCCGACAAGAGATAAAAATGCAAATAGACAAAATATACGGGTTTTCATCCCCTATCCTTCCTTTTTATGCTGGGCTGCCCAACGGCTGGCGGCTCAGCCCCGCCCCGGCTTCGCCGGGCGAGTCCGGGGCCGCTTGGCCGCCGCCGCTTTGTTGTTACCATTTTAGCAGGATTCTATAATCGCAATTCAGCGTTCTCTCGCTGAGCCTTGGCAAAAGCCTGCCCCCGCATGTTCTTAGCGGGGGTCGCCCCCGGCCCACCTCGCCGGGGCGGGCTGCAGCCACGTGTTGGGCAATCCCATGGATTGAATGAAATACCTTACTAAAATATTATTTAATTAATAATGGGTGAATGTCCTCTGCCCATGCACGTATAACATCAGGGTTACGAAAATCTCCACCACGTAATCCCAAGCCACAATATGCGATAAAGAAATGCATACCAAAACCAGTTATCCCAGAATATTTACTTGGAAATAAAGCACCTACAAAATGCCCTTCAGCAACAGGTTTAACCAACATCCGTTCATTTGCAAGATATTGATCAACCAATTTTATATCATCTAGAGATTTCTTATTCACCATCAATCCAACCAAAAAGAAGGCTGTCGGAATTTTACTTAGTTGATCTTTATTATTCTTCAGAAATTCGGTCGCTTCTGGCAACCATTTTCCACCATGAATTGCGCTGCCCAATACAACGGCATCATATTTTTCGATATTTATTGCTGATTGAACCCTATGTAAATCGACCATTGTATTAGTATCTACAAGAGCTTTACTAATAGTTTCAGCAACGCCGCCAGTCGAGCCATCCGCTGAAGCATACGCAACCAAGATTTTCTTCTTCATGGTATTACCCCCTAACATGATTTCTGGAAAGCCAATCGGTAATAAGATATCTGGTTTATCTTCTTGGTTCACGATAACCTCCAAACCGGCACAACTTAATGCACAAGTAATCGCAGTTATACCTGAGAGGGTTAGAAAACATCGTCTAGTAACTTTCTTTTTCTGACTCATATATTTTATTAATGCTCTTATTTTTGGTTGCCCAACGGCTGGCGGCTCAGCCCCGCCCCGGCTTCGCCGGGCGAGGCCGGGGGCGCTTGGCCGCCTCCGGTTTGTTGCTGGTATTTTAGCAGGAAATCTAAAAACGCATTCCAACGTTTTCTCGCGTAGCTTTGGCCAAGGCCTGCCCTCGCGTGTTCTTAGCGGGGTCGCCTGCAGCCACGTGTTGGGCAGGCCATTTCAATTTTAATAAATAGTTGGTAATGGGTTTAGTTAAAGCCATGGAATTATTACCTTTTTTACATACTTTTCCCACTCAGCCCCGAATTCCTTTGATAATAATTTTTCTTCCGCCGGAGCAAATAGTATTCGTCCAACATAAAATGCTCCACCAATAACAATCCCTAACCATGAGTTACAAAGAAACCCAAACCATGGTAATACGAGAAACGCAACACCTGTATATAGAGGATGTTTTACAATAGAAAACGGCCCTATAGTTATTAATTTCTTTTCGGGTATCTTCGTGAGTATAAGATAAACAGACCATGCCCAATTTACAATTCCAGGTATGAGAATTATTAGTGAATTAATTTATAATAATTTCGATGGCCCCCCGACACTGAACCAAATAGGTTTCCTGATATTTAATCCTAGTCCAAGGACTATAAATGGTAAAGCAAATAAACCTATTTTATCTCCACTTCCAACCAACCTTTTAAGTAACACATTCAATCTCCTTCTGCCTGCCCAACGGCTGGCGGCTCAGCCTGCCCCCCCAACGATGAGCATCGGTGGCCTTCCGATGCGAAGAACTCGCGAGTGGGGGGCCGCCTGGCCACCTTCGATTTATTACTGGTATTTTAGCAGGAATTCTAAAACCGCATTCCAACGTTTTCTCGCGGAGCCTTGGCCAAGGCCTGCCCCGGCGTGAACTTGGCGTGGGTCGCCCCCGGCCCACCCCGCCGGGGCGGGCTGCAGCCACGTGTTGGGCAGCCCTAGATTCGCAATGCAACCACTTCAATTACTATGATCCAAATGATATATGTGACCACCATAAATCTGTTCGGCCAACTCTGATATACATGAGGACCACCAGCTTCACCAGCTGACGGATCTTTAATTCTAGCGATGATGATTGATCCGAAAAAGATAACCATCCCTACCCAAATTAAAATAGTACCCAATATCAAGAATCCTTGATTTGCCAACCACAGGGGATTGTGGAGCAAACTGTGAACCGCTAAGGTTGCAACAATTGGAAAAGTAAGAATATCGATTGCTCCGCAAAGCGTTTGAATAGTATTGACCAAATTAGGTGTTCGATCTGTAATGGGATTGGTCTTGAAAATCCCAGCGCCAAATAAAGCTATCACAATAAGGACGAACCACCAACGACTGATTGTCCCGCTGATTGGTAGTAAAGAAGGCCAAATTGTGATTAGAAGTGAAAGGACGCTTGCACCCCAGCAAAAGAACGCCAATCTCATTAACCAACCAAAACGCCCGATCTCATATTCACTAATCATGCGCCAAGACGGATCGAACTCCCGCTTAAGGAAATGAAGTAGGAGAATAAGGAAAAGGAAGACAACAGCAAAGACAATAGATATATATTCGAATACCATATTCTACTAATCCTTTCTTGGGCTACCCAACGGCTGGCGGCTCAGCCTGCCCCCCGAGCGATGAGCATCGGTGGCTTTCCGATGTGAAGAATTCGCGAGTGGGGGGCCGCTTGGCCGCTTCCGCTATCCAGCTGCTATTTTAGCAGGTAATCTGCAATCGCAATTCAGCGTTTTCTCTTTGAGCCTTGGCCAAGGCCTGCCCTCGCGTTTTCCCCCCGAGCAATGAGCACCGGTGGTTTACCGGTGCGATGGTTTTGCGAGTGGGGGTGAACTTAGCGGGGGTCGCCCCCGGCCCACCCCGCCGGGGCGGGCTGCAGCCGCATGTTGGGCGGCTGGCAGGATTAGATTTTGAGCTTTTGTAATAATGATTCTGCCCATGAGCGAATTTCTTTCCAATCTCGGATATCACTCGCTGGTTCACTACCCGCTATTTTGTTGAGTGGAAAACGTAACAACGCTGGATCAAATTTTCCACCAAATAGTCCTACAGAAATTGGTTTTAGACAGGAATACTTTCTTAACTCCTTATCGAGTTGTTCTTGTGATCCCTGCCACTCTTTCTCATCACGTGGGGTTTTTACCGGACCAAGAGCAAACAATGCAACGGGAAGGTTTATTAATATCTGTCGGTTCCGTGATATAAAATTATGCATATCTTTATGCAGACTATACATAACTAATTGCGATCCCATCACTATTGCTAAATATCCAGATAGCGCTCGAATCTCACGAAAAGACATTAAATCCACTTCAACACCTTTTTCACGAAAAGTCGTTGCAATTGCTTCAGCAACTTCCTTTGTAGATCCATAATTTGTAGCGTATGTGACTAGAACCTTATTAGACATAATCACTTCTTGTTCTATGCCAGACGCCCAACGGCTGGTTGCTCAGCCTGCTCCCCGAGCGATGAGCATCGGTGGCCTTCCGATGCGAAGAATTCGCGAGTGGGGGGCCGCTTGGCCGCATCCGAATTGCTATTTACCATTTTAGCAGGAAATTACAAACCGCAATTAAACGTTTTCTCGTGAAGCCTTGGCCAAGGCCTGCTCCCGCGTTTTCCCCCCGAGCAATGAGCACCGGTGGTTTACCGGTGCGATGGTTTTGCGAGTGGGGGTGAACTTGGCGGGGGTCGCCCCCGGCCCACCCCGCCGGGGCGGGCTGCAGCCACGTGTTGGGCAGTGTTAACTTAGTTCTTTCAACTTATTTTGTAATTGCTTTCGACTCAAGCCATTTGCAATTAATACTTTTGGTTCTAATTCTAATAATCTCTTATAAAACGAAAGTAACTCACTTTTTACATTTGTATTATTTTCAGGACGGGCAGCCAGTGTAGTTATGGTATTTTCAGCTTTTGCATATTGCTCATTATTTTCAAAATAACAAAAAAGATCGTAAAGTGTTTTATTCGGGTAATTGTAGCGGCCTAATTTCTGAATTATTTCTTCTATCTTTTGAGACAATTCTTTTTGGGAAGAAGATTCTGAATTAATCCTAATTTTCAAGTAATAATTTAAAGAACTTAAATAATAATTTTCACTTTGCTGTCTTTGATTTTGTAATAATAATATATCCCCTTCTTCTTTATACAAATCTGCAATAAACCCCAATCTTTCTAAGTCAATTTGGTCATTCTGAGTTAGAATTTCATATATGCTATCATCATCCATCATCTTAATTATTTCTATATCCATTCCCAATAATGGTTCTAATGAATGATTTATTTCTTCCAAAGCCTCCTGATAATCTCCGGCTTGCTTTAGGCCGATAATCCTCTTAATGACTGCTGTAGCTTGCCTAATCATACGAATTATGAAATCATCCGAAAGCATATTGTCACCTCATATTGTTATTAAGGCTGCCCAACGGCTGGCGGCTCAGCCTGTCCCCCGAGCGATGAGCATCGGTGATCTTCCGATGCGATGACTTCGCGAGTGGGGGCCGCTTGGCCGCATCCGCTATCTGGTTACCATTTTAGCAGGAAATCTACAATCGCAATTCAGCGTTCTCTCTTGGAGTCTTGGCCAAAGCCTGCCCCCCGAGCGATGATCACCGGTGTACTTCCGGTGCGATGACTTCGCGAGTGGGGGTCGGCTGCAGCCGCGTATTGGGCAGCGTAATTATTTCTTTTCTTGCCCAATTATATTTCCATCTTTATCAGTAATGAACAATCCCTTACTTCTATCAAGAATTGCCAATTCATTATTCCAAGGATCTTTGAGAATTGCGTACTTTCCTATTGGTATATCAATTGGCCCAAATAATAGTGATCCGCCTACCTCTATAATTTCGTTTATAGCTTCCGGAACAGATTCCACAAGTAGATTTACTTCGGCTTTTTTATTTTTCGTTTGAATCACGATTTCTGCATCTTGGTCTGGAATTCGAAGCCCAATTGCATCCTCTGAACGCCAAATAATTGGATGCCCAAGTTTATCCCGATAAATTGCAAGGCCTTTCTCCAAATCATCTACATAAATTCGATAACAATCTACTTTCTTGAATAACGGTTTCTTTGCGATCATCTGAATCCCTCGATTACGGCATATTACTGAAATTCCGCTGCCCAACGGCTGGTGGCTCAGCCCCGCCCCGGCTTCGCCGGGCGAGGCCGGGGGCGCTTGGCCACTTCCAGTTTGTTGCTGATATTTTAGCAGGAATTTCAAAACCGCATTCCAATGTTTTCTCGCGGAGCCTTGGCCAAGGCCTGCCCCCGCGTTTTCCCCCCGAGCAATGAGCACCGATGGTTTACCGGTGCGATGGTTTTGCGAGTGGGGGTGAACTTAGCGGGGGTCGCCCCCGGCCCACCCCGCCGGGGCGGGCTGCAGCCACTTGTTGGGCTGGCAAAATTATTCTGCTTTCTTATTTGGCTTCTATTGTCAATCTAAGAAAATGATTTATCTTGATACTTGCATGATAGTTATTGGGAAAAGCTACAGCAGCTGCTGCTGCATCTACCATTTCAGGATTGTTAGCCAAATATACTTTCCCATTGATTTGAACTCTACAATGACCTGCTTTCCGTATATTAAGAAACCAATCAGTATCTGGTCCATATGTTAATGGAATAAATATTTGGTTACCCTTGATGACTGCCTTCACCGGGGTAGAATATTCTCTACTTGATTGTCTACCGATATGGTAGATAATTGCAGCATTAGAAAGCTTTCTTACAGATAAGTATTTCGTAATTGGATTTAATATATCCCGGTTGAATGTTCGAATAACCGAAAACCGTTTCTCAGGCATTGATTTTTTATGCTCTTTTCCCTTCACTAAAGGTAGTTGCAATAATCTCAGAGAGTAGTCTTATGAATTCATTTATTATAGGCAGCCCAACGGCTGGTGGCTCAGCTCCGCCCCGGCTTCGCCGGGCGAGGCCGGGGGCGCTTAGCCACTTCCAGTTTGTTGCTGGTATTTTAGCAGGAATTTCAAAACCGTATTCCAATGTTTTCTCGCGGAGCCTTGGCCAAGGCCTGCCCTCGCGTTTTCCCCCCGAGCAATGAGCACCGATGGTTTACCGGTGCGATGGTTTTGCGAGTGGGGGTGAACTTAGCGGGGGTCGCCCCCGGCCCACCCCGCCGGGGCGGGCTGCAGCCGCGTGTTGGGCATTTTTCATGAGCTCGATAATTATATTTAATAGTATTCATTTCCTTCATTTTCCAAATTATAAATCCTGATAAACTCCTTTCTAGTGCGGCTCATGTAAACGTAACAATAAATCCCAGGCATCTAGACTAGCATCAAATATTAGTAAAATCGAAACCGGAACAAAATAATATAATCCACCAGTCGTTCCATTCAGCACTGTTATTGCAATGACCATTATCGTGATAAAACAAACCATGGGTATGATAAATCGTACGAGAGGATTTGCCCCTCCCCATAATTGTGATTTTTGATTGCGGAATTCCAAGAATCGTCGGCAAGTAACATAAAAGAGAATTAAATCAATTCCCAACATTGGTATTCCTAACCCCCTCGTCCCTTGATCAGGAATTTCAAAGAGTAAAGAAAACATTACGAGACAAATAAAACTAGTAAAAGATTGAGCAGCTAATATCCGTAAACCCGAATTTGCTTTCTTTGTTATTTCTTCAACGTTAAGCGATAAACTAACGAACAATAACCCCATCAAGGCAGCAGCTGCATCACCAACAACATGATAATAATCATGCCATCCTCCAACAGCTTGAGCAAATGTATTCATTTCATTCTCCTTTCTTGATCGTCAATACTACATTATCTAGAGTAAAAATGCCCAACGGCTGGCGGCTCAGCCCCGCCCCGGCTTCGCCGGGCGAGGCCGGGGGCGCTTGGCCGACTTCCGCATTTCAATTACCATTTTAACAGGATATCTAAAAAGGCATTTTAGCGTTTTCTCGCTGAGCCTTGGCCAAGGCCTGCCCCCGCGTGAAATTAGTGGGGGTCGCCCCCGGCCCACCCCGCCGGGGCGGGCTGCAGCCACGTGTTGGGCGCTTCTTGGGTTGAAAAATACATTTATATTTTCGCTTACAACTCGAATATCAATAGGTACTTTCGATCAATATCCTAGCAAGTATCTTCCGATACTCTATGTAACCATTCTTTTACTAATTCATTGAAAAGAGCCTCTTGTTCAATTTGCAGATTATGACCTGCCTTGTCAAGTATCACGAAGGATGCTCTAGGATAATTTTCAATGAGCTGCCATTGATCGCGATAACCAACCGCAGGATCTTGTCTCCCTAAGATGATTAATGTTGGTTGCGTAAAGGGTTTATCGATCTTATCAACATTTTCCGTATATGGGACATGTTGCCCTAAACTTTTCTCTAAAAATGAAAAATCGGCTATTTTTAGACCCGGAAGGATGTCTTCCGCAAACCTTTCCCAAACCCTTTTATTCTGACACACGGTTATACCTTCGAAGGACTTCCTATTCTCTTCGGAAAGGCTGCTAAGAAGGGTCTCATCTTTCTCAAGTATTTGTAAAACAGGCGAATTGGCTTTTTGAGTTTCCTGTATAGCTATAGGACAGATTAAAAGAAGCCCATCCACCAGCGACTCTCGTGCCTTAATTATCCCTCTAGCCAAATAACCGCCATAGGATTGACCAGCAACGACAAAATGCTGGTTGGGGATTACCCCATCGATAAATTCAAGGATCAAATCGAGCATTTTGTCAGTGCTAGTAATCCAAGGTTGACTTTTCGTTTTACCCATTCCCGGTAAATCAAAATAAATGCGTTGCCATGGCGTATCTATCGATTGAAAGATTGGCTCCATACAACCTTTCATCAGTCTATGATCCGGGCTCCAACCATGAATCATCAAAACGGTTACACCTGAGCCGTGTATTTCATAATAGAAAGTGACATCCCTTACAGTGAATTCCATAAATTGTTGAATTCCTCTCTTTGTATCAATAGCGCCCAACGGCTGGTGGCTCAGCCTGCCCCCCGAGCAATGAGCATCGGTGGCCATCCGATGCGAAGAATTCGCGAGTGGGGGACCGCTTGGCCGTCTTCCGCATTGCATTTAACGATTGTAACAGGATATTTCTAAACGCATCTCCGACGTTCACTCGCGGAGCCTTGGCCAAGGCCTGCCCTCGCGTTTTCCCCCCGAGCAATGAGCACCGGTGGTTTACCGGTGCGATGGTTTTGCGAGTGGTGGTGAACTTTGCGGGGGTCGCCCCCGGCCCACCCCGCCGGGGCGGGCTGCAGCCACGGATTGGGCAGCCCAATACTCCTCATGTATTCCTAATCCCGCCAATACACCCTGAACTTCCATCGAATGGTGGTTTTCTTTTCTTTCTTCAAATACTCGATCGCTTTTTTCCCAAAAATGAATCCGCATATGCTTACAATATGCTCGACCGTTCCATAGTCCTGTTTTGAGAAAATATCTTGGTATGCAAATTTGAATTCCTCAAGAAAAATACGATCTGTTTCGACATCTACTTTGTCCTTGAACTCACTTTCAATTACATCATACAATTCGCCCCCATACCAGCGTGGCGGGATGCCAACATAAACCACTGGACCCTTCGCTACACGTAGGCCTTCACGGATAAAATCACGATAACATTCCGGTGGGTATAGTGCTAATGTCATGCCAGTGACTAGATCAACAGAGTCATCCGCTAGAGGCAGCGCAAGGGCGTCCCCACTGAGATAAATAACACGTTCCGCATACTCTCCTTTTGTCTTCTGCCGCGCTTGCTGTAACATGGCCGGTTCGCGCTCGATGCCAATAACCTTCCGCGCGTATTGGGCCAGGCCCAAGCTTGAACTGCCTGTTCCTGCTCCTACGTCTGCAACGCATTTGCCACGCAGGTTGATAATTTCGCGCAGTTGTTCATATATCGTTGGGTGATAAGGTACGTTCGAAAACTCCTCGTATACCTCCGGATAATCGCGGTAAAGAATATCCCAGCGGTTCTCAATCGACTCGGGGCGTGACACTATTTCCTCCTGAAATTGTTCTCTTGAAAATTATTTTCCCAATTTGAGCACAGGTAATTATTCAAACTGCCCAACGGCTGACGGCTCAGCCTGTCCCCCGAGCGATGAGCATCGGTGATCTTCCGATGGGATGACTTCGCGAATGGGGGCCGCTTGGCCGCTTCCGCTATCTGGTAACCATTTTAACAGGAATTCTGTAATCGCGATTCGGCGTTCTCTCTTTGAGCCTTGGCCAAGGCCTGCCCCCGCGTTTTCCCCCCGAGCAATGAGCACCGGTGGTTTACCGGTGTGATGGTTTTGCGAGTGGGGGTGAACTTAGCGGGGGTCGTCTGCAAGCGCGGGTTGGGCGGCCGTTGGTTTTTCCCCATTAGCATACCTTCTTTTTTCCGTTACCAGACAAATGGAATAAATCGATATTTGGTTTGCTTCATATAATCTGAGATCGCTGAAAAAGTCGGTAGATATTACCCTTGGGATGCCTATCGAAGGACTGGTTGAGAAATATTCTGACGATTATTCTTTTTTCTTGTCTTCCCGATCTACTCTGTTTGTGCTTTTTC
>Ga0187886_1000898_pt1 | contig 30550 bp, 28 predicted proteins | sample June2016WEW_20_1_FD_133001 | JGI IMG/M metagenome (GOLD analysis project Ga0187886, IMG submission 133001) | Peatland microbial communities from SPRUCE experiment site at the Marcell Experimental Forest, Minnesota, USA - June2016WEW_20_150 | ecosystem: Environmental > Terrestrial > Soil >...
CACGCTTGCCGCGCGCGGTCACGACGACGTGGCGCTGAACACCGCCATCACGCGCGAGAACCTGCCCGCCTTGCGCGACATTTACGAGCGCGCCAAGCAGTGGGGCGTGAACATTTCCTACAGTGCCTACACGCCGCTGCGCACCCACAGCATGGACCACTACATCCGCTCGGTTGAAGACCTGAACCTGCTGCGCCGCACGCTCGATGAGCTCGTCGCCCTCAAGGCCCGCAACGGCCGCATCGCCAACTCTCCCTGGACGCTTTCGGGCATTCACGATTTCTTCCTGCATGGAACTATCCCCGGCTGCCAGGCCGGCCGGCGCTTTCTGGTGGTGACGCCCACGGGTGGCCTCCGCGCCTGCTCGATGTTCGACCAGACGTACACCTCGCAAAAGGAAATCCTCAAAAAGTGGGTGCCCGCGAATCAATGCGGCGGGTGCTACGTCTCCATTCGCTCCTACCTCGACGCCTCGTTTTGGACGCTGCTGAAGGATAACGTCACGAGCCGCGTCTTCTCCCGCAACGGCCGCGCGAACCAGTGCTGAGCTGCACCCCAGCGCCTGGCGATGTGAAGCTGTCACCGCCCGTGTTGTGTCATTCCCGCGAAAAGCTTGCCCTGCGCTCGCCGAAGGGCGGGAATCCACAGCACCACAGACTGGCCGAAGAGCCTGCGCTGGATTCCCGCTTGCGCGGGAATGACGGTCCATTTGATTTCCGCAGGCTGGCACAGGGCTGAGCTCTGCGCGCTTATTCCCTAATCTCGAACTGTGCCTGCGACCCTGCCACACTGCTGGGGGCAATCCAGACGGTCACGCACGCGGCTTTTTCTACCAGGACGGGGTCCCAGGTTGTGGACATTCCGAGCGGGACCGGGAAGTCCGTGCGGAAACCGCGGATCACGTCCAAGCCGAAGAGGATGGGGATGTGCAGCCGTGACTTTTCCACCGCCGCCTTTTGAATCGCGTTCACTCGTGCTGGGGTCGGTCAGGTTAAACAGGCTCCCGACCTCGCCACGCGCCGCGACGCCTTCCCAGCCGCCCTCCCTGGCGACTCCTGCAGGCACGGAGTCGGCCGCACGCTGCACGAGCTGGTTGACCTTCTCCTCCAAGGTCATTTGCTTGAGCAATGCGTCCACGCGAGCTTCGATGCGGGGCTCATTCAGCGGCGAGGCTTTGTGCAGAAAGAATGCTTGCCATGCACAGGGGAAGGAGCAAAACGCTAGAGAGAAAGCCGAAACGTAAGGGTCGCTTGTTACGGGTCATCGGTCGTCCTCCTCCTGTCAAAGGCAGGGTGACCCTGGTCGCGCATCTCGAACGCCGCGTCCCGGGCTGCTTTCAGCGCGGAAGCCCCGGGACGCGGAAGGTAGGTGGCAGCTTGGGAAAATCCCACATTCCACCTACCCTATGCCATCCACCGCATTTTCTCCTCTGCGCCTCCGCCTCTATGCGGTGAAAAGCGTCTTTGTCATTTTCGCAGCTTCAGAGCAGCGGAACAGGCAAACCGACCCTGCAGGCGGCGCGGGTCAGTAGACGTAAGGCAACAGCCGCCAAGTGCGGTCGCGGTAGGATTCGAATTCGCTTCCGAAGTGCTCGCCCAGCAGGCGTTCTTCCTGCCCGATGCGCACCAGCACGAAAGTCAGGTTCCAGACCAAGACCGGAAACACCAGCCAACTGCGGAAAACCAGCACCAACCCTGCGGTCGCGATCGCAAAGCCTAAATACATGGGATGCCGAACGTGGCGGTAAATTCCCGTGTGCACGAGCTGGTGGTCTTCCTGCAAGGTCACGTGACCGCTGAACTGCTTGCCCAGCGACCAAAGGCCCGCCACGCGGATCGTTGCACCCACCACGCAGAGCGCCAAGCCAGCCCAGCGCAGCGCTTCCCGGTCGGCGAAGGTCACCAGGCCACGACGGTCGGCGAAGGGAAGAAAAACCAGCAGCACGTACCCGCTCACCATGTAGGCGCGCAGCAGGCCGCGGCCGACCACCTGCGAGCCCTTGCTGAACGGCTGAACGTTCAGGCGGGGAATGAACAAGGCGAGCGAGCCGAGCACAGCGAGGCCCACATAACCCGCGCGTGCCGGCTCGCGAAAGAACCCGCCCAGATCGCGCACACCCCAGCCCAGCAGCATGGGGACAATAGTTATCACCAGGTAGAAGAGATAGCGCCCCCATAGTCTTACCTGTTTGTTCATGACAGCCTCGCGGCGCCCTGCCTTGCCGGCAGGCAGGGCGGCCCACTGCGCCCGCGCAGGAATATACTTCCCTAACGGAAGCTAATCAATCACCAAGTGGCGCGAAGAGGCAATGGGAGAACGCGGGATTGCACCCGTGTTCTCCTAGCGCGGCCGCTGGCCGCCACGAAAACGAAGTTCTCCGTAACCTCCGTGCCTCTCAAGCCTAAACACAGAGGGCCCGGAGGGTCTCAGCGATCTCGGTGTTGAGGCTCTGCTCGCCACGGAGGACACGGAGGGACTGCTCACAGGAGGAGAAATCTTCGCGCGCAGCGAGGAAACTCAGCCTTAGTAGCACAGGGCGTCATGGCAGGCCGTGAGCGGCAGGCGGGTCTCCGCCGGCGGCGAGTCGAACGGCAAAGCCATCTGTGGGTGCCGCGCTGCGGCGGGCACCTCGCCGCGATCGCCGTCCAGGCCGTAGCGCACGCGGAGTTCCGCCAGCAACTTCGTCATCTTTTGCTGGTACTCACCGCGCAGGTACGCCGAGCGCGCGTAGAGTTTCCGATAGCGTTTCACCAGGTGCGGAAATTCCTTTTCGAGAAACGGCATGAACTGCTTCAAGGCAGAGGGCGTCAGGAACAGGAGGTTGCCGTAAAGGAACTTCGCGCCGGCCTCGGCCGCTCGACACGCCAGCATTTCGAGGGCGCGCGCCGTGTCATTTAACCCCGGCAGGATGGGCATAGCGTTGACGCCCACGCGGATCCCGGCGCGGGCCAACGCTCGCACGGCTTCCAGGCGCTTGGCGGGCGCCGGAGCCTGGGGTTCGAGCCGGCGCGCCAAGCGCTCGTCGAGCGTGGTCACCGTCATGTGCACGCTGAAGCGGTGCCGGGCGGTGATGGTCTCGAGCAAGTCCCGATCGCGCACGATCAAGGCCGATTTCGTGGTGAGGGAAAAATCCAGCCCCGCAAATTCTGCAAACACCTCGAGCATTTGCCGGGTGATTCGAAGGTGCTTCTCCGCCGGCTGGTAGGGGTCCGTCGCCGTACCCAGGGCGATGGGCAGCCCTTTGTCGCGTGCCTGCCGCAGTTCCGCGCGCAGCAGTTCTGGCGCATCGACTTTGGCGTAGATCTTGCGCTCAAAGTCACGACCGTCCCACAACTCCATGAACTCATGCGTGTAGCGGGCGTAGCAGTATTTGCAGCCGAATTCACAGCCCCGATAAGGGTTGATCGTCCAGGCGAACGGCATGCGCCCGCTCGACTCACGATTCAGGGTGGAGCGCGCCGCCAAGCGGTAGTACTCCACCTCGGCGCGCTCACGCACGAGAGGACTTTGGGCCGCCAGTCGCGCAATGCCCACAAGCCCTGTCTTTCCAGCAGGTTCCCCGACAAGTGTACAGCCCATTTGGAAAACCCTCTTGGTTGACGATGACCGAGATTCGCTTTTGCTTCGCCTTTTGTCAAGAGGGTTTTTGGGGCAGTGGGCGCTGTGGGGGGTGCGACTGATGGCCCGGGAGCACCGCAACGGTGCTCCCCTACACCGGTCCACGTATCCCGGCAAAACAAAAGGGGCAAGGCAACCCGGTGCGAGCTGCCGTGCCCCTCTCGATTTTTCCGCCACTCTCCGAAAAGAGCAGCCCTTAGCCTTTGTTGCGGTCAGCCCTAGCGGTCAAACTTCAGAGCTTCGCGGCATTCCTCCAGGGCCTTGTTCGTATGTTCCAGCGCCTTCACACGGTGGCCGCCGAAGTCATGCGCGGTCGCTTCCAGATGGCCCCTGGCTTCGTCCAGGTTGCGGATCGCCGCATGGATTTCCGGGGGCCGCTCTTGCGGTTGAGGCGCCGGGGCCGCGACCGCCGCCGGTCCTTCTTGAGCATCATTAACTGCTCATCTACACTGTTCGCACTCCTCCGCTCTTCTCAAATGCTCGAGTGCACGATGGGTTGCCTCCATCGCCTCACGCTTCTGTCCGCAAAAATCGTGGCGGGCTTCTTCCATGTCATGCATGGCTGTTTCGAGGGCCTGGATCGCTTCATGGATGGCTGGACAACGACGCGGCATCGGAACGGCCAAGGCTGCCGGCACCGGGGCGGCTAGGGCTGGAGCCGCACCAACGGACTGCCTCCTCGCGACTCCGGTCAGCATCCCCAAACCAAACACGGTGAGTAAGGTAATGACGGCCAGAATGGTTCGTTTCATCTTCCCTCCCAAATTAAGAGTTTGGACGACCTAGTGACTTCTGGGTGCTTAGCTTAAGGGAATAACAACTTTTTTTCAAGTCAAGCGCTTCTTGGGGAGCCAGCGCCTCAGGGGTAGGCTTGATGGTTGAGAGCATCACAGGGTGGGCGTGCCCGCAAGGTCCTTGCGACCACTTTCGCGGTGGGATAGATGAAAAAGGGCACGGCGCGCGAGCGGCTTCGAGCTGCCGTGCCCCTCTCGATTTTTCCGCCACTCTCCGAGGAGAGCAGTCCTTAGCCTTTGTTGCGGTCAGCCCTAGCGGCCAAACTTCAGAGCTTCGCGGCATTCCTCCAGGGCCTTGTTCGTATGTTCCAGCGCCTTCACGCGGTGGCCGCCGAAGTCATGCGCGGCCGCTTCCAGATGGCCCCTGGCTTCCTCCAGGTTGCGGATCGCCGCATGCATTTCCGGGTGCCGCTCTTGCCGTTGAGGCGCCGAGGCCGCGACCGCCGCCGGTGCGGCTGCCGGGGCTGCCATTGCGGCAGGCGCCGGGCTCGCGTGCGGCTGCGCTTTCAGCGCGCCGATGAGCATGGTAAATCCCAAAACGGCAAGTGCTGCTGAGCAAACAAGGAACGTCCTCTTCATGTTTCCTCCTAAAGTGGTGAATGTACCAGCCCACGGGGCGGGGGCTAGTACTGTGCCCTAAAGACTCAGCTTTTGCAAGTTCAAACACTGCGGGCGAGGAAAGGTTGCGGCGGGAGAATGCTGATCCCGCGTTGCGGCCTGCACACGACCCGGAACGCTGCTAGAATACCGGCGACCTATCCACCTCCGGGAGGCATCCATGAAGGTCGCAGCCGTCCAGATGGACATCAAGATCCTGGAAAAGGAACGCAATCTCGGAAAAATCCTCGCCCATCTCGAGAGGGCCGCGCACGCGGGCGCCAAGCTGGTGGTCTTCCCAGAGTGCGCACTAAGCGGCTACTGCTTTACCAGCCACGAGGAAGCTTGCCCCGCGGCTGAAGAAGTTCCCGGCCCCTCTACGGAGAAGATCCTGGCGGCCGCAAAAACCCTCGACTGCACCGCGGTCGTGGGGTTGCTTGAACGCGCCGGCGAGCGGATTTTCAATTCTGCCGTGGTCGTCACGCCGCAAGGCATCCTGGGAACCTACCGCAAGCTGCATCTTCCCTGCCTCGGCATTGACTGGCACGCCGCGCCCGGGGACAAGTCGTTTCCCGTCTTCGCGACGCCGCACGCGAAGATCGGCATCAGCATCTGCTACGACTGTAGCTTTCCCGAATCCGGCCGCGTCCTCAAGCTGAAGGGCGCGCAGATTCTCACCATTCCCACCAACTGGCCACTCGGCTCCGATTCCTGGCAGCACACGCCGCCGGTGCGCGCCACTGAAAACCACCTGCACGTCATCGCCAGCGACCGCGTGGGCGAAGAGCGCGGTTTCCGTTTTGCCGGCCATTCGCAGATCGTGGATTTCACGGGCAAGAGACTGGCTGAGGGGGACGAAACCGAGGAAACCGTTATTTACGGCGACATCGACCCCGCGGCGGCTGACTGCAACCGTGTCGTCCGCCAGCCGGGCGTGTGGGAATTCGACCGCATCGCCGCCCGCCGGCCGGAGATGTATTCCGTTCTCACCGACCGGCTGGACAGGCCGTAGCAGCGCAGCCCGCCTGGCGGGTACCAAGAACACTGCCACCCGGCTCTTCACCCGGTTGAAGAGCCAAGTCATCCATGGCCTCTACACCTCGCAGCGCGGACTCAAGGAACTCGATTACAAAGGGAACGCCTTCTGCACGGAGTGTCCCGTCTGCGGCTCTTCGATACAACCCCCTTGCCAGGGGTCCGGGTATCAAGAGTCTTCCCGCCCGTCCTCAGGGCAACAGGCCATACACGTCCACTTCCCCTGCCGTCCCGACATACACCTTCCCATTGGCGACCGTGGGAACCACAAACTTCACCGCCGGGCCGGCCTGGTCACGCAGGTTGGGCGCTTGGCCGCTGTTGTAAAGTTCGTTGCCGATATTGGTGGCGTCGAATGCGTGCAGAACGGCCGGCCCACCAGTGCCGTAAGCGTCGGCTTGCACAAGCCACAGGATGGCGTTGCTTGTTCCATTCGCGGAGACCGCCGGCGGGGGATCCGGAAATCCAGTCCGAAAGGCGGCCAGCGTCGGAGACTGCGCAGTACCGTTTTGCAGAGGGAACTGCTTCAGGAAGTCGTCCACGGCCTGGAAGTAGAGGTTGCCGTTCCAGTAAGTCCCTCCGGAGAAAAGCTGGCCACTGAAGCCCTGAATGAACTGCAGCGCCCCGGCGTCTCCCGCTTGCTGATGGCCCAGATTGTCACGGTTGAGGATGAAGAGGCGAGCATCCTTTCCCGCCGTGGCCAGCAGGTGGGGATTGGGGCCGGGCTGATCAGGCAGAATCAGGGCGGGGCCCGATCCGAGGTCAAGATCGGCCGTCTCCAGGACTCCCTGGTTGGCGGGAGTGAAGTAATCCAGGACCTGGAACTTGCCGGACTGAACTTGGAGTTTAAGGACGCTGTCGCTGTAATCGGTCCCCCCAGTATTGGCATCGAAGGTCCCGTTGGCGGCAACGACGTACAAGGTTCCGCCCACGTCCGCGGAGATGCCCCCACCCCCCTGCCAGATGGCGCCCCTCTCTCCGTCGGGCGTGACGTTAAAGACCGCGCTCTGCTGGAGGGTGGTGGCGTTATAAGCCATCAACCAGCCATGGTACGGGTCAACGTCACCGTGGGAACCGAATCCAATATAGACCGTCCCGTTAAGCAGAAGCAGGCTCGGGCGTTGCAGGTGCCGCAAAGCTCCAAAGGTTACGGTGCCACTGACACTGTCATACCCTGTGCCGGGAACGCTCGCCGAGATGACCACCGGGCCACCGAGTTTTTCCGCCCCCGTGGTAGTGTCAAGCGCGTGCAGGCGATGGAAATAGTTGTACGTGCAGGTCGACGTGCAGGAGGGGTCCTGCAATTCCTTCGTCTTGGCCGTGACGTAGATGGTGCCGCTGGTCGGGTCTATGACGGGAGTAGAGGTGATTCCGATCTCGGGATTGATGTCATTGCTTCCCACATCCTGATTCGGGACCGTCGTGACCCCGGCCGAAGGATTCACGAAGCTGACATGCCAAAGAGGGGTCGTGGATTGGCCGTCAGCGTCGAAGGCATAGACGCTGTCGTGTTCCGTACCCACGAAAACGACGTTGTGCACACCCAGGTTCGGAATCGAGACGTTTTCCATGTAGAGGGGCTGAGCGTAAACCTGCCCATCAACTGGCAGCGAGAACAGTTTGCCGAACTGGCTCACTACCACATTGGAGGGGGTCAAAAAGACTTCCTGGGTGTTCGCGCCTGAGCGGCTGTTGTCATAACGCTGGGTGAAAACTCCCGCCAGTGGGCCGATCCCGGTACCCGTGAGACTAACCGTCTGCGCGGTGCTCGTGGCCGTGGTGCTGATCGACAACGTCCCCGTGCGCGTCCCCGTCGCCGTCGGCGTGAAGACCACCTGAAAACTGCAGCTCGAACCGGATCCCAAGGCGGTCGGGCAGTTGGTGGTTTGCGAGAAGTCGCCGCTTATGCTCACCCCCGTGATGTTGATGGCCGTGGTCCCGGTATCCGCCAAGGTCACGCTTTGCGCAGTACTGGTTGTCCCCACCGCCTGACTCCCAAACGTCAGGCTGCCTGGGGAAACTTGCACTGAGGGCTGCGCAGTGCTGGACGCCACGCCTCCCCCGCAGGCCGCCCCACTCACTACTGCCAGGAGCGCAGCGACAAGTCGTGCCTTTGCCCAAAACGGCCAATGACCATCCCCTCCAGGCGCGAGTCGATCCCTGGGGGGCTGCAGACAGGTGTGGGAGCCACCTTCTAATCCTCGATACGTCATCATTCGAACCTCTCCAGCACCACTGGAATGAAATGGACCGATTGTCAACGGTCGCTTGTGAGTTTTTGACAAAGGCATTGCCTTCCCGGTTACACACGAGTACACGTCCGTTGCGAAACTCGTTCGCACGCCGCTTTCAGATGACTATTTGATACATGCCCTGTACGCCCGGGGGACGAGGGTGAGTCCTCAGAGCGCTTGGAAGTGCTAGGTTGCTAAAGCCGTATAAGGCGCAAGAATCAAGTTTCCCCCGGGGCCGCCCTTCCGTCAAGTTTTTCTTTGTGCTGGCTTAACGGACACGTGGACGCAGTCCTCTACCACATGGGTCAGCCACGTGCTACTGAAAGCCACAGCTTTTCCTTCGACCGGCGGCGAAGAGCCACGGACCTACAGAACAGCCCCCGCGGCCCCCTGCGGGGGACGAGCAGGCGCGGATCTGTTGCGCAAGGTCCGGGATTCATCATGGAAAATCCGCACCCCTCTGAAGAGCACGGTATCCGCCAAGGCCCCCTAGGCGCTCAGCGGAAGGCCGCAGCGAGTGATGATGGAACGACATTACGGCACATGCCACGGCGGGAAGTCGTGGCCTGACGAAGGGGAGCGAGCGGGCGCCCGCGCCTCCAGTGATTCCCACGCCGAATCATCAAGCCAACCACGCAGCACTCCCCCGAGAACGAGCCGCCGGGCGCTTATCCCCACCCTGACAGACAATTCTGACGGAGTCTGCCCTCTGCCACCTCTGCACGCTTCACTGAGAGATAATCTGTGTGTCACTGACGTGGAAGGGCCAGGACGGTCCGAAACCAACTCGTTCCCGAGGGTCTCTGATAGGGCTTGATTCCCCTCCAATCGAAACCGAAAAGGTCATACCCCAGCTCGTCCAGTCTCTCTTCCAGTTCCTCTCCTGTCGATCCGAAACGAGCCAGCGCTGGAGGATTGATTTCCATCAACATCCGAGGGTGGAACTTCCGCATAGTCTCCGCCGCCCCGCGCAAGAAACGACATTCGCTCCCTTCGATGTCAACTTTCATGAAGTCGATGTACCGGATGCTATTCCTCCGGACGAAGGAATCGAGACTAGTCATCTGGACGGACGATCCTGTCGTGATGCGATCCTGGGAGCAGTCCCCAGGCTGCCCCTGGGCGATGTCGCAAAAACCCTCCACATCCCCGAGAGCGGCGGCGTGGACGATGAGATTGGGACAGTTATTCAATTGCACGTTGCGCTGGAGTGTCGCGAGGTTCCTAGGTGAAGGTTCAAAAGCATGAACTCGGCCGGAGTCGCCCACCCACCTGGACGTCAAAAGGGAATAGTATCCACAGTTGGCGCCGATGTCGAATACCGTCCACCCGCGCTTGATGAACTTTTTCAGGTAACTGGTTTGATAAGGTTCAAGACCAGCGTAGTAGATTTCCCTTTGCTCATAGTCGTGAAGGTCGCACTCAAAAAGGCATCCTGCTCTCTTGACCACTCTCTTGGTGTTCCAGGTCGGGCGGGCGAAAGGATAGAGCTTCATAAAGACGCGCCACTTGCCGGGATGATAACCAACATAGTGACCGTAAATCCTGAGGAATATATCCACAGCCCTGGCAAACATTGGTTCCTCTAATTGTAGGAATCGTCGGTAGTTTCGCTTGCTCGTGGCCTGTCCTCGGAAAGGCCCGGGGGATTCTCACTTTCCCGGGATTACACTTAAGGGAAGGCCTCGTCAGCTTTCCGTGCCGGATCCAGACATGGGTCAGAGGGCCACTTCTACTCCCCCCGAGGATTCCGATTCCCGAAAACTACGCTTTGCCAACCGATCCCGGAGAGACTTTTCCCATGCCAGCTTTGCATGGGATCTTCGCACATGCCAGTCCAGCGCCGTGACGTAGGCGAAAATGGGGGCGCTCAACAGCCAAGCGGCGGAATAGTAGGCGAACGTCGATTCAGTGACTGAGGAGACGGTAATGAACGTCAAAACGCCGGGGACTTCGGGAGGGATCAGGGCTGTATTGCGGGGAGGCCGGATGAAGAAGTGCTTTATGGTGAGAAACCACACAATAAGAAGGGCGATGAAGAGCGCTCCACCCCCCAGGATGCCTGACTGCACCAGAGCGTGCAGGAAGGCATCATGCATGTGCATTCCCCACAAGTAAAACCGATCGGCCTGAAAACCGAAACCCCACCACGGTGATTTGCCGAGTAGTTCCCAGCCCTGCTCCCAGGTGCGGGTACGTCCGCTCATCGTCAGATCGATTCGGCCAGTCCTTGTTATGTAGAGGAAGAAACCGCCGTAGAACCCGACGAAGCCAAGCAGCGCAGCGGAACCGGCGCCCACGAGAAGGAAAATCGTTCGTTTGCTTTTTTGCACGGCCATAACCACGAGAGCACTGGCAACGAACGCCAGCACCTCTGTGCGGCCATTGGAGATCACCAGGGCATAGAGCGAAACGGCGAGCACCCCCCCCCAAATGAGCCGAGTGAGGCGCTTGCCTTTCCAAATCCTGGCGAAGGCCACAATTCCGGCAATGGCTGCGTAGCGGGCAAACCCCGTGTTTCGCGTCGAAGCCATCCCCAAGATCGAGCCGGCGCCAGTGTAAGAGCGGACTTGCACAGGGCCGGCTTCGGCCTGATGGATGGCTTCCGGACCCAGAATCGGTATTGCCCCAAGCAAACTTGCCGTAAATATTGCAGCCACAATCCAGTTGAAAACGAGCACGTGTTGGAGATCCGGGAGGGGATCCTCAACGGCAACAATGGCCAGCAGAACCAAGACCATCGCCAGATAGTTGCCTCCCCAGTACATCGCCTCGGCCGGCTCAATCGATACGAAAGCGGAGGAAGCAAGTCCCACGGCCGCGTACAACAACAACAATCCCAGCGGACCCAGGATCCACCGCATCAGGAGGTTCGTACGGATGAGCATCAACAAGATCGCAAACCAGCCGGCTAGCATCGGGATAAAGGCCCTGAGGCCGTGGATCAACTCCAGGTTGTTGGCGGGAAAACGAGGATTCTCCACATACCAGGGACCGCTGTTATACCCTGCCCAGAGCAAAGCCCACAATCCGATGGCCAGTACGATATTCAGACGTGTCCCCGGCTGACGGCGCGCAACTTGGCCAGCCGTGACTGCCTTATCAGCGTCCTGATTCCGGCGTAGCCCCCTTGCCACATCCACGCCCATTTAAGCCTCGTGGGAGAGCACTCCCAACACTTCCTCGTAAATCTTCCGGAGCCGGTCCCCCAAGTGATCCCAGCTATAAACTTGCTCTGCTCTCGTCCGAGCTGCTTGACCCATCTTACCGCGGAGTTCGCAGTCTCCGTACAACCGCTCCAGGGCCTGGGTCATGAGTTCAATGGTCTCATGGGGAGAACGGGGAGGAATCTTGATACCGCAGTTCTCCGTGACGTGCATGCCCGGGCCGGCAAGATCCATGCAGATGACGGGCTTACCGGCGGCCATGGCTTCGACCACCACCGCTCCTCCCCCGTCCCGAAAGCTCGGGAAGATGAAGATGTCGCACGCCTTCATCGCCGACAGGACCTTAGGACGGGGCGCCCATTCCTCCAGGTGAACCTGGCCCTGCAAACCCAATTCTCGCACGAGACTTCCCAGACGGCCACGCTCGGGACCACCACCGACAATCGTTAATTCGACTTCTTTATGCCGTTTCGCAAAAGGCGCGAAGGCCCGAATCGCTAGCGCATAGCCTTTAAGAGGAAGCAATTTACCTGCGGAAAGGACGTGGAAAGTCCCGTTTTGCGGCTGACCCTGGTCAGCTTTGTCTTCTCCGCCTGTGCTGCACGTAGCGCCACCTCTCAGAAGCTGCAGGTCTTCTCCGGAAACGCCGTTGACTGGGAATAAGTGGGCCTTCCTTCGAAGCTTTTGGGGGACTGCCGCAAGCGCCTCCTGATTACATACCAGGATGGCTCTGGCCCGGCGCCGACCCAGCACAAAGAACGGGTCGTGCCTCAGCACCCATTGACCAAAGATGCGGAAGTATTCCCAAGCCCACGCCCTCAACGGGTACTCCTTTAGCAAAACTCGCGGCGTCCGGTGTGCTCCGCCACCTGGACCCCGAAGGTAAGGAACTGGAAGCAGCGCCCCAATGAAGCTCGCCATCCAGTCGTTAGCGTAAGTGACATGGTGAAAGACGTCAAAGCGAATTTGGCGATGCAGCCGACGCGCCTCGAAATAGGCTCGGAGTTGCCACAGGTAAGCATAAAACTGAATGCCTCCCTGAAAGGATTTCACACCTTCGAGCCAGGAGGGAAGACTCAGATAGACGAAGCGAGGGACCGCGGACCTTTGGATCGAAAGAGCTTTCTCAATTGTCGCCCGGTGGAGAGAATGCGTGAGTACCCAAACCTCATGAAACCGCGCCAACTGATTGACAACATTCCATCCCAAGATTAGTTCGCCTCCGCCAAACTGCTCGGAGGCGCCTCCCGGGGCGCAAGCGAAGGCCGATGCTAGGACGCGGAGTTTCGCCATGATCGTATTCTAGGGACCCGTCTTGGAAGCGAAGACGTTGAAGGTATCCTTCCTTGGGCACGCCTCGATGTGCTGGAAGCCCAAGGACCCGAGGACAGCCGGGATGCTCTGCGGGCTGATATCTGGGGGAAGCAAGGAAGGATGCACTTCACAACAGGCGAGCTCGGAGGAAGGTTGAGATAACGTTCGACTTAACCCCTTCAGGACGGAGTGCTCGTGTCCTTCCACATCAATCTTCACGATGTGGGAAACGGGGAGCTGCTCAGCGCCAATAAACTCGTCCGTCGAGATGACCTCGACCGTTTCGTGTCCGAGGTCCCGTCCGGTCGGGGACCGGACCAGGCTCGAATCCGCGTTTTCCTCTCCCCTGTTGAGCTGAGCGGTCCCGTGGGCCTCACCGACTGCTTTGTTGAAGGCCGTGATATTCGTCACCCCGTTCAACTTAATGTTATCCTGCAAGTGAGAGAACGCCTCACTATAGGGCTCAAACGCCAGGACGCGGCCCTGCTTGCCCAGTTTCTTTGCGGCTAGAATTGCATCGAGTCCAACATTGCTCCCGATGTCGCAAAAAACTCCGCCCGTGCTGAGGAGGGAAAGAAGTTTTTCCAGGATTGGAAACTCCGCCTGTGCGCCGCCCACCGGATCCAGGTTGCGTAGTTCACCAGGTGTGCGCACGTAAAATCGCGCCTCGACTCCATTCACTTCAATCCGGACAATGCCATCACTCGGTCGCGCCCACCAGAAGTACCAATTCTTCAGCAAGGGACGCAGTCCCAGCCATCTCGCCACGGTGGTAACTTCCGTCCTGTAAGTCAACCGCTTGAGGTAGTTCATTCCGGCCAGCCCTCCCACAAGGCTCGCAAATGGAACAGGATCTGCTTCATTATGCCACGGGTTCAAGGCCGTGTGTGAGGCTGGAAAGAAGAGCGACAAGATTACCCCAAGCACGGCGGAAGTATGCCACTTCAAGCCTTGTGACCCCCAGAATGACACTCATCAAAGCCCTGACCGCGAGTGCGAAGGCACACCACGCGGGTGACAGTTCCGGATGCTTCCTGACAAAGTAGAGACGGTTTACTACCTCCTTCTTCCCGAACAAATACGGGTCCGCGCGGCCGATTTGCGACGGATAGTGACAGAAGCGCGCACCGGCTAGGACCGCCAACTCATACTTTCTGCTGATGCTGTAACTGAAATCCAAATCTTCCAGGTAACTGTAACCCTGATACCATTCATCAAAAGAGTGTTCCGCCAGCACCCGACGGTGGTAAACAACCGCCGTGCTGGGCAACCACTGCACATACTGAGTTTGCGAAACATAACCGAGCAGGGTATGAAATCCCGAGCGGAGCACCACGCCGCCCCGCGCATCGTACAGAGCCAGTTGGGATGCAAAGCTAAGGGACTTCAAGCGTGAGGCGCAGAGCGGCGGATGATTCACCAGGTTGCAGCTCGCCCCTCCGAGGTCCGGAGGAGATGATAGCCAGAAATCCCGCATCGCCGCCAGGGCCTGGGGCTCCAGAACAATGTCGTCATCCATGAAGCCAATCAGCTCGATCTCGGGAGCCACGCACTGGACGCCGCGGTTTCGCTTCGCCGAAGCCGACCCTCGCGGAAAAGTCGTCACGGAGATATTCAACTGGGGGAACTGCCGTGCAAGGGTCTTACCTTCCCCACCCTCGTCAACGATAACCACCTGATCGGGCAAGCGGGTCTGCTCGGCCAAGCTTTCGAGCATTCTCCGCAGCTCGTCACATCGGCCAATCGTTGGGATAACGATCGCGATTCTATCAGTAGGAACGGGCATACCTTCCTCGCGCCCCCGGCGGGGTGTTCAAACTTAGCGTGAAACTCGCTGCGCCAGGAATCGAGCCACGACGTTGCGCATCGCTTCCATGAAAGTCTCTACCGAAAAGGCTTTAGAACCCCGCAAAGGTGATTGCGCAAGCTGTCTTGCTCGGCGTCGCTCACGAGGACGGCGCGGATCTTCTCAAGGGCATCGGCTACGTTCGCAAAAATCGGCGCGCAGGTATAACCACAGCCAGCTTTTTTGTGCGATCAAGCATAGTGAGATTTCCATTGCCTGCCTACGCCGGCCTGTGGAGTTGCAATGGTTTAGATCCTGTGCTGCCGGGCAGGTTGTGCATATCGAACCTGCGGCAGAATTCTTAGCTAGGAACCCGTGGGATCCAGAGTCTCTTGAACGCCTTCCCTGTCATCATGTTGCTTCCACTTTCCTCTTACACCTTCATGGCCGTCAATCATCCCGCGAACAATCGCCCGAGCAACATCAGGCTTGCCATGCTTCAATGCTTTGAGTATCCGGCCAAAAGTCAACGGGAGATTGCAGAAATAGAACAATAGCCGCCAATGAAGCGGCAAGAAATCCTCGGCCAGTTCTATGCGGTTGCGCGTATGGTAGTAGTAACGGTTCGAGCTGAGGCGGCACCGGGTGAAGCGCTCACCCTTGTGCCACACAAAGCCTCTTCGAGTTACGAAACTTCGGTACCCCGCCAAGCTGCTCTGGTGACAGAACTCAAACTCCCAACCATCCATGAATAATTCGCCCGCCAAATAGCGGCCGGTGGCAGTATGGACGGCGTCGAGAACGTCCCGGCGCATGAGCATCGCCGGGCCGCTAACACCCGCAGATGCCCAGTAGTCGACTTCCTTTCCGGGCAGCGGCAAGTCAGCCCTGACGAACGGGGCAAGAAACCAGCGTAGAAGCGTCGTTCTTTCCGCAAACTGCATCTTCCCGGTTTGCGCATCCACAACTGCTCCCCCAATGATACCCGCATTTTCTTTGTGGTCGAGTTCCACCAGATGGGTAAGGGTGTGCTTTTCAACTTTGGCGTCATTATCCAATAGGAAGACATAGTCCGCAGGCTGTTCTCTCCGCAAAGCATACTCGATGCCGAGATTGCCACCGCCAGTAGGCCCGGAATTCACGGCGCTTCTGATCAGCACCGCCCTATCGGCAGGGGAAGTGGCCGCGAGCGCTTGCTCCTGGACAGCCTCTCCTCCCGCCCGAGCGGCGGCTTCAGGGTACTCAACCAGCAGGTAGCACTCCTTCTCTTGTGCCCACTCCCTCATGCGCACAAGGGAATCGTCCCGAGAGCCATTATCCACAACAATCATCAGGTAGTCCGGGTAATCGAGATGGCGCACGGATTCCATGCACTCGAGCGTGTCGCGCCAGCCGTTCCAATTGACGGCCACGATGGCCACCCTGGGGTCCTGCGCTGACTGTCTTGGGATTCCTGTAACCATTGTTTTTCCCCGGGAACTAACCCGAAAACCTCACGAAGCGCACTGCGCGCAGCGAGCTAAAGACCCAACCTCCATTTTGACCTTTGCGTGCCGATTCCCCAGGCCAATCCCCCCGGTTGGGTCAGCCACCTTGGGTTGAAGTCACTCCATTACGCGCGATGAGCCGGCGTGAGCAAGACCGGCGTAAGCCCTAACCGGTGAGCGACCTTTGCACCTCCCGGTCGTGGTATCTCCATTTTCCCCCGATTCCTCGGTACGCATCCACCATGCCCCGAAAAATGGCGAGAGCCGCGCGCGGGCGGCGCTTGGCCAGACTCTTCAGAATCCGCCCCGAGCACACGGCGCCGTTCACCAGATGAAAAAAACCACGCCAAGGCATTGCCAGGTTACGGCTCGCCAGGAAAACGCGGTTCCGGTTCAGGTAGTAATAGGCCACGGGATTAAATTGCCCCCCGCTGCTACTTGCTGCTCCATGGTAAATGACCGCACGGTTGGCCCTGACTGTCCTGTAGCCTACTCTGCGAGCGATCGCACAGAATTCCACGTCCTCGCCATAGAGGAACAACTTATCATCCAGATAGCGCCCGCGCACCCGGTAGACATCCTGAAGGACACCCTTCCCGATTAGCATGGCTGCCCCTGACACCCAGGACATGACCTGGAACTCCTTTTCACTATCTGGCGCGGCTTGGGGTAATCGAAAGAGAGGGTGAAAGAATTGACGCGTCAGGGGAACAGCGTCGTCGCGTCCCATGAATTGGACTTGACCGCTTTTTTCGTCTTTGATCAGCGCACCCACAATGCCCGCGCCACTCACCTGAGCTGCTTCCAAGAGACGTGTCAAGCAGTCTCTTTCCACGATCGCATCGTTATTGAGGAGAAGTACGTAGTCGGCGGGTTGCGGGCGCCGCAAGGCATACTGGATCGCTACGTTGTTCCCACCCGTGAAACCGAGGTTTTCCGCGTTGTCGACCAGAACCAGCCGTCTGCCCGAAGCGCCGCGCTCCAAGCCTTCCTCCCTGGCCGTGTCGCCGCCAGCGAGTGCGACCTCCCGGCGGTACTCAACAAAAGCGTCACCCTCCCGGAAATGAGCTTTCGCCCACGCGCGCAACTCCTCCAGCGACTTGTTGTCTGAGCCGTTGTCTGAGACCACGGTCACATAGTTGGCGTATCGAAGCCTCCCAACGGACTCCAGGCACTCGACCGTATCTCGCCAGCCACGCCAGTTCAGGATGCTAACCACGACGCTGGGCGACTTCTCGGCGTCAGGTCCGTTGGTCTGGTCTGGCTGGCTAAGGTTCATGGCTGCAGATCTCATCCATCTTAAAGGCGGCGCATCCTCAGTAAACTGCACTCACTTGTGCACTGCGGCTACCGAAACTGCTGGTCGTTTTGCGGCACGACGACAGCCTGTTTCGCCATGTGCAAACGCATCGCCAGCATGCTAGTCCCGTGACCGCCTAAAGAAGTCCCGAACCCGCTCTGCCCACACGGCGCTTTGGTTGACTGCGAACGCTTCCGAAAAGAACCTAACCAGGCGGGCACGGGACTAGTAGACCTTCGCGGTTCCTAACTTCGTCGTGCGGTGAACGTACGCGACACAGAGTCAACGCGACGAGAGTCTTTGAACCCCACTATGCCCGGCTGGAAGTGGCTTGGGGTGTAGACGCCGCGTGCCGCTCGCGAGCCCCGGCCAGGTCCGCCTCGACCATCATCCTGACCAAGCCCTTGAAATCAACTGTGGGTTGCCAGCCCAACTCGTTGCGCGCCAGGGTCGCATCGGCCCGCAGGTCATGAATCTCCCCGGGCCGCAAGAATTGCGGATCGATTTCCACCCATTCCTCGATGGATTTCGGTGCGCTCTCTCCGTAACCGAGCTCCTTCAACACAACCAAAACCTGCTGGAGGAAATCCTTCACACTGTGTGACACGCCGGTGCCCACCACGTAGTTCTTCGGGATGGGCTGCTGTAACATGGCGTGCATGGCTCTCACATAGTCACCGGCGAATCCCCAATCCCGCCGGGCTTCGAGCATTCCCAGCTTCAGTTTGGTTCGATCACCCATCACCCACCGCGCCGCGGCTCTGGTGATCTTGCGGGTCACCATTTCGGGGCCGCGGCGAGGAGACTCGTGATTGAACAGGATGCCGCCGACAGCGAACAAGCCCCGCGCCTGGTAAACCTCCACCAGCCGATGCCCCGCCAATTTGGAGATTCCATAGGGTGATGTCGGCTGGAGCGGCGTTTGCTCGTTGCATAATCCATTCCAATTCCCGACCATCTCCGAACTTGAAGCCTGATAGAGACGCGTGTCCCGTTTCGTCCGTTCGATGATCTGCAAGAGGCGGCTGAGTCCGCCCACATTGATGTCGAAAGTCTCGGCGGGAAAGTCCCAGCTTGTGGGAACAAAGACCTGGCCCGCCAGATTGTAAATTTCATCCGGCCAGGCTTTTTGAAAACCCACCCCGAGCGACTCCCCATCCCGCAAGTCGCCATAGACCAACTCGATGCGATGGCGGACGGGCTGGAGCCAGCGCATCGTCTCCGGCTCACGCCGCACGAAACCCCAGACCTCGTAGCCGAGTCCGAGCAGATATTCCGCCAGGCAGCTCCCATCCTGCCCGGAGATTCCCGTAATCAAGGCTCGCTTCATGAAAACATATCCTCCGTGAACCCTGCCGTGTGTTGGATCAGAACTCTCCTTGGAATCAAAGATCGCGTGCACTCGTCGTGACCATCCTGGTCAAATCGAAACTGGCGTGCAGGTCTAGACCCTTGATCCTGTAAACGAACCCCACAGACTTCTCCTGATCGCTCAACTCGGGCTTTCCATCTTGGTCTTCCTGTGGGTGTGATTATACAGCCGTTTGCGCCCCTTGGAGCCGTTCCCGCTCGGTTTGCCTTCACCGGGTGGTGCAAACAGCCCCGGGCAGCCACCGGTCCGCTCTCACGGGGATGCCGAATCCTCGATGCGTTGCGTTTCCAGCGGTTTCTCTTCGACACTGTTCTGTCCCTCAATACCCTGTTGACGGATTCGGCTGTGGTCACACCCTCCGGCTATCCTGCTTGCTCCGTGCAACCGCCTGCCTCAAATGCGCCTCCAACCTTTCTCCTGCGTGTCGCACGGTCCAGAAACTCCGGACCACCTCCACCCCGCGGCAGCCCATCCGCTCTCTCTGCTCATCGTTCTCCAATAGGTCAGTGGTCGCCTCGGCGAAGGCGCCTTCGTCCCTTGGCGTGAGAATTCCCGTCTCGTTATGGACGACGGTCTCTCTCACGCCGCCTTCCTTGATGGCAACCACGGGCGTTCCACAGGCCATCGCCTCCAGGGGCGCCAGCCCGAAAGGTTCGAGAATAGCGGCGTACACGAAGAGCCGTGCCCGGTTATACAAACAAACCAACTCACTGTCCGGGATGGACGTCTTCACTTCAAGGTCCACACGCAGCCCCGCAGCCATTCGCACGAGATGCGCCTCCCAGGCTTTCTTGGTGGAGTTCGAGACGATTACCATCTTCGGCCGTCTCTGTTCATCAATAAGGCTCAGAGATCGAATCGTAAAGTCGTATCCCTTGTGGGGGTGGCACATTCCCACGGACAAGACGAAATTCTCCTTTTGCGACGAAATGGGCCGAAAGAGCTCGGTATCGATTCCCAAGTATGAAACATACGAGTTGAGCCCGTAGGCCCTCAGAATCGTTTCCCTGGAAAAGTATGAGTTGGCAAGGATGTACTTCGCATGCGAAGCATTCTCCCTGTCGATCTTCAGGATGTTGCGCCTCAGGTGAGCCCGCCACGCCTTCTTCCAGACCGGCAAGGGCGCTATGCGCAACACGGACTGCGATGCGTCTTGGAAGACCGCACCCTGCGCGTTGAACGGTTGCGGGCAGTAGTAGACAGTTGGTTTCTTTAGGTACCGTAATACAAACGGCGTCATCGTAAATTGATCTTGTTCCGAAAACACCACGTCGTAAGGGCCCGCATTGATCGCTTCGGCCATGCGCTCCTGGGTCCATTTGAGGTCCGCCAGAGACTGAAATGGGGGCAGAACGTAGCGAACGGAAGACATGATCAGACCAAGCGCTGTCCGGCGCACCGGGTAGACGTGGAATCCGTCTACAATGCCCTTCAACGGCAGGTAGTTTTCATCGGCAGTGGACGGTACGTGGACGTCTACCTGATTGCCAACGTTTTTGAGGTATTTGACAAAGTTGTACAAAGCCCTCTTGGCGCCACCGGACGGCAAGTTGTGGAAGACGGCAATTTTCACTTCCGTGCCACCGCGATCAGATCTTCTGCGAAAGCCGCATGGGGAATCCCGAGTGGTTTGGCGAGCACGCGCAGTTCCGCAGAACGGGTCTTCCCTTTCAGCCATCCCATCAACGTGCTCTCCATGCGACCAGCTTTCTCGTAGTCTAGCTTATCAATCTTAAACCCAACCCCAGCCCTGCATTGCCGGATGCTATCAGGGGTGAAAGGCGCATTGTCGAGTGCCGCGAGAAAGTATATTGAGAGCCATGCTGTCCCGCGCTCCGCTGCAATGAGTAGTTAGATGCGGTCATTCAGAGAATAATTGAACGTCCAGAGAAGCCTTTGGGTCCTAAATTGTATACGCTTTATTCCTTCACCCCTAAAATCAGGTCCTGGTAACTCAAATAGTTCTCGCGTGCGCACCATGAGCCGTAATCGAGACGTATTACCTTCAGTCCCAGCTTTCTGTACAGATCTCTAATCCAGCCTTCGTCAAAGGCAATCGCCTGCTCTGGTACCTCACGAGAAATCGTGCGGTACTTGTCAAACACATACCTGAGATCGAGTGTACTGTCGCCAGTCTCAATGAGCCGCAATGATTCTTCGTTAAGCAGAAAGTACGTGATTAAGCACCGTCCGCCTCTCTTTAATACGCGGTAGATTTCCGACAGATAATTCTCCAAGTCATCAGGCAGCATGTGGGTGAAGACAGAACCGAGCATCACGAAGCTGAAAGATTCGTCAGCAAAAGGAAATTTATATTCCGAGGGCTGATACTTTCCACGCGGGTTGTAATGCTTATTGTAAACATCAATCTGCTGGAAGTGAAAATTAGGGAACCGAGGTGTGATCTTTTCACGACACCAGTCGATCCCCGCTTTTGTTATATCAATGCCCTCGTACACTGCTCCCTCATTTACATACTGAGTCAAGGGCAATGTCTTTCTCCCGATTCCGCAGCCGACATCGAGCATTTTCTCGTCAGGTTGGAGGCCACATATTTCCTTGTAAATGTTAAGGAATTCCTCGCCGTTGCGCTTGAATTCCTCCAAACTCGGCGGGCCGTCGAACATGTCTTCGACCCCAGGGACAAGCGGAGTAAGGACACCGAACAAACGCGCCTTGTTTCTGTTTGCTAGGTAATTTCTGATCTTTCTGACCTTTTGTTTAACCGGAAAGGGAATAAGTCTTTTCACTAAGTTCATCATGCGTCTCTTCCTCGTAATCTTCCAATAAAGAAATGAGCATCTAACTCATCTTTGGGCTCACTTGGATAAAACGGGTCCTGGTCAGCCTAGGACGAAACCGCGGGCGACGTCTTTTAGCGGCAAGTAATGCTCATCGGCGTTGGACGGCCCGTGGACACCCGCCTGATTGCCAACGTTTTCGAGGTATTTGACAAAGCTGTACAAAGCCCTCTTAGCGCCACCGGACGGCAAGTTGTGGAAAACTACAACCTTCATTCCTCTACCATCCCCAGAGCGCTGGAGAAGTTACAGTAGCGGCCCACCCATGGAAAGACTCTGGCACCACCCAACGTCACGACCAACCCAGCTTCCTCTTAGTCTTGCGAATCAGAGACTCTGTTGAGGAAATTGGATGGAGAGCGTGGTTGAGCCAATAAGCACTGTCCCGAACAAACTTACTGTGCAACTGCGCTCGAAACAATCTGCCGCGCGTGGAGTCCACGAGGGATGGGATCAGGCGTTGCGACCGTGGGGAGGCAGCCGTCGCAGCGAGCGCCCCCTTGTAAGTCGCGAATGTGCGGTCGTCCGCCATGGGGATTTCTTCTGCTTGCCGCACATAGGTTGTACGTAACACCTCCTCGATCCGCATGTCCATGTTAAAGGCGAGTGACGGAATCGTCGCTAACGACGCCAACCCATGCTCATACAAATGGCTCGAGAATTGCCAATCGGGGCAGAGCGGACGGTCCTTCGCATCACACCATAACTCCCAGACATTGCTAAGATCAACGCCAAACGTTTTCTGGCAGAATCGCGCCAGCTTCTTTGCGCACCAGTTGGCGTATGTCCTAACGACAATCCGAGCCGCCTGATGGGTGAACAACACCATCCCCGCCCCTATGTTCCACATCACCAGGTAATCGGGTCGTCTGAACATCACACGGCTCGCGATGGAACGAGCCGTCACCGCACCAACATTAAAGCCGTCCCTTTTCCCAAGCTCGAACAGTTCCATCAGCCGGGGGAGCCAATTCGGCTCAAAGGTGATGTCGTTTTCTATAATTCCACAGTAGTCGTAACCCAAATCGATCGCTCGCCTCATGCCGAAATCAATGGCCAGATGCGAGCCCAGGTTCCCAGCGAACGACCTCGACCGCGGGTCAGTGTGGCGCGGCCTGACATCCTGATGGAGCTCGGCGATCCGGCAGTTGCGGAGCTTAATGGTCCGCGGGAGGGCCTTACCCTCAGGCGTGGTGCTGCCATCCACCCAAATCAGGTCAAATCCCCCGCACGTGTCAATGCTCTGGAGAGAGCGACGGGTAAAATCCACTCGATCTTTGGTCGTGAGTAGAAAGCCCACTTTGGGCTGGCTCGCGGAACCCACTCGGCTTGCCTCTTCCTCAATAATGCGATACAGAGCGACACAAGTTCTTACGCATTCGGCTGTAGCGGCGGTCTACGACCGCCGGTCGGCGCTCGCTTTCTGCGTCAGCACAGGCTCCGAGCCCCGCTACAATTTGCGTCGCCCAGTATAGATGCCCAAGATCCTGCATTACCATACTCGATTCCCCACCGGGTCACCCGTGAGGTTTATTACAAGATGATACTATGGATGACGCCAACATGCCCCCTTATGGGCTTGGGAGTTTCAAAAATCGTTCCTGTGCCAGGTCCTCGGGCAGTCCCCGTGCAAGGCGAACCCAGGAACGGCATTCCCCGGGTCAACCAAGGTGTTTGCCTGTACGTTCTGCCTCCAGCCTCAGCCCATGCCCCCACGGGTCAAGAGATGATGATCCTCCTCCGACAAGGAAACCCCCGCTACCTTGCGGTATAGGGCTCGGTAGGCCTTCGCCGTGCGTTCCCATGTAAAGATCCGAACCCGCTCCTTCCCGCGCGCCCGCAGTTGCTCCCGCAACTCTGCGTCCTTGGACATGCGCAGCAGGCTCGACGCGATATCCTCGGTAGAATGAGGGTCGAAAGCCAACACGGCATCGCCACCGTATTCCCGCAAGGGGGGTATGTCAGAACAGATGACAGGTGCCCCTTCCTGTAGGGCCTCCACCACCGGAAACCCGCCACCCTCAAAGAGACTGGGAAACACGACGAACTGAGCCATGCGATAGAGTGTCCGCAACTCGTGTGGACTTATATAGCCCAGGAAGAAAACTTGCGTCTGGAGTTCGAACTTGTCAATCTGGCGCCTGATGGCTGTCCAATGGTCGTTCTTTGTCCCGGTACATACCAAATTCAGGCGCACGCCGTGGCGATCACGAACCAAGCGGATGGCTTCGAGTAGTCTGAGGTGGTTTTTGTGAGGCCACGTCTGCGCCGGGAACAAAGCAAACAAATCGGGAAGACGGAATCTCTCCCGCACTTCACGCAAGGTCTGGTCAGTGGTGTCCCCGTAAAGAACAGTCGGAGGGCCACAGTGAACGACAAATATCTTTTGAGCATCAAGTCCGTATTGCCTTCGCAGGTCCGACTTTACTGCCATCGACGCCGTCGCGACGGCGTGCGCACAATTGCAGGCACCACGATAGAGCGCGTCGCGATAGGCAACTTCCTTTTTTGAGAAGAACTCCGGAAAGTGCACATGTTGTAGGTCCCACGGGTTGTAAATGGCGGGCAAACCGCAGCGGATGAACCACTGATACGGGAAATGGATGACATCCCCGCCTAAAGCCTCATAGAAACCACCAGATTGTGGCAATGGATCACTCGGTCCCCAAGGAGCCCGAGGAACGAAGCTCCGGACCCCGTGCCACACTCCGCGTGCAACCGCCCAGAGCGGGCCCGCCAGTCTTTTCACCCGATCGACGAGCATCCGCTTTGGCTGGGGGGCGACGACGATTTTCTGATTGGGTCCAAGGTACGGGTTTAACCACTCGGGACTTCGAGGGTGGGCAATCACGATGTATTGCTCGTCGCCATCAGTTAAGCGTCCCAGAGCGTGCACCAGGGCCATCACAAACTGTTCCGTCCCTCCCCCTTTCCCGTCGGGGATCATCTGAGCGTTAATCAAGACCTTCAGTGGCCGTTGCATAGCCTAACGTCTCGCCCTGATTTGTCGGTTCGGGTTGCAGGCGGAGCGTACGCGGGCGCTCGGATCGGTTGAATAAGACCGATCTGGCCGGAAGACTATCCCCTGACGAGAGATCGGCACCTCATGATGACAGAGGAAACAACCCGTGTTACAAGGCGAACAGCCTGGTATTTCTCACCTGCCCAATGAGCCTCGCTCCGCGCGCGATCTCCAAGAAAACGCACTTTCCCCATGAACCTATGACCCAGTCGATGGTCTGACAACACGCCCCAAAATCGACGGTACGCCTCCCCGTCTTCCATGGAAGGCTTAGCGCTTTCCCGGGCGTAAGTCGTCCGGAACAGCCTCTCGACATCATGGTCCATATCAATCGCCATGGAGGGCACAGTCCCGAGCGAACTCAGACCATTCTTATATAGATACATCGCATACGCCCAATCACAGCCAAGACCACGGTCAGGCTGGTCCATCATGAGTTCCCATACACCGCCAAGGTCGACTCCGAACCTGCGATGAAAGAATCGAGCCAGTCTGCTGGAACTCACGGACTTGTAGGTCGCAAGCACGACATGTGCGGCCTCGCGCGTGAAGAGGACCATGCTCGCTCCCATGTTCCACATGATCGCGTAATGAGGCCGGCGAATCAGTATTCGGCTATCCAAGGAATACACGGTAGCCGCCCCCACCTTCAAACCATCCTTCGCTCCGAATTCAAACAACTCCATCAATCTGGGAAACCAACCGGGCTCGAACCGGATGTCGCTCTCAACCAGCCCGCAGTATGAGTAGCCGAGGTTAAGCAAACGCCGCAAGCCGAAACGGATGGCGGCGTCAGGACCTCCCTTCACACCCTTATGAACCTCAACGATCCGGCAGTTTCGGGGGTTGGCGGATTCAGGCACGGCCTTTCCCTCGGGCGTGTCGCTACCGTCCACCCATACCAAATCGAACCCGCCACACGCATCAATGCTGGCGAGTGACCGTTGCGTAAAGTCCACGCGATCCTTGGTGCTGAAAGCGAATCCGACTTTACTGGCGGTCCCCGGGCGGGAATTCAACGGAGCACCTTCTGGTTGTGGGTTCTTCCCAGCATCCATCATTTGCCAAAACTCTCCCTTTAAAAAATGTGAGGTGAGATCCGGAATCGCTTATCCGGCGCAACAGATTGTGCTAGAACTCCTTTGCCTCCTGAATCACGTTGCCCCCAGACGGCGGCAGACCTTGATCCACTCGCGCATGCAATAGCCCATGGAGTGAAAATAGCCGCGCGTGGCGTCAGTCCAGGTTTGCCCGGTAAAGGTCGAGACCGCTTCTTCGACCAAATGACTCAATGTTTCGTAAGCTTGGCAGTAGGTGCTACCTTCCAGCTTCAACTCATGAAGCCAAGGGAGTAGGTCTTCGAGCACGACAACGCAGGCGAGCTCGTTCAAGGCATCCTTCAGGTAGTTGTGGGAATTGCGCCGGTGCTCGGCCACGGGGGTTCCTACTCGGATGGCATGGCCCAGGTGCCGCACGCAGGCTTGGCTGAAATACCCCGAGAAAATATCACCATAGCGATCAATGGGCAATCCCGCCAAGGGGTACCCCATGCGGATAAAATAGTAGCTGGGGATGACGTCGCGGTGAAGCGCGGTATTCTGGGTGTTGATCGGTGACCAAGTCTGATCCCCCAATACACGAGAGCGGCCGGAGAATTGCTTGGCTCGGACGGGGGCAACCAACCACGTCATGCCATCCAGGTCAGGTTCCTGAAGCCACAGCCCGGCATTCATCCGAATCGTGGTCTGAACTTTTCGGTCCTTTAGTTCCGGGTTCTTGTGGCGAGCAAAGTAAGGAAACCCTCGGGGATAAATCGGGCTCGGGGGTTCGATGCGCATCAGGTCGCAAAGGTTGAACCAGCCGGAACTTGATTCGACAGCCTCCGCATCAGCGGGGCCTCCACACACTAGCGAATGAGCCTGGAAGAAATCTTCCTCAGCAGGACAGTAGTTGTCGTCGTCAATGGAGATAAGGAAGTCAACACCTGCCTCCATCGCCATCAGGTAACCGATGTTGCGCCGATTGTCTGAGTTATAAGGAATCAGGCCATCAGGCAGGCCGATGCGCCTCAAGTACGTCTCCTGCTCTTCGATTGTCGGGCAAATGATCTCCATGCCTCGCCTCCGAAGCGAGGCACAACGTTCGTATGCGGCTGTCGGAGTCTTCTTGTCAGGGATGACGATGACTTTGATTTGGTCGAGGTGGCCATGGGTCTCGAAGTTGGCGTAGTAATCCTCAAGCAGAAGGGGATCGTTAATAGTGGTCAGAACCAGTGCAGCTTTATGATTCATAATCCTGGGGTAATGCCGGAAGCTGGCGGAGCTCATAGCCCGCTTTCCCCGTCGGGCACGAGGGCCTCATGGTGTTCCTTTTCCGGTTGGGCTTTCCGCAAAATTGCCGGCCCTGCCAACAACCTCTGGAGGTATACGATGTAGAGGGTCGCGACGGGCAGAGCAGTGAGAACCGGAACCCAGACAACGCCTGGAAGCCCGAAGATTCGGGCGAAGATGACTTTCAGAACCAAGTTAGCAATGGCCGCCGCCACCGCGACCACAACCTGGAACTTCAGTACATTGGTCCCATTGAAGAAGATAGCGATGGCATTACCGAATACGGCAAAGATTGCCCAGAGGGCCATTCCAAATAGCAATGCGTGGGTAGGCTGAACCTGTGTCCCCACCCAAACGCGCACAATCAGCTTTCCGAACCCCGCCAGACCCAAAGCCACCGGACCGAAAACCAGCAGGCTGTAACCCACGGAGTGATAAAGTGTTGACTTCACCCACGTTACGTCGCCCCTCGCCACCGCTTCTCCATAAGCCGGCCACAGAGGCATGACAAACATCATCGCGACCGATACGAGCAGCAGAAAAAGGCGCATAGGGACCGCGTACTGTGTCACAGCCTCCGCCCCAAGGATTTGCGTGATGATGATATTGTCTACGGTGATGGTAAAGAGACCGCACACATTCAGTACCAAGAACATTACGCCAGTACCCAGGATCTTCCGAGCGGCGCTAGGATCCCAACAAGTCCACCGCGGCAGGAGCCACGAGCGCTTCCAGCCGAACTCGTGACTCCAATTGCCCAGGACTCCAAGGAGTGGTCCGCCGCACATAGCTAGCAAGAGCCAGGGCAGTCCACCCTTGAGATGAATAGCCTCCAGCAATAGGATGAAGCCCGTGAGGTTCCCGGCGGCACCCCAGAGATTGGTCTCAAACCCCTCCTGATGGCCCGTCCGAACACGTTGGACGACGTCCAGCGGCATGTTAAGCGCAAAGGAACAGAAAAATACCACTACGGCCGGACCGGCCTCCCGCATGGCGGTGACAGAAGATACATTGAAAACACGAGGCCAAGGAACAAAGGGGTAAGCGAGCGCAAACAATCCCGTCAAAAGTGCGGCGATTCCCCCGAGGATAAAGAACGCGCTGGACACATACCTGTGTAAAGATTCTCGATCATCTCTTCCATGAGCCTCTGCAATGGAATTCAGAAGGCCATTGCCGATTCCCAAGTCCGCAAACGACATCATGGCCACCAAGGAGCTGATGGTCATCCACAGCCCGTACCGCTCTGTTCCGAGATATCGAATCGTCAGGCGGACGGTAATGAGTGAGGTGAGGACCGTCAGGGCGCGTGCCGTCACGGAAGTGAAGGTGGTCAGCGCCGCGCGCCGGTAACGCTCCAGGGAGCGCCCTTCTTGCGTCGAGATATCGAACGGCTTCAGTCTCACCAGGCCCTTCATGGCGCGTGTGTGATCGAGGATTCCCTGTACACTGAAGAGCCCCCTGGACTCAGCGCGGGCAATCGGCTCTGAAAGCGAGACGTTGGTCCGCGCAGCCCCTGGGGGATCGGATGCTTGCAACGAGTTTCTTACAAGTGGACCAGAAGGCATTTCGCACAACGCTTCCGTGAAAGCCCTTCGACGTGCAACCACGCAGGAGCACTTCTCAAGATGAAAAAGAGTCTCCCCCTAGCAATCGGCGTGGCGCCCTTATGACACAAGAGCGATTATCCAGGAATTGTCCTTCAACCGGCAATAGCCAATCTTGGTCGCCAAAAGGTCTCAGAGAACTTTCGACATGAGCCTCTGAACAGTTCTGCGGCGAAATTTTCAGAAGGTGAAGGAAAGGCCGAGAGAAGGCCACTCCGAGAAGGCAGAGTGTCCCCATCAGGAGTGCCATCGCTACGAAGGCCGAGTTGACGGAGCGATTGAGCCGCTCGAAGTCGCGGAAGGTGTAAGACCCGGCACCATATTTGACTACGGACAGAGAAACTCCCAGGCCAACCACGGCAAAATAGCCGAGAAAGATGCCGGGGAATACCCGGATCCCAAAGCGCCCGTCACCCAGCCGGTTTACGATGTACGGTGTGAGGAGGAAGGAAACGGCCATCGACCAGAAACGGCCGACGGCGCTGGCCAGGGTATTCCGGGCAATCTTGAGCCCGATCTTCTCGTCCCCGACTGCCTCAGGGGTGCTTGCGGTCGACATTCAGATCTCTCAGCTCAAACTCGCGTTGCATCCAGGGGGTGCTGGAGCAGGACATCTTCCGTGAACGCCAACCCCCTCCCTTTCCGCTCCACGTCGATGTGGGGGCCCTCACTTGAACTTCTTGAGCCCCGACAACTCCAACAGGGAAAGTCCGATAAACTGGGGGCCGTTGACGAAGGCCCTGTGCCAGAGCCTGCGGGGTTCATGTAAAACACGCCAAAGCCATTCCAGGCCGGCATTGCTCAACCAGCGGGGAGGAGGATCCGCTTTGCCACAGATGAATCGAAAGGAGACTCCCACGGCGGCAATGACCGGCACTTCGAGTTTTCCCAGGTGGGCGAAAATCCAGTTCTCCTGCTTCGGCAAACCCAACCCCACCCATAAGACATCAGGATTGGCTTGGTTGATCATCGCCGTAATCTGCGCGTCCTCCTCTGTGGCAAGCTCTCTGAAAGGCGGAGAGTAGGCGCCCACAATCTTCAGCGCAGGAAACTGCTGTAATAGCTTTTCCGACATCAGGGAGAGGACTTCTTCAGTATCCCCGTAAAAGAAATTTGTGTACCCCTTGGAATTAGCAATTCGGCAGAAGCCCAGCAGCAAGTCTGCCGCGCGGACGTGCGGGACAGCTCGAGAGACCCGCCGCGAGACAAACCAATTCGTAACCTTACCATCAACTAGCGATAGATCGGCCGATTTCAGCACCTCCATGAACTCTGCGCGCTTATGAGCCTCCATGATGCCGTGCGAATTAGCGTGGTAAATCCAATGGCATCGGTCCCGTTGCTGAATCCAACTTTCCACGTTCTGGAGAACTTGGTCCAGGTCAGCAAGATGGACGGGAACGCCCAGGAGAGAGCTTGATTCAAGTCGATCGCCAGAACCTGAAATGCCGGCCATCCTCATGGGTTATCTCGGCAGGGATCGGAGTTCCCGGTGGCTTTTTCCTGTTGCGGGGGAGTGAAGAGACACTGCATCCGAGGGGAGATCAGGAGATGATTCGTGATTGGGGCGAGATCGCCGACCCTCAGCCCAGCGCGGCACTTTCTTGGACCGAACCTCCCACTTGCCCGTAAAGGTCACGAAGAACGAAACCAGGACCAGCTTGACATCGAGCCAGAAGCTCTGCCTCTTGATGTACAGGAGATCGTAGCGAAGTTTCTGGCGGCGCGGCAGCTCGCTGTGGCCATAGATCTGAGCTATTCCCGTGAGTCCAGGTGTGACCGCATGGCGCCGGTCAAATCCCGGTATTTCCTGGCGAAATCTCTTCACCAGTTCCACCCACTCCGGGCGCGGCCCCACAAAGCTCATGTCGCCTCGGAAGATAGTCCAGAGCTGCGGGAGCTCGTCCATGGCCGTGGCGCGCAGCATCCGCCCCACGCGCGTGATGCGCGGATCGCCTTCCTGGGCGGGAATCACCCCCCATTTCGCATCCGAGTCCGCCACCATCGAACGGAACTTGACACTCATGAATTCCCGACAGTTCTTCCCCACCCGCGGCTGCCGGTAGAAGGTGGGACCCCCGTCTTC
>Ga0187886_1000900_pt1 | contig 30528 bp, 30 predicted proteins | sample June2016WEW_20_1_FD_133001 | JGI IMG/M metagenome (GOLD analysis project Ga0187886, IMG submission 133001) | Peatland microbial communities from SPRUCE experiment site at the Marcell Experimental Forest, Minnesota, USA - June2016WEW_20_150 | ecosystem: Environmental > Terrestrial > Soil >...
CGGAGGAAAATCATAAGGGCGATTAGCTCAGTGGTAGAGCGTTTCATTGACATTGAAAAGGTCAGAGGTTCGATACCTCTATCGCCCACAGGCAAAGGGCCTATAGTAAAACGGTATTACATCTCCATGGCATGGAGGAGGTCGGGGTTCGATTCCCCGTAGGTCCACAGGATAATTTTGGAGGCGTGCGCGAGTGGTTGAAACGGACGGTCTTGAAAACCGTTATGTCCGCAAGGGCATCGAAGGTTCGAATCCTTCCGCCTCCGCAAAAAAATAACGCACTTTAGTGCGTTATTTTTTCTCCCTGCCGTTTTCGCCGTCAAATTCTTCTTTTGCCCGAATCATTTCTTTTGTGTTAATAAGGGTTTCTAGGAGCGAGATAAGTTCTTTTTCCTCCGCGACATTTGGAATATTTGAAAAATCTTTGAATTTTTTGAGACGGGTGGAAAACTTTTCATAGGTAATAGAAAAATAATCCGAGAGGTTTATTTGATACCGGTCGGCCGGTTCGTCGCGGAGCACGAACGGAGGGATAAATCCCGGCGCTTCGCATGAAATAATAAAATTCCCGAACGTGTTTTTGTTATTTCTGGTGGCGGCAAACATAATTATGATTTTATCGGAAAGATACTGACAAATGTTTTACTGGTTATGATGATATGATCAAGCACTTCTATACCCATCAGTTTTCCGGCTTCAACCAGTTGCCGAGTTATTTCAATGTCCGCATCACTCGGAGCAGCCACTCCGGAGGGATGATTATGAACCAAGATGACAGCCGATGCCGAATGTTCCATTGCGGGGAGAAATACTTCCCGGGGATGAATGATATTGGCCGTGAGACTGCCCATGGAAATGATTTCGTCGTGGACGAGATGATAATGGGCGTTCAAATATAATCCGCGTAAATGTTCCTTTGTCAGATTCCCCATATCCTTTAGATATTCATACACCTGGCGCGGAGTGCGCAGATAGAGCGGGCGGCCCCCTGAATTGGATTTAAAAAATCTCCGCCCCAACTCAAAGCAAGCCGTTATCTGACACGCTTTAGTAATGGGAATTCCGAGCGTTTCTTGAATTTTCCGCGGGTCTCTCTGATTAATAATGGCTTTCTCCCCGTACTCCTTGAGTATGCGACGGGACATGGCTAATACTTCTTCTTTTTTAGTGCCGACCCCGAGCACAATAGCAAGAAGTTCGTTTACCGACAACGCATTAGGGCCGTATTTAATGAGTTTCTCGCGGGGTTTTTCCTCCTTTGGAAGGTCGCGAATCTTGAAAACGTATTTTCTCTCCCCCTCGCTTAATACAAAGTTCGTGTCGGACAACGTATAGGAATGTGTTGCGTTCCTTGTGATAATATTTTCCATTAGTTATCTTATTATACAAACTAATTTCCCCGCAGAGCATGTGCACAACTCCCGACAAACGATTGGTTCGTCAGACCAGTGATTCGTACTTAAAATAAATGGTAGAATAAAAGAGGAATGAATTTGAGCTTATCGGAAAAATACAAACTTTGCTTTAAAGACAGGAAATTTATTTTTTCTGTGATTGGAGGTTTTCTATTCCTAGCCACAAGCATAGTTATAGCTTTCTTCGCGATAATGTATGCCACAGAGAGCGCGAGCCAGCCCGTAACGGATATTATTTTGAACAATATCCCTCTTTTTGACGTGGATGGGCTTTTTATCTACGGTCCTTTGGTTTTTTGGTTTATTATTTTCGTTTATCTTATTTTTGAGCCGAAAAAAATTCCTTTCTCGTTGAATAGCATCGCACTTTTTACCTTAATTCGTTCGGCGGCGATAAGTTTGACCCATATCGGTCCGTTTATGGGGAATGTACAAATAAGCTCCTTGGGTGTTTTAGGTGTTTTCACTTCAGGAAACGATTTGTTTTTTTCCGGCCACACGGGCCTGCCTTTTTTGATGGCTTTGATTCTTTGGGATAAGAAACCGATGAGATATTTCTGTCTTGCGGCTTCGGTCTTTTTCGGGGCAGTGGTGCTTATGGCGCGCCTGCACTACTCAATAGACGTCTTTGCTGCATTTTTCATAACCTACACGATTTTCAAAATCACGGAAAAACTTTTTAAAAAGATAAAGAAGCACTTTTCCCGCCCGTTTAAATCTTTTCCACGCGCTCCGCGATTTTTTTCATTATTTTCCGGTTCGCGTAGATAACCAAGAAAAACAATATTAGGATTCCTCCCAAAACATAACTGCCATAACCCACGTACTGAATGATACTATTGTAAGTGGCGCCGAAATAATAACCGATTAAAAGATAAAACAGGGAGCTGGGTATGGTTATTATTGCGCTCCACCATATATAAACCTTAAGCGACATGCGCGCCACGCCAGCCGCGATGAGACCCGGGGCGGCGAGCGTGGGCACCATTTTTATCGCAAACATGGTTTTGCCGGGATGAGTAGCCAACAATCTTTCCAGATGCTCCAGTCGTTTCTCCGAAAGCCCGACGTGGTGGCCCCACCGGTTCAAAATTTTGTTGCGCCCCCAGAATCCCAAAGCGTAGAAGATAATATCCGGAACGATGTTGCCTAATATTGAGAGGATGAAGACCATCTGGATGTTAAAATATCCCAAACTTGCGGCAAACGAGCCGGCGGCGGTGACAGCCGGCCCTTCAATGAGCATGCCGATAAACATCACCGTATAGCCGTTCGTTAAAACCCATTGGCCGATTGAATACAAGAGAGACATAACCTTTTTATTAGGTTAGAATAAAAACTGGTTTATGAAAATCGCCATTTTTTCGGACAACTTCTATCCGGAATTAAGCGGGGTTTCGGACTCCATTATTGCTTCGGCCACGGAACTCGGCAAATTCGGCCATCATATTGTCATTTTCGCTCCGAAATATTCGGAAAGAGATTTCAAGATGTCTAATCTGCCTTTCCGCGAGCCGGATCTTGGCGGAAACGTTCTAGTCCGCCGTTTTTATTCCATTCCCTTTAGAGGCGCCGGCAGTACCGGCCAAAGCCGGATAGTGATACCGACGGGTTTGCGCTGGCTTTTCATAAAAAAGTCAATCCGGACGTGATTCACACTCAATTCATGTATGGCGTCGGCTTGGAGGGTTTAGCGGCGGCTAAAATTTTAAGAAAACCTCTTGTCGGAACGAACCACACGGCCTTGGGCGAATTCTTGCGTTTCGGCCCAATCCAAAAAGAATGGTTCAAAAAATCCATCCTGCGTTACCAGGCCTGGTATTACAATTTTTGCAGCTTAGTCACCTCCCCATCGGATATCGCTTTCAAAGAAATGCTGGAAAACGGTTTTGACCGTCCTCACCGAACTCTTTCAAATCCAATAGACCCCGTTTTCAAACCCGCTTCCGTGGAGAGAAAAAAAGAATTGAAGAAAAAGTTCGGCCTTTCGGAACTCGCGGTGTGCTGCGTCGGCCGGCTAGGACCGGAGAAAAACGTTGACGTAGTTATCCGAGCCATGGCGATAGTCAAAGAAAAGATTCCTTCGGTAAATCTCGCCATCGCCGGACACGGGAGCGAATTTGAACGCCTGAAAAAACTAACTGTGGAACTGGGAATAGAAAAGAACGTAAAATTTCTCGGGACGCTTCCCAAATCCGGAGTGGCCGAGGTTTATGGCGCCTGCGAAACATTCGCCATAGCGAGCACATCAGAAACTCAGAGTATGACGCTTACCCAATCTTTATCCTGTGGCCTGCCAGCCGTGGGCGTTCGCGCGCTCGCTCTTCCGGAATTTATAAACGAATGGAACGGTTTTATTGTGGAACCGGGAGATTACCGCGCTTTAGCGGAAAAACTCAAAATCATTCTCACCGATGACATCCTCAGAAAAAAACTCGGCGCAGGCGGTAAAGAATCGGTCGGGAAATTCAGGGTTGAGAACATCGCGAAGGAATGGGAAAATATATATGTTAAAGCGATTAAAAATCATGAAAAATCCAAATAATAAACAAATATGAAAATAAGCTTTGTCATCCCGGCCTATAACGAGGAAGCGTATTTGAGTGATTGCCTGAAATCCATAATTAAAGAAAGAGGAACCGACGAATACGAGATGGAAGTGATAGTGGTGAACAACGCAAGTACCGACGGAACGCAAAAAGTAGCGGAGAGTTTCAGTGGAGTAAGGATAATCAACGAACCAAAGAGAGGGCTTGTTCAAGCCCGGCAGACCGGCTACCTGGCTTCGGGCGGCAACCTGATAGCAAATATAGATGCCGACACCCGCCTTACGCCTAAATGGGTGGTTAAAGTCCTTAATGAATTTTCAAAGGACGAAAAATTAGTCGCTTTAAGCGGCCCTTTCATTTATTACGATCTGTCCAAATTCAAGAATTTTATGGTGAAAATTTTTTTTGGTCTGGGCGCTTTGGTCAGCTTCATCGGCCAACGAATTTTCCACGGCGGGGCGATTCTCCAAGGCGGTAATTTCGTTTTAAGAAAGAATGCTCTTGATAAAATAGGCGGCTATGATACGAACCTGACATTCTGGGGAGAAGATGCCGATGTGGCTTTTCGGATGAGTAAGGTTGGTAGGGTAAAGTTCACCATGAGTTTGCCGATATACTCCTCCGGCCGGAGAATTGAAGCGCACGGGGTAATTAAAATAGGATTGCTTTCCCTTTTGGATAATATCTGGATAAGCTTATTTCGAAGGCCGTTTAGAACGGGTGAGTATACGAGAAAATAATTTACTTATATTAAAGTGCCCGGGGTGGGATTCGAACCCACAAACCCTTTCGAGTCGAGGATTTTAAGTCCTCTGCGTAAACCGTTCCGCCACCCGGGCATTAATACCGGAGGCCTGGGCGGGAATTGAACCCACGTATAAGGGTTTTGCAGACCCTTGCCTTACCACTTGGCTACCAGGCCATTACTGCTCAATTTTAAAAACCAGTCGCGGCATCGGCTTGATATTCATGATGCGGAGCAGTTTATGCTCCAACGCGCGCCGGCTCTTATCAATCATTGTAAACATTTCGGGGCCCTTTTGAAAAGGCAGGATGCTTAATTTCACGAAGGCCTTATCCAGTTTCTCATCCACGTCCACGCCCACGATAGTTACGAGCGCGCCTTCAAAGTTGAATTCGCGGACAAAAATTTCGCTTAATTTTTCCTGAATCAAAGCGGCGATTTTCAAATTTCTGTAAGGTCTCATTCTCCGTCGCTAAAAATTAAATTATTACCGATTTTAATCGGCTCATCGCTGACCGTAAGCAAACCAACCTCACTTCCCGTTTCCGCCTGAAGAATGTCTTTTCTCTGTAACTGAAGATTGATGATTCTTCCCCGTCCGATGATTTTTTTATCCTGCCAAACTTCAAATGGCTCTTGATTTTTTATCGGTCCCAATATCACTTTCCCGCCTACGACTCTTTCCTTACCTTTCGCTTCGCCGAAAACGGCCAATATTTCCAATCTCCGCATTTCTTTCGGAATCATCTTTTTCACGAATTCTTTGATGTTCTTTTCCAGTTCATAGATAATCGGCGATTCAATGATCATGATCTTCTGCGTGCTCGCTAGATTAAAGGCGGCTTTGTCGGTTTTGATTTTAAATCCAATTATGGCGGCATTCGTATTAAGCGCGAATTTCACGTCGTTTTCAGTAATGTTCCCGACACTCGCATCAGTGATCTTTACCGAAACGCCGAGCGGCATTTTCAATATCATTCCCTTGAGCGCCTCAAGTGAAGCTGTTTCATCCGCCTTTAAGACGAGGTTTGCCGTTTCGCTGCCCTCAACGCTTGTGGAAGATTTTCCGGGAGCAATAAGCGCGCTTTCGGATTTCTTAATTTCCGAGAATTTCCTGACCATTTCCTCGTCTCCGGCCAGGAATTCCTCGCCAACCTGGGGAATTTCGTCAAAACCCACGATTAAAGCCGGTGCGGAAAGCCCAAGTTCGCCGATTCTCTCCCCAACCGAACTTTCCATTGATTTTATCTTCCCGAACGCGCTCGCCGTGCCAATTGTTTGGCCTATTTTCAGATTGCCGTTCTTTAAAATTATGCCGGCCAATATCCCCCGGCGGGGGTCGCGGCGGCTCGTCATAATAATGCCCGAATTTATATCCGGCACAGTTTCCAGATTCTCCATTTCGGTTGCGAGCAGTATCAGATCCAAAAGTTCATTTATCCCTTCGCCGGTCTTCGCGGAAATAAGTTGGTAAGAAACATTGCCGCCATAGCCTTCCAGAAATACCCCGATTTGCAGCAAACTTTTTTTTGTTCCCTCAATATCGGCGTTATTTTTGTCTATTTTATTTATCGCGACTACGAACGGCGTCTTACTCTTTAAAATAGTTTCAAGCGCCTCTTTCGTCTGCGGCTTTACGCCGTCGTCGGCGGCAACCACAAGCACCGCAAGGTCGGCAACGTTCGCGCCGTAAGCGCGCATATTAGAAAATGCTTCGTGACCAGGCGTATCCACGAACGTGATTTGTTTCACTTGTCCCGAGCCCGCCAAAGGATGTTCTATTTCGTAGGCGCCGATGGCTTGCGTAATGCCGCCCGCTTCGCGCGAAGCGAGGTTTGTTTTACGGATATAATCAAGCAGCGTGGTTTTCCCGTGATCCACGTGTCCCATAATCACTATGATAGGAGGCCGACGCATAATATTCGCAGGTTAGCAGAGAAATAACGCAAAAACAAGCTTTTTACTTGATTAGATTAAATAATTTATCTACACTCAATGCATTGGAGGAGGCATGGCCGAGTGGTTTAAGGCAGCATCCTGCTAAGATGTTAGGGGAGAAATCCCCTCGAAGGTTCGAATCCTTCTGCCTCCGCAAAATAAGATTAAAATTGACCAGATTCTACTATCGGTTATTATTGACTTAAGATTTAAAAGGTCGGGAATTATTAAACAAACAACCAATAACCCATAACATACAACTAGTTTGTTATAAGTTATTAGTTAAAAGTTAAAAAGTTAATCAAATAATATGGCAAAAAGCAATTCCGCGTTCATGAAGCCGATGAATATCAGCCCTGAATTAGCCGCCGTGGTCGGCAAGGGACCGATGCCAAGATCGGAAGTCGTGAAAAAGCTTTGGATGTATATTAAGGGTGATGCATACGAAGACGAAAACGGGAAAAAAGGAAACAGTTTAAGACAAGGCTCAAGCCTGCAAGATCCGAAGAATAAACGCAATATAAATGCCGATGCGAACCTCAAGAAAGTGTTCGGTGGCAAAGAAGTCGTCAATATGTTTGAAATGACGAAGCTCATCTCCAAGCACCTTTCTTAAAAGAATTTATTAGACGATTTATTGCGTTACACGAAGCGGGATGGTTTAATATCATCCCGCTTTTAGTTTAAATTTTTTTATTTGCCAGCAAAGCGAGTGAAATTCAATCATTACTCTATGACTTGCTGCGGGGGACGGACTATATTTTTCCGGAAAAAATTTTGAAGTAAGCAAAAAACGGAGTTATCCACAAGTTTTATTTAAATTTTTGTTGTATAATTAACTCAGAGTAGCAGGTTGCTAGAAAACTAACGTGGTTGACGGTCGACAATCCAACATTAGTTTTTAAAAAAAGGCGTAAGCTCAAAAAAAATAATACAAATACTATGGCAAAGAAAAGAAAAGTGGCCAAGAAAGCGAAGCCGAAGAGAAAGGCCAAAAAGAGCAAAAGGAGATAAATCCTTTTCCTAACCACCCTGATGAGGGGTGGTTTTTTTTGGAAAAACAATGGAAACTGCTAGAATAAAAGCTATGTGGGACGAGAACAAAAAAGAAATCAGGACTATCCGGCAGGTGATGCCCGCAGTGGTTTCAATCATACTTTCCAAAAATCTGGAAGAACTCAAAAAAGAACTGCCGGCCGCATCCAAAAATAAGCCAAACGCGCTTCGGATACCTCCCGAAAAGATTGACGCCCACGGGATGGTTCAAGTGGGCGGCGGTTCGGGATTCATCGTGGATAAAAAAGGTATTATTCTCACCAACAAACACGTCATCGCGGAATCCGGCGTGAGCTACACCATTCTGATGAACATGAATGAAAGCTACGAAGCGGAAGTACTCGCCCGCGACCCGATAAATGATGTCGCGATTTTAAAAATCAATCCCAAAAAAAATCTGCCGACCGTGGAACTCGGAGATTCCGATAATCTTGAGCTTGGCCAAACCGTGCTCGCCATCGGAAACGCGCTCGGACTTTTTAAAAATACGGTTTCTAAGGGAATTGTTTCCGGACTCTCCCGCTCGGTCCAGGCAAAATCTGATTCTACTTCGGTTGTTCAGGAACTGCGCGGCCTTATCCAAACCGACGCCGCCATCAATCCAGGGAATTCCGGCGGGCCGCTCGTGGATATTTACGGACGCGCAATCGGAATAAATGCCGCTGTCGTTGTGGGCGCGCAGAACATTAACTTTGCCATTCCCATAAGAGCGGCGGAAAAAGATTTAAGTGATTTGAAAAAATACGGCCGCATCCGCCAGCCGCTTCTCGGTCTCCGCTACTTGATGTTGAATCATGACCTGAGCGAAAAGATGGGTCTTCCGGTTGAATACGGCGCTTATATTACCCGGCAAAATGCGGCTGAAACCGCCGTCATTCCCAAAAGTCCGGCCGACAAAGCGGGAATATTGGAACAGGACATTCTCCTTGAGTGGAACGGAAAAAAGATAGCTCCGGACAGCGCTCTTCAGGATTTTCTGGAGGACTGCGAAGTTGGACAGGAAATCGCGGTAAAACTCCTCCGTGCCGGGCGTGAACGCGAGGTGAAAATAACGCTCACCGAGAGAAAGTAGGATTTTAGTAGATATTTTGGTCCACAAGCAAACCCCTTGAATCAAAAAGGTTCAATTTGTCGTGGATGGGGTCAAAATTCAAAAGGCCGCCAAGCCAGACTATCCATTCATCCTTGAAGAAATCCGCGTCACTGCGGTGATTATTGTAGCAACCATTGTAATTGAAACGGCTGTTTATAAATTCTTTGCACGCTATATCCGTATAATAGGATAGTTTATTCAGATCGTCCGGCTTAGGCGAGGAACAATTTGAAAGAGATATGATTAAACTCTGGCACGCGCCGGTGAAAGAGCTTATCTCGGGGCGGCTGTACATCTGTGGACAATTATTCGGCAAAGCCGGATTAAATTTATAGGTATTATTCAGATAACCAAGACATTTATTAATTCTTAAATTCGTAACGAGCGGACTCGCGTTGCTGTAAAAAGTAACTTTTTGCGATTTACCCAAAATAATATCAGCGCTCGGCGCTACGCCACCGGGACTGTAATCCGGAACGGCTGTCGGAATCAAAACATATCCGGTATTGGACTCCAGATGCCAGCCAGTAATATTAATCGGTTTGGAAAGAGAATAGCTAATAGAAAGAATAAAATAGTTATAGCTACCGAAACCACCACGAGATACTGAACTGATTTTTATCTGGCCGTAATACGGGGAAAGATCGTCAACCGCAAAACCCGAAGGCGGAGTGATCGCTTGATTTGTCGATGCGTTCGGCTGATTAGTTTGACCTGAAGTTTGATTTGAGGTTTGGTTGTTTGAATTATTATTACTTGCATTTAGGGAAAGTTTCACGGGCGCCGAATTTTTACTTCCATACAATCCCGAAGGAATTTTGAAAAAACCGGATATGCTTTCAAATTTTATTCCGCTTCCAATATGCGTAAAAGCGTTATAAAGCGCCACTGCCACGATAATGATAACGATTATCCAAATAATTTTGCCCATCTCCAATATATTAGATTAAATGACGAAATTTATTAAGCGGTCCGGGACGAAGATAATTTTCCTTGGTTTTTGGCCCGCAAGAAAGGCGATTATTCTCGCGTCTTTAAGAGCCGCAACCTCAACTTCTTTTTGAGAGGAACCGCGGGGCATTTTGAACATCGCCCTTAACTTTCCGTTTACCTGAACCACCAAATCAAAATCCTCCTCGATGGCAAGCTGAGCGTCAAAATCCGGCCATTTTTCCAGTTGGACGCTTTTTTTATTACCCAACATGAACCACAATTCTTCGGCAATATGAGGGGCAAAGGGGGCAAGCAACAGAATGAATTTTCCCCAAACTTTCGCGGGCACTTCCGGCGCAACGGCGCAACTATTTGTAAAAATCATAAGCGCGCTCACGGCCGTATTAAAAGCCATTTTCTCAACATCCTCGGATACCTTTTTTACGGTTTTATGGATAAGTTGTTCCATCTTCTTATCCGCCGGCTTTTTGATTACTTTTGTCTGGGCGATTTCCCAAACCCGGTCTAAAAATCTTTTGGTGCCTAAAATACCCCGTTCATCCCAGGCAATCATCTGGTCAAAAGGTCCCATAAACACTTCATAAAGGCGCAGGGCGTCCGCGCCGAAATTTTTGATGAGCGGATCCGGGTCAACTACATTCCCTTTTGATTTGGACATCTTCACGCCGCCGCCGGCCAGAATCATCCCGTGCGCCGTCCTTTTTTGATACGGTTCTGCGCATGGCACGAGTTTTAAATCATATAAAAACCTGTTCCAAAATCTTGAATACAAAAGATGGAGGGTCGTATGTTCCATCCCGCCGTTATACCAATCCACCGGCATCCAATATTTTAATTTATTAAAATCGGCGAATATTTTTTTGTTTTTCGGATCAATGTAGCGCAAAAAATACCAACTGGAACCCGCCCAATTCGGCATTGTATCGGTCTCCCGCTTTGCGGGGCCCTTGCAATTCGGGCACTTCACGTTCACCCAAGCAGAAACAGAGGCAAGCGGCGATTGGCCGTCATCGCGCGGCTTGTAATTCTTCACGGGCGGAAGCTTCACTGGTAAGTCCTTTTCCGGAACGGCAACATATCCGCAATCCGGGCAATGGATAATCGGTATTGGCTCGCCCCAATATCTTTGGCGTGAAAAAACCCAGTCGCGAAGCTTATATTGAATTTTTTTCTCTCCGCCCACAAGTTTCGTGATCTCCCATTTCGCTTTTTCAACGTCCATCATGTCAAATCTTTTTCCTGAATTCACGAGGAAACCAATTTCTCCTGTATATATGAATTCTTTACCAATAATTTTATGTGATGGGCCTTCCGCGATAACTTGCCTTTTTGGAAGATTGAATTTATCTGCGAAGGCAGAATCTCGCTCATCGTGCGCCGGAACAGCCATAATGGCGCCCGTGCCGTAGGAAGCAAGCACGTAATCGGCAATGAAGACGGGAATTTCTTCGCTGTTCGCCGGATTGATCGCCTTTATCCCCTTGAGCTCAACGCCGGTTTTTTCCTTTTCTTCCGTAGTTCGCTCCATCTCAGATTTTTTGTTCGCCGCCACGGCATAATCCCTCACTTCTTTGATATTCGTGATGTGGCTTTTTAACTCTTCAATTAATTGATGTTCCGGGGCAAGAACCATATAAGTCGCGCCGAAAAGCGTGTCCGGCCTGGTAGTGAAAACTTTTATGGAGAATGGATGGCTTTTTACCTTAAACTCAATCTCCGCTCCCTCGGAGCGTCCTATCCAATTTGTCTGCTGGGTTTTTATTTTATCCAAAAAATCAACGTTCTTGAGACCCTCCAAAAGTTTTTCGGCATAAGCCGTGATTTTTATCATCCACTGCTCTTTGTATCTTTTTTCCACCGGACCGCCGCACCGGTCGCAAATTCCGCCCACTGCTTCTTCGTTCGCAAGTCCAATTTTATCCTTCGGGCACCAATTTATCGGCTGAGCCGCCTTGTAGGCCAGTTTTTTTTCAAAAAATTTCAAAAACATCCATTGCGTCCATTTGTAATATTCGGGGTCTGTTGTATTTATTTCCCTCTTCCAATCAAAAGAGAAACCGAGCGATTTCAACTGGCGGCGGAAAGTATCCGTGTTTTTCTTTGTCGCGGCCTGAGGAGAAATTCCTGTCGCAATAGCGTAGTTTTCGGTTGGTAAACCAAAGGCATCCCAACCAATGGGGTAAAGCACGTTGTAGCCCTCCATTCGCCGCTTCCGGGAAATTATATCCATCGCGGTATTGGAGCGAATATGACCCGTATGAAGCCCGACGCCCGAAGGGTACGGAAATTCAATCAGCGAATACCACTTCTTTTTCTTTGAGCCGTCTTTCGCATTATAGATACCGGATTTTTCCCACTCTTTCTGCCAGTGTTTTTCTATCTTGTTAAAATCATATTTCTTTTTCTTCATTGGTTTACTTCCAGATTAAAGCAAATCGCGGTATTTTTCAAAATTTGCGGTGAAATTTCGTCCAGCGACATATTCTTGATTTCCGCCAATTTTTTTACCACTTCAATAACATACGCCGGCTCGTTACGCTTCCCCTGGCCGGGCAGGCCCCGATAAGGGGTTGGGGCCACGTAAGGCGCGTCGGTTTCGCTTAAAATCCTATCTAAGGGGATGAGTTTTATTATTTCATCGTAATCGCGGACGAATGTAATTACACCGCCAAACGTAAAGTAAAATCCCAAATCCAGCAGTTTTTTCGCTTCGTCCTTCGTGCCGCTCATAAAATGAATAATGCCGGGTACGACATTTAACGAATTAATATTGGCCGATAAGATATCTATCAGATCGGGAAATGCCGCGCGGCAATGAATCATAAGCGGTTTTTTCACTTCATGGGCCAGCTTTATTTGTTCTAAAAACGCGGTTTTTTGCTTTTCTTTAGCCTCTTTATTTTCAACTCTGAAATAGTCCAAGCCGCACTCGCCGAGCGCAATTACTTTTGAATCCAGCGCCAGTTTTTTGTAATACTCATAGTCAAAAATCTCTCCGCGGCCATTGAACGCTTTTGCGGCTTCGCCGTTGCCTAATTCTTCAGTGTCATGGAACGATTTACCCGTGTGGATTGGATGCAGACCGACTGCCGCAAAGACCGGCATATCCCTAAATTCCCGCGCAATTTCCACCGCCCGCAAAGAAGTGTCTTTCTGCGTTCCCACATTCACCATACCCGCGCCGGCCGCAAGCGCGCGATTTACTGTTTCACGGTAGTCATCCTTAAACGCCGCGAGATTTACGTGCGTATGAGCGTCAAAAAACTTTACATCCATCACTAAGAGAGGCGCGGAAATAGAATTCCTGCCTTTTTTATTTCAATTTTATCGCCGGACCAGATTATATTCTCGGTTATTTTCAAGGAAGTTCCCGACATAAACGGTTGAAGCAGCGCGGCTACATTATCCAAAACAACTACCATGTCAAAAACGGCGCTCTTCTTCTTGTCTGAATCCGTTATTGACCAGGGTTTATTTTCATTGATATAACTGTCGCCAAAGGCGAGCAAACCCCAAATCGCACTGAGCGCTTCGTGAAATTTAAACTCGTTTAATTTCTCGGCAACCGTTTTTTTAACGGCCTCTATTTTCTCCGAAACTTCTTTTGAAACCTCCGGCGCTTCAAACTTACCGAGCGACGAACCGAGCGTCAGCACTCGCGCGGTGAAATTCCCGAGCCCGTTCGCTAAGTTCGCGTTATAGCTCTCCCTGAATTTTTCAATCGTGAAATCTCCGTCTTCAAACGGGTTCATTTCGCGGAGCAGCCAGAATCTCACGGCGTCCGTGCCGTATTTATTCGCAAATTCAAACAAATCAATATAATTCTCCGCGGACTTGCTTATTTTTTCTCCGCCGATATTCACAAAACCATGGATGAGAATTTGCCGCGACGGCGGCAGACCGGCCGAAAAAAGCATCGCCTGCCACATCGCCGATTGTTGGCGCAGATTGTCCTTGCCGGCTATCTGAAACGTATTGGGATTTTCTTTCGTCCCCCAGAATCTCTCAAAATTATCCTTATTTTCCGGCCATCCGAGCGTGGAAACATAATTCACGAGCGCGTCAAACCAAACATACATTACCTGAGCTTCATCCCCCGGCACCGGAATACCCCAAGGCATTTTGCTCTCAAGCCGCGAGATGCTGAAGTCCTGAAGTCCGGCCGCCACGAAATTCCTTATTTCCTTGAGCCGGTGGGCAGGCAAAACGAAATCCGGATACCTTTCATATAGATCCAGAAGCGCGCGTTGATACTTTGAAAAGCGGAAGAAATAGTTCTCTTCGTCTATTATTTCCAGCGTAAGATTGGGATGAATCGGACATTTTCCGTCCGTAAGTTCCGAATCCGTCTTTTCTAATTCACACCCGACGCAATATTTTATTTTATAATTTTTCTTGTAAATATCTCCGTTCTTATCGCACCTTTTCCAAAATTCCTGCGCTGCCGCCACATGATGCGCGTCCGTCGTCCGGATAAAATGGATCTCCGGAAGAATGCTAAGCGCCCTTAAAACTTCCTTGAATTCTTTCGCGCACTCATCCACGTATGTCTGCGGATCCTTTTTTTCTTTCAGCGCCTTTTCGTATATCTTTTGGCCGTGTTCGTCGGTGCCGGTATTGAAGAAAAGATCGTCCCCGAGTTTTTTGTGATAACGCGCAATTACGTCTGCCTGCACGAATTCAAGCGCGTGCCCGATATGGAGACGCGCGTTTACGTACGGAAGCGTTGTAGTAATATAGAAATTTCTTTTCATCCCTTAATTCAGAGCCGATTATTTTCCCTTATTTTCCGCCAGATAATTGAAAACCTCTTGAACTAGAACTGCTATCGGCACACCCAATATAACGCCAATAAATCCGGCAAGCTGAGCCCCGACTAAAATAGAAACAACCGCAACTACGGGATGAACCCGCATGCTTTTCCCCATTATAATGGGAATGAGAATATAGCTTTCAAATTGCTGTATCACGAAGAAGAAAATGACTGCGTAAACGGCGAGCATGGTTGAATCCGCCATGGAAACCAGAAATGCCACCGCTCCAGTCATTACTGGACCTATAATAGGAACTACTTCAAAAATAGCGGCGACGATCCCCAGAAGCAACGCGTAGCGTACGCCGATAATCCACATTCCAAAACCAACAAGTAACCCCATAGATAGACTGATAAGCAGCTGGGCACCCAACCAACGACGCATCTTCGTTTCAAATGCGCTAAAGATGGCTAAAACAGGACGTTCATAAGAATCCGGCAAGATAACCCGAACCATTTTTTCCGCGCCTCCTTTTTCAATACTCAAATAAAGCGTTATGATGAGCGCCGAAAAAACCAAAAGAATACTGGAGAAGATTTTTGATATGGCACCCGGAACAGTGGTACCCACGCCGCCGACAAAATTCAAAACCTGGTCTAGACCCAAACTTTGCAAATCCGCGCCGGGAAAATTAATACTGAAAATGGAAGAAAGGGACTGAGTGAAATGGCCCAGGAATCCGGAAAGTTCATTGAATACCACGGGCATCACGAGATAAAACGCTCCGGCAAAAACCAAAAGCAGGAAAAGCATGACGACTATGGCGGCAAAAACCCGGCCTAGTTTCATCTTCTCCCCGATAAAATTCACGGACGGCTCTATTCCCAAGGAAAGCATTATACCGACGAGAAGTACCGAAAAAGCATCCCAAGCAAAATAAATCATTGCGATGATGGCGCAGAAGATAAATATCCTCCAGAGTGACGTCCAACTGATTTCTATTTTTTGAAGAGAATTCATAACCCCCTGATTATACCTTTAATATATCAAGGAAACTCTTCTTCTTAAAGGGCCCGATAAGCGCGAGGTTTAGCCGGCTATTTTTAATAATCTGCCTCATTACATTCCTCACATCCTCAGCCGTCACTTTATTCACTTTTCTCGCGAGTTCTTGAGGCGATGAAAGTTTCAGCCCGCTTACCTCCTGACTGCCATAGAAATGAGCCAACTCATCTGAAGTTTCAAGCGAAAGGTATAAATTCCCAATTAGGTGTTCTTTGGCTTTTTTTAGCTCTTTTTCGCTTACCAGCTCGTCCCGAAGCCGGACAAATTCCTGAAGGCCGGCTTTGATAACCGACTCCAGTTTCTTATGATCCACGCCAGCCGCCATTTCAAACAGGCCGTGATCGGAATACAGGTCGGCATCGGCGCGTACATAATAAGCTGCACCCAGTTCATCGCGGATTTTTTTAAAAAGACGGGAACTCATTCCACCGCCCAAAACTTCAGAGGCAACTTGAAGCACAAGCCGGCGCTTATCGTGAATACCAAAAGCGCGGAAACCGAGCACCATATGCGTCTGGTCGGAATCTTTGAAATTCACGGATTCGCGCGGTTTCAACTGAGCTTCTTTTACTTTTAATTTACTGCTTTTCGTCCCCGGCTTTAAAGCGGAGAAATATTTCTCAATTTTATTTATCAAGCCTACTCCTTTGAAACCGCCTGAGATAGTCACAATCGTCGCTTGCGGAACGTAATGTTCTCCGCGATATTTTATGAAATCGTTCCTGGTGATTCTTTCTATCACTTCTTTCCGCCCAGCGATATCCCATCCCGCCGGCTGGTCGCCATAAACAAGTTGCATAAAGAATTCCGCCACGCGCCGCGACGGCGTGTCCTCGTACATATTTATTTCTTGGATTATGACGCCTTTTTCTTTATTGATTTCGTTCGTATCGAAAATCGGGTCCAGGTACATATCGGCAACCACATCCAAAATCTGATTGAAGTTTTCGTTCTTCGTCTTGGCGTAATAGGCGGTGGCCTCCTGACCGGTAAAGGCGTTGTACTGCGCGCCCAAGCCGTCCAGCTCCGTGGAAATAACGGAGGCCTGCGGGCGCTTTGTCGTGCCTTTGAAACACATATGCTCAAGAAAATGCGAAATGCCGTTTTTATCCTTCGTCTCGTATTTTGAGCCGGCTTCCACTGATACCATCACAGTCGTCGCCAGACTACCCGGCTGGGGCGCGAGAATTACCCGCAGGCCGTTCTTAAGCTTTATTCTTTTGATTTTTGTCATTTATCAATCATAGATAAAAACTCTCTAAACATCAAAAACGCAGGTTTTATGGGGGTTATACGTATATTGACTATGTTGTGATAATATGCTAAAATTTAATCAGTAAGTAAACAAACGATTTAATTATTTAAATCCATAAGGAGGGGTTATGTGGCGAAGGATATTTAATCACTTACGTGAAAAATACGCGCATAAATTAAAGGCGCTTCTTGTAGAAGCATTATCAATACTTATGATAGCGGTTGCTTCTTTCATAGCGTTTCTTTCAATCCCAGTATTGAATGTAATTATTGGGATTGCATTAGTAATAGCGCTTATATTTGGTCCTGTCGGTTTTCTCGTTGGATTTCTTATTTGGTATTCACTTTGGTTAAGTATTTATATCTATTGTGTTCGCAAACAACTGGTGCGACGCATAGAATGGCTCATATAATATTAAATCTCCTGGATGAAAATCCAGTAACATAACGATCGCAAACAACCATATCGTCGCTCGGAGGAAACAATGAGCCAGCCTAAAATCAGAAGTCCTGATTTTCTATCGTTCCGGGAGTTCCTGTTCCCCTGAAACGAATTACATATTAACGGGGCCGATTACTATTTGGAGTGCAACTGCCATAGGTAAGTACACTATCCAGGGTAATCGGTTTTTTATTTTTGAAACAAAAAACTCTCCTTAGGAGGAAAGTTTTTCGGTTAAATATTTATTGAGTTCGCTTATTTTCACCCTCTCCTGTTTCATTGTATCTCTATCCCTAATGGTTACGTCGTTATTTTCCAAACTATCAAAATCAACCGTGATGCAATACGGGGTTCCGGCCTCGTCCTGCGCGCGATAGCGCTTGCCGATGTTCCCCCGGGCATCCCAGGTAACCATGTAATCTTTCTTCAAATCCTTATAAATCTTGTCCGCCGCTTCAACTAATTGGGGCTTGTTCGCCAATAGCGGGAAGACCGCCGCTTTATAAGGCGCAAGCTTCGGATGGAGTTTTAAAACCACGCGCGTCTCGCCGTCTTTTACCTCTTCCTCTTCATAAGCGTTCATTAAAAAGAATAATGTCGCTCTATCCACGCCGCCGGATGTTTCAATAATATATGGCAGGAATTTTTCCTTCGTCTCTTCGTCAAAATAAGACAAGTCCTGTTTTGAAAACTCCTGATGCCTTCGCACGTCCCAGTCGCCCCGATGGTGAATGCCCTCCATCTCTTTCCAACCTGCTCCGACCGCAGCGTCGGAGTCGCTTCCCGTATTATATTCAATATCAAATGCCGCCTGCGCGTAGTGGGCCAGCTGTTCGTGTTCCTTAAAACGGAGATTTTCTTTTTTTATCCCCAAGCTTAAATACCAATTCATCCTTTCTTTCTTCCAGTATTCCAAAACTTTCATTGATTCTTTTTTATCCGGCCTAACATAGAACTGCAGTTCCATTTGTTCAAATTCGCGCGAACGGAAGGTAAAGCCGCCGGGCGTAATTTCGTTCCGAAATGCCTTCCCTATCTGAGCGATACCAAAGGGGATTTTTACCCGGGTGGAATCCAGAACGTTCTTGAAATTCACGTGCACACCCTGCGTAATCTCGCCCCGCAGATACGTCTTCAGTTTCTCTCCCTCAATCACGCCAAGATATGTTTCAACCATCAGGTTGAATTGCTTAGGCTCAGTGAACATTCCTTTAGCCCCACAATTTGAACATACGAGTTTTTTCCAATCCTGCTCACCTATCCTTACCTCACCATTAATACCAAGCGATGGTTCAACGCGAAATCGATTATGACATTTTTTACATTCAACGAGCGGGTCGGAGAACGATTCTAGATGACCCGAGGCCTCCCATACTTTTGGGTTCATTATTATCGCCGCATCCAGACCCACAATATCATCGCGCTCCTGTACCATATTCTTCCAGAATTCATTTTTAATATTGCGCTTCAGTTCAACCCCTAATGGACCGTAATCCCAGGTGCCGGCAAGACCGCCGTAAATTTCGGAGCCCGGATAAACGAAGCCGCGCCGCTTCGCTAGATTCGCGATTTTCTCAAAAACATCCGTTTTAACTTCCTTCTTCATATATAAACCAATTAAAACAGGGAAATGGTTTTTATTCAAATTTATAAAGAATTTTCTTGGATAAGTTTTGGCGCAATGGAAAAAGTGGGTAAGACTTGGCCTAGCGGCCCGGAGCGCACACTTTTTTCGCGTGCCAAAACTTACTGATGAACCAAAGAATCACTGGAACCACCCGTATCATTCAATAATGCGGTTGTGAAGGCCGGAAATTCACTTTCAAGAGTTAAGCCCGTAAAATTATCCGTTCCCTTAAGGGAAGTAACCGCAGTGAGCGGCTCGGACGCACCAACCATTGACACATCCGGCGTCGCTTCAATTTGGAAAACCGCCTCGGCTGGATCGTTCAATATTCCTTTGGCCGACGCCACTCTATCCATGCTCCAGATAATTTGTTTATCGCTTTCACTGTAAGAAATTTTTCCTAAATTCGCGTTCGCCTGGCCTACAAGTTTTACACCCGGAGCCAGAACCGACTTCACTTCAACATCGTTCGCGTCATCGGCGAAATTTCTCACAATCCAGTGGATAATATATTGGGTTGGCTCACCGACTCTCGGCGGCAAAGAACCGCTATTCGTCATGCCAGTCGGGTCATCACCCCAGAACCCCTGGACGGAAATGGAAATCAGACCCGCTATCTTAACGTCCGATACACTTTCCACCGCGGTTTGCTTCGCAGAGAAGTAATAAGGCACCGAGGGCGAGCTCATCACGGCATCCAGATGAATGGAGAAATTCCTGTCATTGAGTTTCTTGAGATTAAAGGCGTTTTTTACCTTGATTTTGAATTTTACTTCACCGCTCGCGCCCGGGCTTAGCGCATTCAAGTCGTGAGTATTGGAAGAGTCCCAGCTTAAAACCCTGGTCGCGGAATTGAAGCTGCCGTCGGTCGTAAGTGTTTCCAAGTCCACCATATCGCCGGAGAGCGTCGCTTTTATTTTCGCGTCAGTCATGGCGATGCCGCTCAAATTCTGGTACTGGATTGAATAATTCAGCGTATCGCCGGTTTGGGTCACATAGTCGCTCCGGTTATTCACAAGTATGGAGAGAGAAAGCGGAGAAGAAGCGGGTGATAAAGAAATGGCGCTATCGGCTATTTCGTAATCCTGGCCTCCTAAATTGGCTGAAATTTTGACCGGCAGAGAAATGTTCGCGCCGGCGCTCAGATTCAGATGGCCGGAGATTGAAATTTTCCCTCCATTCCCGCCGCTCACTCCCCCCAACTGCCAGTAATTATTCATTGACGCGGGCGGCACGTCGGAAGAGTCGTATTTGAACTCATTGGGATAATTCACTTCCATGGTAAGAGCCGGAAAATTAAAATCGCTTTTGTTTTTGTAGTTTATCTGGACCGGAAAAGTTGAACCGCTTAAAATTTGTTCCGGTTTTTTTATTTCAATTTGAATGGCGGAATCGCTTATTTCAGTATCCCTGCTTTCGCGCAACTCAAACCGCGCGCCAGTCGCTATCGCATAAGACAAGGTCGCTTTTATACTCTCTTTTGAACCGACGCTGTCCACGGGCACGAAGGAATAAGTTTTTTTAATGAGATTACCGGAAGTGACATCTCCGATGTTTTCCGAAACGATATTTTTACTGCGAGCGGAATCGGGCGCAACAATTCCCTGCGGCAAGTTTATCGTAAGAACGGCGTTTTTTATGAGCGCCCCGGAATTGTTCGTAACGCTCAAATCAATGCTGAAAGGAGCGCCCCTTAGAATATTTCCGGGGGAAGATATTTCCAGAGTCACGTCCCTGGAGCTTGAGGTATAGAAAAAAATAAAGAAAAGGCCCAGGCCGATTATCACGACGGATATGCCGGTGCTTATGAGGAGAATCTTCTTCAACCATTTGTGGTCATCCGCAATTTCATCCTCAAACTCGCCGATTTTTTCAAGGATCGGCTCAACTTTTTTTTCTCCGGCCTTCTTTGCGCGACCGACAGCCGGCTTATTCTTAAAGTCCGAAATTCTTTTTTCCAAATCGCTTAAAGACACGTTAAAAATATGTTAGCTCATCCGCTCTCGTTTTAAAACCGCATTCCCGGCAGAAAAATGACTGGTCTTTGGCGCGGAAAGCCGCAACCGGAGCGCGCCCGCAGTTGTCGCAGGCGGCATGAGCCGGGTCGTATCCAAAAATCTTGAGGATCTGGCGTATATCGCCATCGGACTCGCGCAAATTCCGCGTAAGAGCGTGCCAAAGATGCCGGTCGGGTTCGGCTTTTGGGACGAGTGCCCGTATTATATTGATAATTCTGAAGGCAGCGGGGTAAAAATGTGTTCCAGAACGTTCTTTTTTGAATCTTTCGTCGGTTAAAACATCGGTTAGAGTTAAGTTGTTTTTTTCAACCAGACGTACCGTTACTAAGTTGAAAATATCCAGATGGGGCGCAAGTTTGGAAAGAATTTTCCGCCCGCCTATGACTTTTGCCTCTAGCCGCCCGTAATTCTTGGTGAATAAATCAACCGTCCGGTCATTTTCCTTTCGCGGGCGATAACCTAAAACTACGGCTTCCGATATGTATTCTTCCATGAATTACTTAGGTAATTTGTTTTCGGCGTTTATTTTCTTGGGTGTCCACCAGAAATCCAAACGAAAGCGGCCGCTTAAAAGCAATCTTGTTTGGGCATCTAACGCCGGAATGGCGCTGAAAAATATGAAAACCACCGGCGTAAGCAGCCACTGTAAAAGATAAATCGCGTAATACCGCTTTTTGAATCCAGCCATCTTCGGCTGGATGATAATGATGCTTAAGAACGCCGAGGCAAGTACGCCTACGGAGCTTAGATTCAATACCCATCCCGTAAGGCGGGGTAGGTTGTATGAAAGGACGGAATTTTGAAACGCCTCGTTCCCAAGGATATTCGGCAGCCAGCCGAAGAAGAAAATAATGAACGAACTAGTGGACCAGGAATAAAATCCGTCAAAAAGCACCCAGAACCAAAATCTTTTCAACCGACCGGGGATTTCTTTTTTCTTTTTTGAAAAATCCCGCGCCAACCGCGAAAGATTTTCCGCGCCCCAAGCCCAGCGCCGCTGCTGCTTATAAAGATTTTTAATCTCCGTCCAAAGATTTTCGGCATGTATCGCATCCATGTAAACCGGATAAAGAACTGGTTCGGTTCGCCAGTCGCCGTTGTAATGCGCCAAGCACTGGAAAAATATTCGGGAGTCCTCGGAAACCAAGTCCGTTTCCCAAAAACCGACTTCAGTAAGCGCTTTCCATGGCATACTATGCGAAGAAAACGTGACAAGTTGTTCCGGACGCGCCTCCTGCATCAGCTGCCAGAAGGTGGAGGAAAAACCCGCGAGACGGGCGAAAAACGGCGCTTCGTGTATGTTGTTCGTAAAAAGCGGAACCGGTTGGTAGCTGGAACGTTGAGGATACTTCGCATTCAGAAACGAATAGGTAAGAAGTCCGAAATAATCCGGGCCCGTCTTCGTATCCACGTCAAAAACCGAAACTAGAATATTCTCGTAGGGTATATTTAGGGGGTCAATTATTTTCTTCTGCGCCTCCCTGGCTCCCCATGTTTCATTTGAACCCTTGCCGGTAATTTCGCCAGGCAAGCCGGCAGGATGAGTTGTTATTAAAAATTCTTTAAAAAGACTACTAAATTCTTCTTTTATTTTCAGCGCCGCTTCCCGGCCCTCGGCTCCGCTTATTTCTTCGGTCGTCAGTACCACGAAAAATTTATCTTTGGGGTAGTTCGTCTCCGCTAAATTCAAAAATGTCCGCCGGATAATTTCATGGGACTCTTTTTTAGCTGGTAAAATTAAAAGGTGATGGATTTTTTCCCAACTGCCCGATTTTTCTTTCTTTAACTTGTCTAGCCAATTAGTCCTCATATTCTCCCGCATCTTCAAAAAAGAAGAACGGAGGTGAATTAACAAGTAAACGAGCTTAAGGAACCAATAAAGGTCGTAGAGTAGAACAAAAACAACGACCGCCGCAGGCAATTGCCAGGACAGAAAAATCAGGCCAAGGAGCGTTCCCCAAGCGAGCGCACCCGGCAATATTTCCCAGAAGCGAACCATAATTAAAACCCTACTAGTAAAGCAGAAGCCCCAGGAACTTGTCCAAACTGAAGGCACCTCCCCCTAAAACGGTTAAAGCTAAGGCCGCCACAAGAATTAGAAGGTCATATTCGTAGCCATTCACAAAACCCTTCTTCCAATTGAATTTAAAAGTTATAACTGCGAACTGTATGGCGATTAGAACCGTTACAATCTGAACCAGAAACCCGGTGATGAGAAAAATCCCGCCGACGAATTCGGTAAGCGAAACGACTATCGCCCAGAAAATCCCGGGCTTGAAGGTCTGGCCCATCCATTCGGCCGTCCCTTTTATGTTTTTAACCTTTGACCATCCGTGAACGACCATAATAATTCCCAGCACGATTCTTAAAATAGCGATGCCGATATCGCCAAAAACGAAAAATGGTTGAATCATTAATTAACTATAAACAAATAACTCATAACTCACAACTTGACGCTGGAATTTTTAAGTTATCAGTTGTAAGTTATAAGTTACATGTTAATCCTAGCCATAGAAACATCCTGCGATGAAACTGCTTTGGCTCTAGTTGAGGCAAGCGGCGGTTTGCGCGCGCCGAAATTCAAAGTTCTGAAAAACATCGTTTCTTCCCAAATCGCCGTTCATCGCCCCTGGGGCGGCGTCGTTCCGAATCTCGCGAAACGCGAACACATAAAAAATCTTCCTTTAGTTTTCAAAGAACTCACCGAAGACAAAAAAATACAGCCGGATTTGCTTGCCGTTACCATCGGTCCGGGTCTGGAACCGGCGCTTTGGACCGGCGTGACATTTGTAAAAGAACTCAAAAAAAATCTCTTCCCAAAAACCCCGCTTTTGGGCGCGAACCATTTAGAGGGTCATTTATACAGCGCGCTTATTGAAGGTGAAACCCGGCCATCAAAAATTTTTCCGGCAGTCGCGCTCGTCGTCTCCGGCGGGCACACGATTTTACTGCACGTTAAATCGCTCACAAAATGGAAAAAACTGGGAGAGACTCGCGATGATGCGGTAGGCGAGGCGTTTGATAAAGTGGCGAAGATGCTCAATCTTCCTTATCCAGGGGGTCCCGAAATCCAGAAACTCGCCGCGCGAGGAAATTCGGACGCGATAAAATTTCCCCGCCCGATGATTTATGATAATTCGCCCGCCGGCAAATTTGGTTTCAGCTTTTCCGGATTAAAGACCTCTGTGCTTTATTATCTGCGTGACAATCCCAAAGCGAACAAGGCTGACGTGGCCGCCTCATTCCAAAAAGCGGCAGTGGATGTGTTGGTCGCGAAAACCATCCGGGCAGCCGAAAAATTCAAAGTAAAATCAGTGATGCTCTCCGGTGGCGTGGCAGCCAGCGCCTTCCTTCGTGAAACGCTTGGAAACGAGGTAAAAAAAATTGACCGGCAATTTTTTGTTCCGCCATTCGGCTTTAACACCGACAATGCCGTGATGATAGCCGCCGCGGCTTATATCCAATTTTTAAGAAAAAAGTATCGCTCCATTCGCGCTAATTCAAATCTAAGTTTATAGGAGTAGAGAATTAAAAGAAAAAACAGTAAAAATAAGAAGAAGGTAAGAATGAATAAGAACGAGAGTATTGGTTTGGGTGCTATAATTAATTATAGCACCCAATAATTAAATCTATTGTTTTCTTTTTTCGTAATACCAACGATTGTATCCGACGCGCGGTGGGAGCAAAGGAAGTTCTTTCTTCTTCTTATTTGAAATTGGTTTCTTTTGAATCACTAGATTTTTCATAAAACCATTTTTAACGAAACTGATGGTATTCGGGCTTACGTCTATCATTTCCTCAATTGAACGATAACTTAACCCCTGCTCCAAAAGAACTGGGATAAGCAATCGCTTCTCAAGCATTAATATCTCTGTTGGAGTGAGAAATTTTTTCATGCTTAAAGCTAACGCTTCCCCTGAATTGGGGTTCTTAATTACCTTAGAAAATCTGTCCCAAGCGGCATTTTTCAACTCTTTATTAAAATATTTTTTATTAACCCTAGTCATATTTTCATTATATAATACCCGCTATAATTAATTATAGCAATTGAGAATTCTATTTATTTATGCGGAAAAATCGGTAATAATAGTAAAGTAACATGAACGCGGATTTTTCAAAGCCCTACGACCCGAAAATAATTGAGGATGAAATTTACGAAACTTGGCTCAAATCGGGTTATTTCAATCCCGATAATCTGCCGGGCAAACGCAAAAAAAACTACATCGTCTATATGCCTCTTCCGAACGTGACGGGCGCGCTCCATATGGGCCACGCGTTGAATAACACGGTTCAGGATATCTTAATCCGTTACCACCGGATGAAAGGATATAAGACACTTTGGCTCCCCGGCACCGACCACGCCGGCATCGCGACGCAATACGTTGTGGAAAAAGAACTGCGGAAACAAAATATCTCCCGATGGGAACTCGGCCGCGAAAAATTCATTGAAAAAGTCTGGGAGTGGAAACAAAAATACGGCGACGCGATCTTAAGCCAGCTTAAAAAATTCGGCGTCTCGGCTGATTGGTCGCGGAACAGATTTACGATGGATGAGGCCTACGCCAAAGATGTCCGAAAAGCATTTATTCATTACTACGAAAAAGGTTGGCTTTACCGCGGCCTTCGCGCCGTGAACTGGTGCCCAAAAGACGGCACGAGCTTATCCGAACTGGAATTAGAATATAAGGACGAGGAAATAAAACTTTGGTATATAAAATATTCGGATGAAATAACCGTGGCGACGACGCGGCCGGAGACGATGCTTGGCGATACCGCCATCGCCGTAAATCCCAAAGACGCGCGCTATAAGGATCTGGTCGGCAAAAAGGTTATTTTACCGATTCAAAATCGGGAAATCCCCGTTATCGCCGATATTGCGATTGATCCGAAATTCGGCACGGGTGCCGTGAAAGTCACGCCCGCGCACGATATCGTGGACTTTGAAATCGGCCAACGTCACAAACTTCCCATTATCCAAGTAATAGACGAACGGGCGCGAATGACACCCGAAGCCGGAAAATATGCCGGACTTAAAACGATTGAAGCGCGCGAAAAAATTGTGAGCGATCTGAAAGAAATGGGTTTACTTATTAAAGAAGAACCGTATCAAACTCGCGTCGCCAAATGCTATCGCTGCGGGACGACGATTGAGCCGATTCCTTCCAATCAATGGTTTCTGAAAATGGAAAAATTGGGAGCGCTCGCGGAAAAGGCGGTTAAATCCGGCAAGGTGAAAATCCAGCCAAAAAATTTCCGAAAAACTTATCTAAATTGGGCGGCAAACGTCCGCGACTGGAATATCTCACGCCAAATCTGGTGGGGTCATCAACTGCCAGTTTATTTCTGCAAAAATGAGAAAGAAAAATTCGTTGTTTCTTTAGATAAGCCAAGTAAATGCCCATTCTGCAAAAATTGCGGAATAGAGCAAAGCCCTGATGTGCTGGACACCTGGTTTTCTTCGGCCTTGTGGCCGTTTGCCGGCCTGTCGGAAAGAGACCTTAAGAATTATTACCCCGGAAATGCTCTTATAACGGCTCGCGATATTATCAATCTTTGGGTCGCGCGGATGATTTTCTCGGGACTTGAATTCAAAAAGAAAGTTCCCTTCACCGATGTTTACATCAACGGCACGATTCAAACAAAGGATGGTAAAAGAATGTCCAAGAGTTTGGGCACGGGCATTGACCCTCTAAATCATATTAACCAACACGGCGCGGATGCGACCCGTTTCGGAATTATCTGGCAGGCGAACGGGCAGGATATTCGCTGGGACGAAGCGGCAGTCATAGCCGGCCGGAAATTTTGCAATAAGATTTGGAATGCGACTCGATTCGTATTATCACAAATCGAGTCACCCACCATAGCTCTGGCGAAGGCGGGCTTTGTGAAACCACAAACTGCGGCAGATAAATTTATCTTGAAATCTTTGGATAAAACAAAGAAAAACGCGGGGAAAATGATAGAAAATTTCAAATTCAGCGAGGCCTTGCACGAACTATACGATTTTTTCTGGCACGATTTCTGCGATAAATACATAGAAGAATCCAAAAAACAGGCAACTGGCGATAAACTTAAGGAAAATACGCAAAAAATCCTCATTTATGTTCTTAAGGAATCCATAAAGATGCTCCACCCCTTTATGCCATTTATAACCGAAGCGGTTTTTGAACACCTGCCGAGGAAAACGAAAGATAATAATCTTCTTATTGTGGAAACATGGTAGCTATAACCAACTTCATCCTTATCACCCTTTTTGCCTTCATTCCTTCAATTGTTTGGCTTATATTTTTCCTCAAGGAGGATTTACATCCTGAACCAAAACGACTGATTGTTTTTGTGTTCTGTGCCGGGGCGCTCGCAAGCATCCCCGCTCTTGTACTTCAACTTGTTTTCCAAAAATTCGTCGCCCAGCCGCTTGATGCTTTTTTACTTTTGATTCTCGGGATAGCCATTATCGAGGAAATTTTCAAATTCTTTGCCGCATATCTCTCTGTTAAAAATGAAGCGGCCTTTAACGAGCCGGTGGACGCGATGATTTACGCGATTGCGGCAGCGCTTGGCTTCGCGACAATTGAAAATCTTTTTGTCATTGGAGATAAAATGTATTACCTCACGCTCGGAAACATTATGGCGAGTTTTAGCGTTTTAGGATTCCGCTTTATTGGCGCAACCCTGCTTCATGGACTCACCTCGGCGCTCGCTGGATATTACTGGGCGCTCGGAAGAAAATTCGGTAAAAACAAAAGATTCATTTCTCTCGGCCTTGCGGCCGCATCCGCCGTTCATTTTTTCTTCAATTTCGCCGTCTATAAATTTGAGAATACGAATCTTTTTTATCCTTCGCTGTTCCTTATATTCATCGCCTTCTTTGTCCTTAAAGATTTTTCCAAGTTGAAATCGGCAAAATAATTCCGTGATATAATACATTTATGGAACCAAAAAAGGATATCTTCGCCGAACTCGCGAAAATCAAAACCGAACCGGCGCCGCTCATAAAAATCTCCGGAGAAACTAAAAAAACGGAGGATGGCGAAGGAACGCTCACGGTGGACGTGTACCAGGATGGCGATTACATCATCGTCCAATCTACGATTGCCGGGGTAAAAGACGATGAATTAGACGTGAATATAACGAAAGAATCCGTCACCATCCGCGGCAAACGCGAAAGAAGAGAGGAAATAAAAGAGAAGGATTATTTTTACCAGGAACTTTTTTGGGGCACATTTTCGCGATCAATTATCCTTCCGGAAGAAGTGGACCCGGGAGAATCCACGGCGGCCCTAAAAAACGGGGTTCTCACGATAAAAATGCCGAAAGCGGACAGGAGCAAGGTTAAAAAACTTAAGGTAAAGAGCGATGAATAAACCCCGTCAGTATCGCACCGACGGAGTTTTTTGTTCTATGATTTCCTAATCCGGAGAATTCTTTTGGCAAATTTTGAAAACTTCTCGCCTCGGTCAAATTCATTCTTGAATTTTTCAAAGCTGGCCGCGCCGGGAGAAAACAGAATAACTTTTAACTTATTACTTTTAACTTTTAACTTTTTGATTGATTTTAGGATATCCGGGAGATTTTCAAATAATTGCGGTTGGCTATTCTTGAAAAATCCAATTTTTGAAAGTGCGATAATCATCTTCTTAGTGGCACTGCCGTTTAATAAGTAGAGCTGTTCCTGTGCAGTACATTGCTTCACTAATTGAGCCCATTTACCATATTCAAGATTCTTATCCGTCCCGCCGGCTATAAGAGTAATGCTTTCCTTACCGAATCTTTTAAGAGCCGCGATTGTTCCGTCGGGCGAGGTGGCCGTCGTGTCATTGACGATTTTAAACTTTGGCGATTTGAAGATTATCTCCTCGCGGAATTTTATCTGCGGTAAACGCCACGCCGCGCGGCGGAGTTTAGAAACGGGAACGCCGGCGAGCTTCGCGGCCAAAAACGCGGTTTTGAAATTTTCCAGATTATGCGGGCCGTAAATTTCAGAAAATTTCTTTTCGTTTATGCCGGTTTTCGCGGACGAAAAAACTATTTTTGAACCAACTTTCCAGCCAGAGAATTTCTTGAGAAAGAACTTCGTCCACTCATTTTTGCGGTTCAGAACCAGAAAGTCCCCCCTCTTCTGATCTTTAAAAATATTCGCCTTAGCGGACGCATAATCACGAAGCGCGCGGTAGCGATTCATGTGGTCGCGGTAGATGTTGGTAATTACGGCGATTTTCGGCGCTTTGCCGGACTGGTTTAATAACTCCAGGTGCCAGGAAGAAAGCTCGGCCACAATCGGGGTTTTACCGTCCAAATCATCCAAAACGCCAAGCATCGGCTGGTCGGAGGAATTGCCGGTAAGTTTCGCATTAGAAAACTTCTGCTTGAGTAAAAAATATATCCAATTTACGGTCGTTGTCTTCCCGCGCGTGCCCGTCACGGCGATTATCGGATTTTTGCAATATCGAAAGAACAAACTCGCTTCGTTTTCCAATCGCGCGCCGTGCTTTCTCGCAATCGCCAGATACGGGCTCTCGCGCCGGACGGCGGGATTTACTACGACGATTTCGTTATTTTTGAAATCTACTTCGCGATGTTTGCCTAAAATAAAAGTTATATACTTTGCTGCCGCCCCCAAGGCTTTAATTGAACCGGCTAATTCTTTTTTCGTCCTTAAATCCGTCACGGTCACATTCGCGCCGCGCTTCACGAACCATTTGGCGGTTGCAATCCCACCGCCTAAAAGACCTAAGCCCATCACGAGTATTTTCTTGCTCCGGAAATCTTCCATTTGTTTATTATGCCGATAAATTCCCTTCCCCTCAAATTTTGGGGAATAAAATACCCTTGGATTCCAGAGAATCCAAGGGGTGGCTACTAATCGTTTATTGCGTCAGAAGACGGGGACCACTATCCTAGGTTTGCCCAAAGAATATATGGATCTTTCATCTTTTAAATACCTCTTGAATATTTTTAATGAAAAATTCCGTCCAAATATGCCAGACGGACCCTTGGGATATGCTAAAATCGTGGCAACAGATAATCCACGGACGGTTTCAAATAAGATGTATGTTCCATACTCGTCTCCTCGGAGCCGTTCGGCATATTCCCGGCAAAACATCTTAATTTGGTGTTGTGTTAAACAAATTTTTTTCAGATCGCTGGAGAGCGAAGTAAAAACCCGTTCGAAGGGGGAGTCTTTTACCACCTCACAAACTTGCACAGGCGTTTCTTTTCTCCCCGGTCCAAATTCCGTACTGCACTCTTTAAAATCCGTATCAATGACGCTGAAAACGTCTTCCGCATTTGCAATCACTTCCATTCCGTTCGCGGCTCTAAGCACAACCGGTTCCCCGATAAATTTAACAATCTCATTCTCTTTCATGGTTGCTTCCCTTTATATCAATGATTCATTTCTTATTTTTCGGGCCTTCCGAAAATTCTAAGTAAGCCATCTTTAAATAAAGTTTCTGTTAAGATTGTACACTCATTCTTTAATTATGTCAATCCTCCAATTAGCAGACTTAAAAACCCTCATTTTGTGAGGGTTTTTACACTTAATCAAACCAAAAAGAGACGCTGATGTGCTAGTAAAAAGTGGGTAAGACTTGGCCTAGCGGCCCGGAGCGCACACTC
>Ga0187886_1000901_pt1 | contig 30478 bp, 34 predicted proteins | sample June2016WEW_20_1_FD_133001 | JGI IMG/M metagenome (GOLD analysis project Ga0187886, IMG submission 133001) | Peatland microbial communities from SPRUCE experiment site at the Marcell Experimental Forest, Minnesota, USA - June2016WEW_20_150 | ecosystem: Environmental > Terrestrial > Soil >...
ACTGTAATTTGGGCTGGTGCAAAGTTAAGAATTCCCCTTACCTCTGCCTCCACCAGCATATCGGCTACATTCTGAGCTTCTGAAGGAGGGGTCGTGATGATTCCGATCTTGATCTTCCTTTTCTTAGCTACCTTTTTGATTCGATCGATGTGAATAACCTCCACGGGCTTTCCCAACTTTTCTGAAACCCTCCCAATCACTTTTGGAGGGTCAATATCAAATGCCGCAACAATCTTATAATTCTGCTTTAGAAAATCCTTATAGGACAAAAGGGAAGAACCCAAATTCCCAATTCCGATCACTGCTATTCTCCACTCTTTGTTTAACCCCAATACTCGTTTAATCTCATAGAGCAGGTCTTTCACATCATAACCTACACCACGAGTCCCAAGCTCACCTAAATAGTTCAGATCTTTTCTCACCGTAATGGCATTCACAATGCATTTATTGGCCAGTTGGGCAGAGGAAACTACCTTTCCCCCTTCCTCCTCCATCCGTTCTAAGCATCTAAAATATCGCGATAATCTTCTAATTGTTGCTTCAGATATTTTAGAACATTTCAATTTTGTAGCTTCTTTCACAAGGTAATTTATTATTAAATCCTTATCGGTCTGTCAAGCTTGTTTCAATTGGCTTTTGGCAAGATATTGAAAAGCTAACTCCTCCTTCCTGAAAGAGTGATTTTTGAGTTTTGCCCTTCGATACGCTCTTTCAAATAGTAATCGATAATTCTTGTTGAAGTTTCCGTTCAAAATTAGTAGACTCTTATTAAACTATAGGGTTTTAATCCAACCTCCCAACTAACCTTTGGGGGATTCCATGACCACACAAGAAGTTAAACGCAAACTCACTGCTATTCTCAATGCGGATGTGAAAGGATATAGCCGTCTTATGGGTGAGGATGAGGTTGGAACCATCCGCACCCTTACCATTTACAAAGAAGTAATGGCAAACCTCATTCAACAACACCACGGTAGAGTGGTGGATGCTCCAGGAGACAATCTCCTCGCTGAGTTTGCTAGCGTAGTGGATGCGGTTCAGTGTGCTGTTGAGGTTCAGAAGGAACTGAAAGCCCGAAATGCTGAGCTTCCAGAAAATCGAAGAATGGAATTTAGAATTGGTGTCAACCTTGGAGATGTCATTGAGGATGGAGAGCAGATCTTGGGAGACGGGGTCAATATCACAGCCCGTTTAGAGAGCCTATCCGAAGCAGGAGGAATCTGTATATCTGGAACGGCTTTTGATCAGGTCGAGAATAAACTTGGATTAGGGTACAAGTATCTTGGAGAGCAACCTGTAAAGAACATGGCAAAGCCGGTGCGAGTGTATCGGGTCCTGATGGAGCCTGGGGTTGTTGCCCGGAGGGGCTTAGAGGTTGCCTCCAAAGAAAAGATGGCATTCCCCTTGCCTGACAAACCCTCCATCGCCGTGCTGCCCTTCGTGAACATGAGCGATGATCCCAAGCAGGAGTTCTTCAGCGACGGGATGACCGAATCCATCATCACCGCCCTTTCCAAGGTACCAAGGCTGTTTGTGATCGCCCGAAATTCGACCTTCACCTATAAGGGAAAGCCAGTGAAGATCAAGCAGGTAAGCGAAGATTTGGGCGTTCGGTATGTGCTGGAGGGCAGTGTCCAAAGGTCTGCCGACCGCGTCCGGATCACCGCCCAGCTCATCGATGCTCTCTCCGGTCATCACCTATGGGCAGAGCGTTACGATCGTGAGCTGAGAGACATCTTTGCTTTACAAGATGAGATCACAATGAAGGTCATAACTGCGCTGCAGGTGGAATTGACCGCGGGTGAAATGGCTAGCATGATAGCCAAAGGTACGAAAAACATCGATGCTTTCATAAAGTATGTGCAGGCTTATGAGCTTATCAACAGGCAGACCAAGGAGGGGAATGCTCAAGCCAAGAAGATCCTTGAGGAAGCTGTTGCCCTGGACCCAGAGTATTCCAGATTATATATGGGCCTGGCCGGCATCCACATTTATGATGTGTGGTATGGCACGACTGAGTCTCCCGACCAGTCGCTGGCTCGGGCCTTCGGACTCGCCCAGAAGGCGATTTCCTTGGATGACTCTAATGCAGCCGCCTATAGCATTTTGGGTCAAGTCTACGCGATGAAAAGGCAATATGACAGGGCCATTGCCGAGTGTGAGAGGGCTGTCTCTCTCGATCCCAATTCGGCTGAAAATATTTTTTGGTTAGGCATGGTTCTTAACTGGGCGGGCAGGGCAGAGGAAGCCATTCCATATATCCAGAATGCGATACGTCTTAACCCTTTCCCCCCTGCCGTATACTTCGTCCAATTGGCTGTTTCTTATCGCGACTCGGAACAATATGAAAAAGCGATCGAAGCGTCTAAAAAAGCACTCCAGCGTGAGCCCAACAACCAATTTGCTTACATCCACATGACCATCTCATATATTCGATTAGGGCTGGAGAAGGAGGCCCGGGCCGCAGCCGCGGAGATCCTCAGGATAAATCCAAAATTCTCTCTGGAGCGTTATGCCAAAATCCTTCCCTTTCCACAGCCTTTAGTAGATCGTATCATCGAAGACCTCCGGAAGGCGGGGTTGAAGTGAGGGTAATGAACTTGCAACAAAACCCCCTCTTCATTTAATCATGCTCATTCCTACCAGTAATCGTTGACCCTCAGATCATCCTGCTATTGCAGATTAGTAGGTGAACTCGTTGATCCTCCCCATCGGCCCATTTTAAAAAATTGGTAAGGGGAAATTTCGTTTGTTCCTTCCTGAAGTTAACAATCCAGTATTTTAGTAAAATATGCACGATTTGAGTTGATAATCATCAGTGCTTCTTGTCTCCACTCACAACCTCTTCCGTCACCCTCTTATTGCTGGGTTGGCAACCGAACGTGTAAGGAGGATTCTCCCATATCTTGTGGCCGATTCTTCTTGACATACCACCTTCTTTGTTTTATATCCAACCCATCCCGAAGCAAGTTCTTATCATTTCACTTTCTTATAACTTATCACTAGGATATTCCTAAATAATTTCGGTGGTAATTCATGAAAACAAAATTCTTTATTACCCGACCCGGAAGTCCACATCCACTCGGCACCACCATTCAGAATGGCGGTGTAAATTTTGCCATCTTCTCACAGCATGCAACGTCCGTCGAGCTTCTTCTTTTCGATAAACACGACGATCCCGAACCCATTCAGGTTATCCCACTCGACATGAAAGTCAACAAGACCTTCCATTTCTGGCATGTCTTCGTCGAAAAATTGAAACCTGGTATGCATTACGCCTATAGAATCGACGGCCCGCATGATCTGTCCAGGGGGCACCGGTTCAACGAGAACAAGGTATTGATCGATCCGTATTCAAAAGGCAATACAAACAATCTCTGGGACCGGGTAAGAGCCTGCGGACCGGAGGATAATCTGGATTCATCACTGCGGAGCGTGATCCCCGACAGCAGTACATTTGACTGGGAAGGCGATCGTCCCCTCAACCGCCCGATTTCGGAAAGTGTTATTTATGAAATGCATATCGGCGGTTTTTCAAAACACAGGAGCTCCGGTGTCGAGCATCCCGGAACATTCAAAGGTGTTATCGAAAAAGTACCCTACCTGAAAGAGCTGGGTGTTACCGCCGTTGAGTTGCTCCCCGTTTTTGAATTTGATGATAAAGAAGTTCTCCGTATAGGTGCCGACGGAAAACCCCTCTACAATTACTGGGGGTACAGCACGGTAAGTTTTTTCGCGCCTCATAAGGGATATTGCCTTAATCCTGAAACCGGTGCGCACCTGAATGAATTTCGTGAAATGGTAAAAGCTTTGCATAAAGCCGGCATCGAAGTGATCCTGGACGTCGTGTTCAACCACACGAGCGAAGGAAATCATCAGGGACCGACGATAAATTTCCGGGGGATAGATAATGAAATCTATTACCATCTGGTCGCGAACGACAAACAATATTACATGGACTACTCCGGCTGCGGGAACACGCTCAACTGCAACCACCCGATTGTGCAGAAAATGATCGTAGAATGTCTTGAATTCTGGGTCGGAGAAATGCATGTCGACGGATTCAGATTTGATGAAGGGTCCATCTTATCGAGGGGACAGGACGGCGTCCCGATGGAGTATCCTCCGGTCATATGGAGCATCGAATTATCCGAAATTCTGGCCGACTCGAAAATTATTGCCGAAGCATGGGATGCCGCCGGTTGTTACCAGATCGGATATTTCCCCGGCTACCGCTGGGCCGAATGGAACGGTAAATTCAGGGATGATATACGGCGGTTCGTGAAAGGCGATCCGGGCGTGGTCGGTGTGGTAGCCTCCCGCATTTCGGGGAGTTCCGATATTTATCAGGCAACCGGACATCTCCCCATCAACAGCATCAACTTCGTTAATTGTCACGACGGCTTCACCCTGAACGACCTGGTCTCGTTCAATGAAAAACATAACCTTGAAAACGGCGAAGGAAACAACGACGGTATAAATGAAAACCTGAGCTGGAATTGCGGCGTCGAGGGACCGACCGACAACGCCGAAATTGAACACCTGCGCAACCGCCAGATAAAAAACTTTGCAACGATCCTCATGCTCTCCCGGGGCGTCCCGATGTTCGTCATGGGCGACGAGATACGAAGGACACAGAACGGGAATAACAACGCCTACTGCCAGGACAACGAAATAAGCTGGATGGACTGGTCATTGCTCGAAAGGAACAAAGAGACATATCATTTCTTCCGGAAGATAATTGAATTCCGGAAGACCCATCCCATACTTCATCTACCGAGATTTTTCAGCGGAGATGTCAATAGCCGGGGACTCAAGGATATTTCATGGCATGGCACTCGACTGAACTCACCCGGTTGGAACGACACCGATGCGCGTGCACTGGCTTTTACTCTCGGAGGATTTGACGGAGATCCGGATATGCATGTGATGATGAATATGTACTGGGACAACCTGGAATTCGATATACCCGTTATCCCGGGAAGAAAATGGTACAAAAAAATCGATACAAGTGAACAAAGTCCCTGCGATGTTGCAGATCAAGGGAGCGAAAAGCTGTGCTCCGGAAATACACTAAAAATATCCGGAAGAAGTATTGTGGTCTTAGTATCCAAATAACACTATCTCGCGGCTGGTATACGGTTTTGCATTGGCTTATCTATTAACCGGGAACAACATCTTCCTCGAGGTCAGACCGCGAGGCTGGGTAGGCCGAGGAGCAACTCCCTTACACGCGCATTTCTATCAGTAATCGTTGACCTTTAGAATAATATTGGATGAACATTTGTAGGGGTACTCCTCAATTTAGTCTCTCTCCAAATATCCTCATCTTCAATGAATCCATTAACTGTTCATAACCCACTTTACCCCACCATCAAATAAATGGTAAGAATATAGAAATCCGTTAGATAACCACAGACAAAACCTGGAAGAAGGTGGAGTGGGAAATCATGAAGCGATTTAAAAAATGGAGGCAAGAATTGAAAAACAAGAACAGGAAAGTATTTAGGTTAAACAAGAAGAGAATCCTCATGGATGCGCTCCTGCTGGCTTTCTCTTTTAGTGTTGGTTGTGCCCACTATCCGGTCAATCAGCCGATTAAAGAGGTTCGCCCCGATGCAGGTTACAGAGCAGCCTACATGAAAACTCCTGAAAATTCAGACAGTCTGCTTCTGTTCCTCACTTTTTCAGGTGGAGGGATGCGGGCGGCTGCACTTTCCTATGGCGTTCTCGAAGAATTGCGAAGGACTGAAATCGTTCTTGACGGACGAAAGAGGCGGCTTCTGGATGAGGTGGATGGGATATCGAGTGTCTCCGGAGGAAGTTTCACGGCAGGGTACTACGGCCTCTTTGGAGACCGCATCTTTGAGGATTTTGAAAGCAAGTTTTTGAAGAAGAACATTCAAAGAGGTCTTATTTTAAGAGCCCTGTTCAATGTTGCCAATTGGGTGCGGTTTTTGTCGCCGACCTTCGCTCGGAGTGATCTGGCTGCTGAATATTATGACAAGCATATTTTCGAAGGGGGTACCTTCGGTGATATCGCAGCCCGAAAAGGCCCCTTCATCATCATGAACGCCACGGACATGACGCATGGGATCAGAGTAGGGTTTACTCAAGAGGCCTTCGACGTGATTTGTTCAGACCTCTCTCTTTTCTCCGTGGCAAGGGCTGCTGCCGCCTCATCAGCAATTCCTATGGCGCTCACCCCCATCACATTGCGGAACTACGCTGGGACCTGCGGTTTTAAGACACCGGAGGGATTCGGGAAAGTCTTAGAAGGCAGTGAAATCGTAGAGCGGCAGTTTTATCTGCACAATGATATCGCCCCATTTTTAGATCCTGAAAAAAAGCCATATATTCATCTTGTCGATGGGGGGGTGGGGGATAATCTGGGTCTGAGGGCCCTTCTTGACCGGGTCATCGTCAGAGGGAGCGCCTGGGGAGCAATGGAAGGGACTGCGATGGAAAAGGTCCGCAAAGTGGTCTTCATCGTGGTGAACGCTGAAACAGAACCCGATACCAAGTGGGACAAGACAGAAAACATCCCGTCTTTCGGCATCATGCTTGCTTCTTACTCCTCGATCGCGATCGACCGGTACAACAAAGAAACCATAGCCCTCTTGAAAGAAAGCGTCGGTTCGTGGGCGGATGAGATAAAGACTCAGAGATGCAAAGGAGGAGCGGTTTCTACCTCACCGGGCTCCTGTGGTGATATTCAGTTTTATGTCGTTGAAGTGAAGTTTGATGCGTTGAAGGATGAAACGGAGCGAATGCACTTTAAGAGGTTACCGACCGCCCTTAAGCTGTCTCCTGAGGAGGTGGACAAAACACGGGATGCCGCCCACCGTATCCTTGCGGAATCTGGAGAATTCCAGCGGCTGCTCCTTGACTTGAAGTAGGAAATGAGGGAGATCGCTCTCTAAGAGTTTTTGTGGGTGGGGGTAGCCCATGCCTCGACGAGCTTAATCAATTCGGATACATGATTTCTAGCAGTAACCCTCAGCTCCAGATGTAGTCTTAAAGTGAGGATTTGTAGGTGAAGTCCTCATCCCCCTTTTCTGAAGATAACTTCCTGAAATCGTGTTTTTTTAAAATTCTCCTTCCATGCAACCTTTCAAGTCGTAATCGATAATTCTTGTTGAAGTTTCCGTTCAAAATTAGTAGACTCTTATCAAATCATAGGGTTTTAAACCAACCTCCCAACTAATCTTTAGGGGATTCCATGACTACACAAAAAGTTAAACGCAAACTCACTACAATCCTAAGTGCGGATGTCAAAGGTTACAGCCGCCTCATGGGTGAGGATGAGGTGGGAACCATCCGCACCCTCAATGCATACAAGGAATTGATGATGAACCTTATCCAGCAATACCGAGGACGGGTTGTAGATGCTCCAGGGGATAATCTCCTCGCCGAATTTGGAAGTGTAGTAGATACAGTTCAGTGTGCGGTAGAGATTCAAAAGGAACTAAAAACCAAAAATTCTGAATTGCCCGAAACCCGAAGAATGGAATTTAGGATTGGGATCAATCTCGGAGATGTGGTTGAGGAGGAAGGGAAGATATTTGGGGATGGGGTAAATATAGCAGCCCGTATGGAGAGTCTTGCTGATGGCGGAGGGATCTGCATCTCAGGAACAGCTTATGATCAAGTCGAGAATAAACTTGGGTTAAGCTATGAGTCCCTTGGTCAACAAACTGTTAAGAATATTGCAAAGCCAGTGAGAGTTTATCGAGTATTGATAGAGTCTGGAACTTTTGCTTCAACGGATATTATAGATCAACATATTCAATATGTTCCAAAATTTTTGACTCCTGACTGGTTGCATCAACTGTTGTGGTTTGTAGCAGGAATACTTGCCACGGGTGCTGTTTGGTATTTCCTTTCACAAAAGGATTTCCATAGAGCTCTATGGGCGGGATTTGGCGCCATCGTTGTGTGTTTGTTCTGCGTTGCCCTCTTAATTAGAAATGATCTTATCAGGCGTGAACTTCAGCACGATTCCAGCAGTTCCAATCATGACAAGGGCATCCCATACACAGGTTTTCAGCAGTTCACTTGTAATGCAATTGGAGTTAACAGCACAATAGATGTTAATAAAGACCTTCTGAAGTTTCTTGGTCCGGCGGCGAACGAATTACGGTCCAGAACAGCGCCTGCTTTAGTTATTTCCAATAACCTTGGTACCATTAGGGCACTGAATTTCACAAATGCCCAGGTTAGTTTCACACTAACTGGGGATATGGCTGGCATAACCACTATTCAAATGGTGAACGCCGGTACTACCACAGCAGTAGGCACCTTCGCCATAGGTACCGGGACAGCATCATTAACAATGGGACTTCAAGGCGTTATTGGGTTGCCTATAGATATCCTAATTACCATAGACAGTACAACAATAAAGGATGACAGGGCATTTAATCTGAATATTTCTATTGGTCCGGCTAACGATATCCTTCAGAGTGCAACGCTCATTAATGCCGATACAACTTTTGCAGTCGGACCAGTGCACCCAGGCAAAAGGGCCATAGTATGGGCAACAAACGGTGTCCAGTTCGTTGTCCCTGACGTCAGAAGTGATGCTTCACTTGGCATCTCAACCTCCATCAGGATTGTGAATGCAATAGGTGGAGCCAGAAATTACTGGCTACTCGTCAATAGTGCCGGTAAATGGGCGATGATCAAGTCTAAGCAACCCATGGCTGCTGGAAGCGTCACGATTTTTACGGCATCTGGCATTATTACAGGTGCTGCATCTATTGTAACCCTTCCAACAACAGGATTTGCTACCAGGATTGTAGTTGATGAAGTCAACAATCCTTGGAACGTAGCTGTCTATGCGACTCAGTATGCTGGTGGTTCCTACAGACATCTTCAGGTAATGAAGAACGCGGGTTGACAAATGAGAGATCCCATTGTTGAGGAAGTGCGAAAACATCGAATGGAGCATACGCGGAAATTCCGAGGTGATCTTTCTGCAATCTGCGCCGATCTGCGTTGCATTCAGATTTCTTCTGGCCACGAAGTCGTCCGTCTTGCACCCAGAAAATTGGAGCCAAGAAAGCGCTCCAACCGACGCGCTAAGGCTCGCGACTGAGCTTGGTCGTTGATTAGGCTCACTTTCAATCGGAAAACATCAACTCCAACCACAGGCAAATCCTCACTCTTTGTAGGTGAAAGCCTCAACCCTGTCACCCCCAATTGCCATGTTCGGATCCTTTTTATTTCCACTAACACCCCCTTCAATGTTTAGTGCCGGAATTTAGGGGTAACCACCCTTCCAATTCTCATGTCCAATTCTCATTGACACCCTCTTCAGAATTCAGTACACTTCGATTGAAACGGAAGCTCCTCCGTTGGCAGGTTAATTCTTTAAGGTGACTCCCAGCGTGGACGAGAGTACCATCATAGACCAACTTGAGAAATTAATAGAAAGATTTGGCGTAAAAATCCGCCATGAAACCATAAAGCAAGATGAAGATTCAGTCAAAGTAACAGGGGGTTTGTGCTTGTTAAAAGGAGAGTACGTTCTAATAATTAATTCCCAAGCTACGATCAGAGATAAAATTAACACTTTAGGAATGGCGCTAAAACAATTCGACCATGATCAGATTTATATGCGACCCGTTCTAAGGGAGTTATTGGACAGGATACCTGAGCAAAGACGGTTCAACATGAGCGGTAAGCATGGACGGAAAAGCTAATCCCAAAAGTTTCACAGCGGATTCTCCTTTGTAATAGAGTTGCAGGTGGAAAAAAGTGCGTGGAAGCACGGATTTGAACCGCCAACCCGCTGATTACAAATTATCCAAATGAGGCCAATTTATTCTATCCCGTATTGGTTAATGCTTGTCAATATTGGAAAAACCTTAGATTCAAGGGATAGCATTTTTAAGGGTGTCATCCTTTTTTTTCTCTGTCTGGTGCACAGAAAGTGCACAGTTATCAGAAGAGGTTGCAGGTAAGGGTTCAATCGCCCTTGCCCTTGCCTCACCCCTTCGCTTGCCCACCCACCACCCTTTAAGGTAGATTTCATCGAGGCAAAGGCAGATTGCCCCTCTACTAATAGCGAGGTTTAAGGGTATGGGCAGGAAACGGGAGATATTTCACTTGACTTCTAAGGCTATATTCATATAATTATAGCGATATGGCTAAACCGAGAAACCGTATTGCAGAAGTTGGGAGTAAATCCAATATGAGAAAGACGACCATTGAACTCACTGAGGCACAGTATTTTTTCCTGAAGGAGAAGGCCTTGGAGCTTCAGAAGCAGAACCAGAACGCCTCCATCGTTTCCATCATCCGAGACCTGATTGAGAAGGATCGGCAGGGGTGGGCGAAGGGAAAGAAGGAAAAGAGAGAGTAATGGCCATGCAGAGGATCGAGGAGTTGCTGCGCAGCATGGGCGGAAACGGTGCTGATCTCCTGAATCAGTATTTCCCGGAAGGCCAATAGGAGGTGCCCAGGTGAAGCCGATCAACGAAGACGAAGCCGAAATCCTGATTGAGGAACACCTCCGCGCACGTGGGTGGGACATCACCGACTTCACGGTCACCCGAAAACGCTGGCGGGATCATCTTGACGGAGAAGAATCGGATCGGGTTTTTCTGCACGACGGGAAGGTTGTGGCCATCCTTGAGGCCAAGAAGCCGGGCAAGGACCTTTGGGCGGCGCTGGAGCAGGCCAAGGGCTATGCGCGAGCCTACAAGCGCAACACTGGGGGCGATGTCCCGCTTCTCTTCGCAAGTGATGGGGAGATATTCCTCCGCCAGAACTTGAAGGCCAACACGCTACCCGAGAGAATCACCACTTTCCCGACCCCTGCCGAGTTCGGCGAGTTCTTCCGGCCGCAGGCGATGGAACTGCACGGCACCCTTCGGGATTACCAGCGCGTGGCCGTCTCACAGGTCCTCGGCGCGGCTCAAGCCGGGCGTCGGCGCATGTACCTACAGATGGCCACGGGGACGGGAAAAACCATCACAGCCGCCGCTGTTATCGCCAAGCTCTGGTCCGTCGGCCTAATCCGGCGCGCGCTCTTTCTTGTGGACCGCGACGCACTGGCCGTTCAGACAGTGAAGAAGTTCAAGAATCACCTGGGCGATAACTTCAACATCGAGCGTGCCATGGGTTCTAAAGAAGACAAACATCGCGATATCCTCGTCACTACCATCCAGCATCTCGCAGTTCGAAACAAGTATCAGAACTACGATCCAGACCACTTCAACATTGTGATCCTGGACGAGTGCCACCGGTCGTATTTTGGTGACTGGTATGGTGTGCTCGATCACTTCGCCAAGGGCGGAGCCATCCTTCTTGGTCTCACGGCCACTCCTGCCGACAAGGAAACCGTCAATACCGACCAGTTTTTTACGGATGCAGGGCAGTATCGCGGCCCGATCTACCGTTACACGATCCGTCAAGGAGAAACCAACCCCGAGGTCTCGGAATGGGAGCGCCTAGCCGCCTGTATCCATCACAAGTTTCACACAAACGTGGACCTCGAAGGCGTTCACGACATGGGCTTCGACTTCGAGCCTGACCAACTCGGTCGGGCCGTGGACGTGCCGCAACGAAACCAATTGATCGCGGAGAAATACTTCGAGGATATCCTCGGGACGCGGCAGCCGGTCAAGACCATTGTCTTCGCGGCCAGCATTGCCCACGCCAAGAACCTTCGCTACGCCCTGATCGAGGGATACAACCGCAGGAACAACCTGCCGCCCAACGACGCGGCAGCCGAGAAGTTCATCCTTACGGTCCACAACGAGATGGCTGGGGCTCGGGAACTCATCGAGGAATTCCAGAAGGTTACCGGTCCCGACGAACGAAGGGCCATCGTCGACCAGGCTCACAAGGACCCCAATATGGCTCCGAGGCCGATCATCCTGGTTGGCATTGGCATGCTCGACACTGGCATCGACGCCCCGGACGTTGAGGTCCTCCTCATGGCGCGGCCCACGAAGTCCAAGATTCTCTACGTCCAGATGAAGGGCCGTGGCACCCGCAAGTGCAAGGAGACCGGCAAGGACATCTATAAGCTCGTTGACTTCGTGGATATCGCCCACCTCGAAGCGGTTGTCACCAACGATTCGCCTGGTGTCGAGGACGAACCCGTCGAGCAGGAAGAAGAGGAAATCATTGACCGCGAGCGCGGTGGCGGCGCGGGTGGCGGTGGCAGCACGGAACAGGAGATGGTCATTGCCGATGTCCCTGTGCACCTTGTTTTTTCGGAAACCATCTCGCCCGCGATCCTCGAGGAACTACGCCGCCAGGTGGAAGCCCAGCTCAAAGGCGGTCTGGAACGCGAAGGCCTTAAGCAGCGATTCTCTCAGACCATCCTGTGCTGGCGTTACTTCAAGGGCACGTCATTGCCAGACCATGCCTTCCTTGCGACTTTGGGGTTCGATCTGCCCGCCCTTCGTGATCTCTTCGGCGAGCCCGAGGCCACCCTCGAGGATTTCATCGCCGTGGCTACCGGCGAGGCAGACTTCGACACCTTGCACCGCCGCCGGGAGTTCGAGAAGTGGGCGCTGGAAAAGAAGCTGAACAAGGAACAACGCGAAATGGTCCTGATGGTCTGCGACTTCAAGCGGGCCAATCCTGACATCATGCCCGAACAGATTCTACGCAGCCAATGGCTTGACCAGGCCGGTGGCATCATGCGTATCAAGGCGCTGTTCGGAGGATTCGATCAACTGATGAGCCTGGCGAAAGATGCCCTGAACCTTTCGGCGGGCGTTCCAGTGCAAACGGAGGTGAACGATGGCGAAGACGCCTGATTTCAATCAATTCGGAAAAGACCTTTGGGAAGTCGCCAATATCCTGCGTGACGATGCCGTTCACGCCACGGATCGCCTGGAGATTTTCAGCCTCTTTCTCTTCCTTAAACTGTGGGACGAGACCGCACTCTTGGAAGAAGAGGCCATCAAACGAAAACTCCCGGAGAACGAGCAGCTAATCCCAGACAGATACAGATTTCACAATTGGGCGGATGACCCGGACGGATATGCAAAGTCGTTGGGGTTCTCTGATTCGATTCCGTTCTGTAAGCAAATGTTCGTTGATCTGGCTGAGAGGGAAAAACACTCCAAACACCCTTCCGCCAAGGATGTTACCCGCCTATTCAAGGAAACCGTCTTCCCACTGCGATACGCTCCGACCATAAGAAATCTTACGTCAAAGCTAAAGGACCTAAACCTGCTCGAGGTTATGTCCAAGAAGATCGGACCGGGCGAACGTTTTGATGTGTTTGGGACCGCCTACGAACAGCTTCTTCAGCAATTCGGCCAGGACAAGGAATTCGCGGAGTACTTCACCCCGCGCCACATCGTGGACCGCATGGTCCAGATCATTGATCCAGATATCGGTGAAACTATTTATGATCCCGCCTGCGGCACCGGCGGTTTCATTATGCGTGCTTTTATGCGGGTCCTTGAAAAGATCGAAAGGAAGAAGATAGCAGCCGATGAAAAAGAACGGATGATTCGACGGCTCAAAGAAAAGCATCTGTTCGGCGTCGAGCATTCTCCCCTCGTCTTCAAGCTGGCGCTGATGAACATGATCCTTCACCGGGACGGTTCCGGCCAGCTACAGAACGACGACAGCCTGTCCAACAAGGCGCAGGACATCCAAAAGAACAAGTACGACATTATCCTCGCCAATCCACCGTTCGGGGCGACGAAACAAGAGCGCATGGCCCAGTTCGAATACCACATCAAGCTCTATGAGGCGCTCTTCATTCAGCACATGATGAACAGCCTCAAGCCCGGCGGGCGCGCTGCCGTTGTACTCAAAGAAGGTCTGCTCTTCGATTCCAAGAATATGCTGCGAAAGATCTGCCGTAAACTCGTGGAGCAGTTCGAAGTCCTTGGGATTCTTAGCCTGCCCAACGGCGTCTTCAACCCTTACAGCGGTGCGAAGACCAGCGTCGTTGTTTTTCGCCGCCCGTTGAGCCGCGACGATGCGCGCACATCCAGGGTCTGGTTCTACCGCGTGGAGAGCGACGGTCGTGACCTCGGAGCCACCCGCCGGCCGCTACCCGACTTCGAGACCGACGGCGACCTCGATCACATGGTTTCCCTCTGGCCTTACACCTGGCGTCACGAGAAGGACGGTGGCGTCCGGGCGATCCTGAAGGCCGACGACCTCAAGCAGTTCGAGAGCGAGCGGTCCTGGTGGGCGACCATCGAGGACATTCGCAAGACCGACTACAACCTGACCGCCGGGCGCTACTGCCCGCATCAGGCCGAGGCGGTCGAGCATGAGAAGCCCGAAGTCCTCATCAATCGGCTGCTCGACCTCGAAGATGATATCAAGACCGACCTACAGGACCTGCTTACCCTGGTCACCGTGCCCACCTCAGTCGAGGGATTGAAGGGATCGGTCCGGTTCGAAACATCGACGGCGGAGTAGACACGGATGCCCACGGCAACCGGACAGCCCAAAGTCGCCTTGGATACTTGCTGCGTGCAGTACTACATCAGTAACCCGCCGGTTCAGCCCTGGGCCGATTGCCTGGACCCGATCTTTCGGGCAGCCATCGACGGGAAGATTGCCCTCTATGCCAGCACCGTGGTCGTCTCAGAGCTCCTGGCCAACGTCCATTTCGCCAACCGGCACAACGCGGGCTATGACCCGGAGTTGGACCTCCTGGCAATCATGAACCGACATTTCCAGATTCTCGATGTAAACGGCGCGGTGGCCAAGGCGGCTGGTAGACTCCGAGGCAGCTACGTCCCCGGCGACAATATCACCTTGAAAACGCCCGACGCCTTGATCGGAGCCACCAGTCTGACGAATGGGCATACACTCTTCGTCACCAACGACGCTCAACTGGCCGACGCCTTACCGGACACCAACTGCATCTATCTCCGGGATGTGGCCTTGGAGTGGCTCGCCCAGAATTTCCCTGGCCCATGCCTCGACGGACGTGGTCCCATATCACCCTGTAAAAGTGGTAAGGGGTTGCCAACTTGCGTCTCGGCACCTTCTCTGGAGCTTGGCGGTGTTCAACCGGACCCGTCTGCTAACTGGCGACGCATCCTGAAGGACGCCCAGACCGTTGCCTCGGCCGTCAATGAGCCCTGCGCCTTCTTTGTCCTCACGGAAAAGAACGGGCGGAAGGTGGAGACTCGGGAGGTGCTTTTCTGGCATGAAGGGCTTAGGACTACCCGCCCATCATCAAGGCTATTTAAGAGGCTCAAGGACCATCTTGAAGTACTGTGGGATAAAGAAAAGGAGCGCTACGAAGCAAACTCCAAGAAGCACGTTCATGGGTTCGTCTTCGCGTCGCTTGCCCGTGAGAAGGCTCGGCAGAATCAGCCCGGCTTTGCTTCAAAAAGCGACCACCAGAGGGAAGCGGATGCCTGGAACGGCTACTTGGCACTGTGGCGGACCTACCGGACTTGCCTCGACTTGCCGCAAGTGACTTGGTTGCTTTGCGAGAATGGAGCGGCTCGACCGCTGGACGTTGCGGCGACCGTTTGGTTTCTGGACCAGGCGAAGAACGTCCTCGGATGGAAGGACGAGAGATGAAAAAGAAAATGGCCGAATACTGGCAGGAAGTGAATGTCGTTTCGGTGGCTCCTCTCTCGGAGGAGAGAGTAAGCCCATTCACAGGAAAACGGCAATACCTACCAACCGGGGGCCTGAATGAAACTCGAGTAGATCAAATGGAATCGGTTTCCTATGAGAACCGGCCAACACGCGCAGACCTTGTCGTTCGAACTGGCGACGTTATCGTTGCCCGAATGAAGGATACGTTAAAAGTTCTTCACATTTCCCCCGAATTAAACGGGCTAATTGTGTCCACGGGGTTCGCCGTTTTCCGTGCAACCCCGAAGATTCTTCCGGGATACCTGTACTTTTCCCTCCGGTCAGGTAGATTTCAGACCCTCAAGGATAAGTATGCACAGGGCTCTACGCAGAAGGCAATTAACAATACCGATCTCAGTTCCATCACTCTATCTCTCCCACCGCTCCCCGTCCAGGAGCGGATCGTCCAGATTCTCCAGAAGGCCGACGAAATCCGCCGCAAGCGGCAGGAGGCGCTGGAACTGGCGGATGCGATTCTGCCGGCCATGTACAGAGACGTCTTCGGCGAACCACGGACCAACCCACGAGGCTGGGAGATTGATACCCTTGGGAATCATCTCATCGAGAGCCGCTATGGAACGTCGGCAAGAGCAAGCGAATACCAAGATGGTGAGCCAGTATTGCGTATACCAAACGTTGTTCAGCGAACCATCGATACGAGCGAACTAAAGTATCTTCAGGTTTCGCAGAAGGAGCGGGAGAAGCTTCTGCTCAGGTCAGGCGATATCCTCGTCGTGCGGACTAATGGCAACAAGGATTACGTAGGACGTTGCGCGGTATTCGACCTTGAGGACGACTATCTTTTTGCGAGCTACCTGATCCGCCTCAGGGTCAATACCGACAACCTCAATTCCCACTATGTTGTGGCATACCTTGCTACTCCGATGGGCAGGCAGGAGATCGATACGAACTCGCGCACGTCAGCGGGACAATACAACATCAGCGTGGAGGGACTCAAAGCAATCCGCATACCCATCCCTCCGGTGAGCTTTCAGCAGAAGTTCGTTGATCAATATGAACAGTGGAAAGCCTCCAGGGCGAGGCTCGAAGGGTCCTTGCGTGAAGCTGACGGTGTCTTCTCTTGTCTACTCGCACGTACCTTCACCGGCCAGCTCACCGCCGAATGGGAAGAGGCGAACGCGGAATGGATCGCACAGCAGGTCGACCTATCTGAGCGCCTGCCACGCCTGCTCCTACTGGCCCTGATCCGGGAGCGGGGGGCCCGCGCCGAAAAGGCCGCCCAGGGCGCCGTCTTGGTGACGGCCCTGATGAAATACGCCTTCCTGCTCCAGATGGAGGGCAATGGCCGCCGCCGGTTTTATCACTTCGTCCCGTACCACTACGGCCCCTTCGCCAAGGAGCTTTACGCCGATCTGGAGCGTCTCCAGGCAGACGGCCTCGTGACTGTGGACGACGACACGGACGAGGACAAGACCCGCATCACCCTGGCCAACGCCGCCCATGCCGACGCGGCCCTGGCCAACCTCCCGGACGTCCTGAAGGAAGACGTCGCCGCCATCCTCGACTCCTACGGCAACCTCGACCACAGTGCTCTTCTGAAAACCGTCTACGACAAGTATCCCGCCTACGCCAAGAAGAGCCGAGTTCGCAATAGCGGTAAAGGAACCTCCAGAAAAGGTTCACCTGTAAGGAGGGCCAAAGGATGAGTGTGCGCGATGCCGCCATTCAAGTTTTGCAGGAAGCCGGCAAGCCGCTTCATGCGAAGGAGATTACCGAGATCATCCTCTCCAAGGGGCTTTGGGTGACCGCTGGCAAGACTCCGGCAGCGACGGTCAGCACCAGGCTCTACGCCGATATGCCAGGGAGCATTTTGCCAGGGTCAACGAATTGCAAAAAAACCAAAGGTATCATTTCAAATTCATTTCTCCGGGGAGCTATGAACTTTTCTTTAAGGCCCTTCGGGATAAGACCTATAAAGATTTCAAATCAGAACTTGAAGCGAGGTTAGAGGAGTAAGAATGGCAGTACCATGAGGGGTTGCAGTTGAAACCAATAGCCGCTTTTCTTACCATCTTTACCGCATCCCTATTGGTGGTTTTATCTCCCCCTATCACCTTCCCCCAAGAAACTCCACCCAACTGGCAAATCTACTTTTCTCCCAAAGGTGGATGCACAGACGCCATCATCCGGGAGTTGGATAAGGCTAAGAAGACTATCCTTGTTCAGGCATACCTATTCAGCTCAGCTCCTATCGCAAAGTCCCTTGTCGATGCCCACAAGAGAGGGGTTAAGGTAGAAGTCCTTCTGGATAAAAGCCAAAAGGGAAATCAGTACTCCTCGGCGGATTTCTTTGCAAACTCAGGTATCCCGACTAAAATAGATACCCAACACGGTATTGCCCACAATAAAGTGATGATTATTGATGGAGAGACTGTGATTACGGGAAGTTTCAATTTCACCAAAAGTGCCGAAGAGAACAATGCTGAGAATCTTCTTGTAATCAGGGATAAGAAATTGGCTGAGCGATATATAAGTAATTGGCGGGAGCATGAGAGGCATTCGGAGGTCTATGTGGGGAGAGGGAGGTAGACTGGCCGATCTCAGTTCTTGAAATAAGAAGGAAATATTGAATATGGATAAGTTGGAAGTATTGGTCATAGCGAAATTAGATCAAGTAGGGGGAATCATATCAAAGATACTTAATAGGAAAGGTTTTGGTGTGAACGTGGTGGATACATCCGGACAAGTGGAAGAAACATATTCAAAAATACGCACAGAATTATCCCGAAGGGAGTATGATCTGGTCTTGCTCACTAACAATTATTTCCGTCCAATTGACATTCAAGCTCTTATACCAGAAATCAAGAAGAAACATCCGGGTATCAAAATTATCGTGTTATCAGGGTGGAGCACACCAGAGTTTGTAAGGGATTTGAAGGAGCGAGGTATCGATGATTTCTTACCTATGCCCTTTACCCTTGATAATCTTGTAGAAAAAGTGACATCTATATTTGACCCAGAGAGTAGGATAAAAGAGGCACAGAAGAAATTAGATTGGGAAACATTGTCTTATAGAAAAAAATTTAGATCCGAAGTGATTGGTTATGACGGAAATAATTATAGGGTCAGGTTCAGCCAACGAGGAGGGCTTATCACTATAGAATCAATTCCCCGAAAGGAAATAAATGATCTCAAAATGGGGGTAAAAAATTGCCCTTATTTAGAGGAATTATTTGGATGGGTAGAACAAGTGGCACAAGGGAAAGGTAAATCTTAATTGCCCTTTGGCTGGCGGGAGCATGAGAAACATTCGGAGGTATATACGGGGAGAGGGAGGTAGAAGGTTTATAGGAAGACCAAGGAGAACAAGAGAGGATTATGGAAAAAATTACAGAGATTTTTTCTAAGTGCTCCTTTAGCTGGGAAAAATTAAAGGAGATGAAGGATAATAAAATTAAATTTTGGGCAGCGGATGGCCTTAATCTATTACATATAGTCGAAATTGACGAAAAGCGAAAAAGTTTTTATGTGGTTAATCAATCAGGGAAGATATCGTGGCCGCCCCTGAAATATCAGAAGTTGGAGGAAGTTCACAATAAAATTCACAATGGGGGAATAATTTTACTTTCCTATGAAATTGATAAACTAATTCCAACCTGGGGGAACTATATCGCTGGCCTATTGAAATATCTTGATTGCGATAAAGTTTAACTTTTATCGTGGTTTTGTGGAGGTTTCCATGGCAATCCCTCTTGACCCCAAACAAATGGTCTCGTTTGAAGAACTCCCCACGTCTCGGGTAGTTCAAGAAGAAGCCCTTACGAGGTTGCTTGTGGAAAAAGGAGTATTCACCAAGGAGGAGTTATTGGAGATGGTGAAGGTGGTGGATCGGGAGATGAAGAGGAAAAGGAGGTAAGTGGGCTTGGATAGGAAAAAAATGGAAGATGCCCAGAGAAAGTTGGAATGGGCGATTGAGAGTTTAAACTTGAGTATCAAGTGCATGGTTATAAATTATAAAGACAAAAAATATAAGGTTCAATTTTTTACACGTGAAAATAAACTAATCAGGGCAGTGGGGTTTAATATTTCCGAAGAGTGGATCAGAGATACTATTCCAATGAAGGATGATATCCGTGGCGAACTAAAAAGTTTGTTGATAGATTTAGAAGAGGAAACAAAAATTGAAGAGGAAGCAAAAAGAAAAAAGGAGGATTTGAATAGCAGCGTATCGACACTGACTAAAGCCTAACAGTCAAGGTAAAAAACGGGAGGATGAAGGTTACCAAAAGGGACTTGTTAACCATCACAGCTATTGCGGTTGTGCTTGTTGTGCTCATTATGAGTACCGCCCATGAGAAGGCCAAGCCAGTCCCTTTCGACGACAAGCACCAGGCCTTTTATGAGACCATGAAGAAGGGGCAGGATAGGATTGAGGCGGAAAAGGGCTGCATAACCTGCCACAACTCTCAGGCTATTCCTCTACCTAAAAAACACCCACCGAAGGAACAATGCCTGATCTGTCACAAGCTAAATTATCCCAAGCAGTGACAATGAGGTTGGAGCCTCCGATGGATTGGTCAATGGGAGATGGTGAAGGTGGTGGATCGGGGGATGAAAAGTTAGAAAAAACGGAGATGATAATGAGAAGATGGGGAATACTTCAGGGTAAGGAAGACAATTTGGTAAAGGACTTGAAAGAGACCACTCTTTCCTTTAAGAAGCTGGGGAAGAAGTATGGAGTGTCGAGGCAGGCGATCCACATCTTTTACAAAAGGCAAGGGATCAAGAGACCAGTGAAGCCCAGAGGGCATCAGACTGGGGGATGCCGTTTGTGTCAGAAGCTGATCCAGATCAGCAAGAAACCCCACAGCGAATTTATTTCCATTCACACAATCGTAAAGAAAATGGGGGGATCAATGGCGGAATACCGTTACCATCTCCGAACACTGAGAGATAGGGGATTGGTCGATGAGAAGTTTGGACGACTACACTCAAAAAGGGCTGAGGAGGCTTATGCGATCTATTTTAAGAAACGACTCCCGATCCGCACGGTAGGACTGAAAGTTGGCATAAAGAATTTTCAGTCGGTCATCAGAAAACATCGAGAATTGGGATGGAATGTCCCGCCCTCGCTCTATGTTTATGGTGGGCGGAAGAGGAGCAGGATTCAAAGTGAAATCCAACGGAGAAAAAAGCGGTAGAAGGGGATATTCACCAATGGAAGGGGAAAAAAAATGACGAAGAAAAAAGAAATAGTAGGTTATCATATCGAAGATGGAAATATTTATTGTGTAGAATGTATTAACAAGGACAGAGAAATAATGAAAAAAATTGAAAAGGCTATTACAGAGGGGGATTCAGAAGAAGGTCTGTATTTTTGTGAAGGATGTGAGAAGGAAATCAAATAAACTAATTTAAAAGTGTCATTTGGAAGGGAGGATGCTGTGGCATTAACGGATGAACAGAAGGGTTTCCTCTTCCTCCTGCTTAAAAGCGTGATTGATGTCCTTGAACAATCGGGGATTAGGTGAACACTTCAAAAGAAAGAAATGGACGAAAAGATTAGAAACAAGTGGGATTTTCTTCTTCAATGCAGACCAGACGTGAGGGGTATAATAGGGAACTGCAAGCTGGTTGGAGGACACATCAGCCACAACGGGAACCACGAAAAACTTTTCCACTTCATCACCACCAAAGGTTCATTTTCTTACAATTAATCAACAGGTGAGTTTGAAAGAAAATTGGAGATTCGTTAGACAATCAGTGTAAAAGGAAATCTTTCATTTTGGGGGATGGGGTTGCTCCCGGCAAGCATAATCTCGCCGGTGCCTGCCTGTTAAATAGGAGAGATCAGTTGGAGAGGTGGAAATGGAAATGAAACGGACTACACGTCCGTATTGGTTTCCGCCGCCCCAGTTTTAGGTGTCCATATAGGTGTCCATCGGTCCGGGAATACTGAGCATCCAACAAACGGAGTCCACCCTATTCCCCCTCCTTTTCTCTTTTTTCCCTTAATTGTCCATCTCCTTCTTTGCTCTTAAAAAAAATGATCGGTCGTAACCTCAACCTTCCTTGAACTGAAGATTGCTATAAAACTAAATTTTTAGTAAAAATAGGTCATCTTCCGGAGGATAATGGAAGATCGTTGGCTTTCTGCGCATAAAAATGCGATTACATTTCATAACCACAAAAGGCCCTTTAGAGGGATAGGGTCTAAACCCCTAACTCCTGGCCGCTTTCCCATGATTCACTTGTAGGAGGTGATAAAATGCGTACCAGATCGAGAACCAAAAAGGGAAAGGTTCCCACCCAAGATCCCCTAAGTCAATATCCAAAGATAAAAATTGATTCCGAAGTATCGGCCAGGTTAGTTCCATGGAGCGATTTGCTCAAAATGAAAGAGGAGGCACGGAAACGCAGAGAAATAGAGCGCGAGTTTGAGATTCCGTCTTCGAAGAAAGAATTTTTATTAATCGACAAAGGGCGTTATAAGGAGGTCCTTCAGAAACGATACCGGGAAATTCGGAAAAAGCTTCTCGAAAAACGTCGATTTATACCAGAACTTCTCAAAAAGAATCCCTTCCGTGAGGCGTTAATGGATAAATTAGGCGTATCCTATTCTCCCCTCCTTGGTCTCTATTCAGTTACTGCAAACATTCTGGTGAATTTATATGGGAAAGACAAAGAGAACCCGGATCTTTTTGAAAAGCTTCTTGATTACATTGGAAAGGTTTACAAAAGCAGACATCAAAAAAGTGCTTCTCCATTTTTGGGCAACCCTAACCTGCTATTAAAGCTGACGGAGGAAGAAAAAAGAAAGTCTGGAATCCAAGAAAAAGATGAAGAAAAGGTTCAAGATTGGGGGTATCACCTCGCTGAAAAAGTCGGAAAAATTCCCGAACAAGCTCTCATTACTACAGATGCAATTGAGTGGTATCTTTTTACTTGTGTTACTCGTGCGGCTCAAAAGGAGTGGATACCTAAAGAAAAACTCAATTCTTGGAGGCAAGTGGAAAAGAAAGAGAAGTTAGGGAGAAAATTAGATTGGAAGGATCGATTTGAACGGGATAATAGTGTTGACGTATATGCCTTGCGTTCGCCAGCCAAGTCGCATGAATCCATAATTTCTGAAGCCATATCTAACCTGATACTTGAGGATCCTATAGATAACATCATATTAGGTAATTACGGGAAAAGTGATCAAAAAATAGTAGATATTATTTTCATAAAAACCCAGAGAAGGATAACAAAGCAAGCTGTTCAAAAACGAAGGAATAAGAATATTAAGCCACTCATTGAGAGAGCATTAGAGATTGGCGTAAGGATTTCAATGGCAGAGGATGAAAATAGAAACGGTTATGTACCTCGTCCTACTCCCGATACCTCTTTTGACGAAGCCATGGAGGAACTTGTGCCAGGCGAATCAGGGTACGAAAGAGAAAAGACAGGAAGGTATGGAGATGGAGAAGATGATGAAAATTAAAGGTTAATTTCGACTCAGAGGATTGACTTTATATCTGGTCCGCTTTGAACCCACCTCAACAATTGGGGTGGGTTTTTTATTTTTCTGGTTGTCGTTTTGGGGTTCTGACGACTCTATATAAGTATGAAGGCAGTAATTAGGAAAATAGACTCATTATGGCAGCTTGAGTCCAGCGACCAAAAGCAAACCTCTTTGGTTGTCGTTCTACTTCCGGAATTACTCTATATAAATAGGAGGTCTCGAAATGAAAAGTGAAATCATCGTGGTTGCTCTTTCGTCCGAAGGAATAGAGAAGGTCAAACTCTTCCATGACGGGAAAACCGACTCTGTAAATAGCATTTTGACTCTTTATAAGCGGATAAATCCATATTTGAACAGGCTAAATAAAGCGGCCAGCGAAGGTAACAGTGCAATCGGCTTCGCCAGAAAGCCCTCTAAGGGCCGAGTTCGAAAATCGATTAAGCCGGGACCGCGCACGATCGACAGAAAACAGAAACAAGGAGGCTGACTGTGGAAAAAAATGAACTAACCCTGACTTCTGATGAGCAAAACGAATTAATCCGCCTTGAAACAATCATTGAAAATGGCCGGAAATCCTTCATTGAGGTAGGCACGGCCCTGATGAAGATCCGTAACGAGAAGCTTTACCGGGAGACGCACCGGAACTTTGAGGAATACTGCCGAGAAAAATGGGGCATGACGAGAAGATATGCAAATAACTTGATTGCTTCGACGAAAGTAATAGAAAATTTGGGAACAATTGTTCCCATTCAGCCCACGGCAGAAAGTCAGGTCCGTCCCCTTACCAATCTCCCCCCCGATCAACAGCAAGAAGTCTGGTCGCAAGCCGTCGAGACTGCACCGGAGGGGAAGGTGACGGCAAAGCACGTAAGGGCCACAGCGGAAGCAGCCAAACCACCAAAGAAAAAAAGAGCAACAAACCTTGGACCGATAAATCCCGGAGATTCAGATATCCTCAATAAACTAAAATTGAATTGGCATTGGGCAAAGGAAGGGGACAAGAAAAAATTTCTTAAATGGCTCCGCTTAAGAAAGGAGATCAAAGGGAAGGGGGAACTATATGTCAAGAATTAGGGAAGTTAAAATATCGGACCTGGTAAAGGACTTTTACGTTAGGAGATGCCTTAATCAAGATCATGTGCTTTTTCTTAACGCGCGGCGGAGAATCTATGGAGCTTAATTCAGACGGAATCCAAAACGAAATATCAATTCTGAGGGGTCTATTCGCTGGTCGGACAGACGCTTACGGGTTGGACGGATCGGTTGCAGTCCGGGAGCCCTTGACGGATGCCCTAATCGCAGATCACTTGGAGGGCAAAAAGCGCATAGGGGTTTATTTCTTATCTCCTCAGAACGAAGTCACCTGGGGCACTTTTGATCCTGATGAAGATAAGAAATCACCTTTTCCTGATAAGGAACCGGCGCGAGTTAAGGTTGATACAGAAAAGTTGATCGTCAAAATGACAGAGTTTGACTGTTATCCCTTCTTAGAGAAATCAAAGAGTAGAGGTTATCACGTCCATTTTTTTCTTGATTCTCCTCTTCCTGCCAGGACTGTAAAACTTCTGATGGAGCATATCGCAAAAGAGGCTGGGGTACAGTGTGAGGCCTTCCCGAAGCAGGAGAAGTTGACATCAAATAACGGGATCGGAAATTTTGTGAACCTTCCCCTTCATGGTGGATCAATGAAGGAGGGAAGGACGCTCTTTCTCAATGTTCAGACCTTTGAGCCTTACCCGGATCAGTTTGAGTTTCTGAAGAAGGTCCATAAGACAAAGGCAGAGGATGTTCAGAGATGGGTTAGCGAGTTGAGGCTTGATCAGACCGAAGTCTTACCTACTCCTCCGCAGACAGAGCGGGAAGTCGGTTCTTCCGGAAAGGTGGACCCTGCGAAATACCTCAGCCATCACAAGATTCCATTCACGGTTAAGGATGAGCCAGACCGGACATTCTACCGTTTTCAGGAGTGTCCTTTTTCTGAGAATCACACCACTCCGAGCAATCCGGGAGAGGCTGCAATAGTTCAAGGGCGGGATGGAAAACTAACCTTCATGTGTTTCCATGCTCATTGTCAAGATAGGACCTGGGCGGATGTCAGGCGAGCCATTTCCGGAGATGCACCTATTTTCCAATTTTGCCGTGGATACGTGGCGCCTATTCAGGAGAAGGAACAAGGCCCTTTGCTGCTCGAATCAGCGATATTAGAAGTGGACCATTTTATCAGCACCCCCGTCCCTATCAAGCGAATGATTCTCAAGCCGTGGTTACCAGAGCAATCGATCATTGAGATATCAGGGTGGAGAGGGACAGGGAAAACGTGGTTCGGAACCTCCATTGTCAATTCAGCCACAAGTGGGGAGCCTTTGGGTCCATGGGAGGTTGACACACCGGTTCCTGCCCTCTATGTTGATGGCGAACTCCCTGCTCAGGACGTCCAGGATCGGTTCAAACAGCTCGCCACCCATGGGCGGAAAGAGCCCTTATACATTTACAGCGAAGCATACGCCCGTACTCTCGGGATTCCTCGGGCGAATCTACTGGACCACAATTGGCGCGAGGCTCTTAAGGCTTTCCTAATCAAAAAGGGAATCAGGCTTTTAGGCCTGGACAATGTTTCGAGTCTGGCCCCAGGGGTTGACGAGAATTCGAAAAAAGAATGGGACCCGATCAACCAGTGGCTTCTCGACCTGAGGTTTGCCGGGATCGCTACCATTTTCTTCCATCACACATCCAAGACAGGGGACCAGCGGGGAACTTCCGGGAGGGAAGATAATCTTGACTGTTCCATACTTCTGCAACGTCCCTCAGACTACATGGCTGAGCAGGGAGCAAAATTCATAGTCCGGTTCAAGAAAAGTCGGGTCCGAACAAACGAGTTAAATCTGGTTGCCGACGTTGAGTTTACCCTTACTGAGCTTAACGGGAGGCTTCAATGGATCTGGGGGACTGTGAAACACAAGAAAATGTTTGAGATTCTGAGGATGCTCGACCGGGGAATTTCTCAAGCAAAAATAGCAAAAACCCTGGCAATCGATAAGGGATATGTCAGCCGAGTGAAATCCAAGGCAATAAAAGATGGTCACTTGAGCCAATCCGGGAAGCTGACCAAAAGCGCTTTGAGAGGGGTCAATTCGGATGATTTTGAGGATGAAACATAGTCAACTTTGGAGGTCAACTTTTAGGTATGTTAGCTAACCAACTTTTAGCCAGTTTTTTAGTCAACTCAAATCAACCGGTATTCTTGGACCTTATTTATTTTAATAAGTTAGGCGTTGATCGGGTTGTCAACCCCAGTCAACTTACCGTTGAGTTGACTCCTATACTTAGTATAGGAAGTCAACCGGTCAACTTTTGATGACTTCATAGGAGATGATCGAATGTTTAAATGGAACATATCGCGGAGCAATTATCAACTCCAAAACTACACGCAGTTGATGAATTGGTCGTATTCCTCCATCCTACGGGTGACACCTGACGGACATGGAGAGGGAAGAAAGGAAAATCAGCACCGAAGGAAAATTGACATGGTTTTTTGGCAGCAGGATTTACAGGAAAAGACAGATGATGACTACAGCGGTAGAGATAGGAAATACCATTGCTGTTATACAGGGAGGGGATGTTAAACAAAGAAGCGAAAAGCAATGGAGGTCTGCAATTCAATTGCAGAGCGGAACGAGCAAAACTGTTTGATATGATCAGACTGGATTCAACTCTACCTAATTGCATCTTATACGATTTAATTTAAAAGGGGACAGTGAACGATCTTATTGTAGCGAAAGTTAATCAAGCAAGAAATATACTTGCCGAATGTACCATGGCAGAGCAGGCAAAGCGGGTGAAGGATATGGCCGCTGCGGTCGAGATTTACGCCAAGCGCCAGAAATTAGGCAAGGAAAGCATTGATTATGCTCACATGGTCGTAGTGGATGCCATGACTCTATTAGGGGAGTTTTTAGAAAGAGCACCAAAAAATGTTGGGGCAAAAGGAAGTATTGTCACCGGTCGAACACGTCGACCAGTGAGAGACACCACGCCTACCATGGCCGAGGTGGGTTTAACTAAATACGAAAGCTCAGAAGCCCAACTGCTCAGCAAAGTGGCCAAGGAGAGGCCAGAAGATCATGAGGCAATAAGAAAAGGGGAAAAGACCGTCCACGAAACAAAAAAGGAAATGAAGAAGGAAGAAAAGGAAGAACGAAGGAAGGCAGCGATTGAAGAAGGGAAGAAGCTAAAAGAGGAGACAGTCTTCCATCTTTCCATCGAGCAGATCCAACTGGCCCCTAACTCGATCGATTTGATGATAACCGACCCTCCCTATGATGATAAGCACATCCAGCACTACAGTATGGCCGCCAAACTCGCACAATCAAGCCTTAAGCCCGGGAGATTCTTCTGCTGCTATGCGGGGAAACTGAGGCTTCCCGAGGTCATTAATGCGATAACTCCACATTTGGAATGGATCTGGGAGGTTTGCGCTTTTCACTCTTTCTCTAAAGAAAAACACCTTGGACCTCCATATCAATTTGCAGAGAATTGGAGGCCGGTCCTCATCTTTAAGAAAGCAGGGAAAGCGCCGATGTGTAACTTTCAACAAGATGTTGTTAGGGCGGAGAGAGACAAAACGTTCCACGATTGGCAACAGGACCTCAAGACCCCTCTCCAGTTAATCGAGGCGTACACCGAGCCCGGGGAGATTGTTGTCGATCCCTTTTGTGGTGGGGGGACAACCCTTGTTGCTGCGAAACAGTTAGGGAGAAGATGGTTAGGGTTCGACATCTCCGAAGAATCCGTTGCGCTCTCTAAACAGAGGTTATATGGCATTAATTGATCCTATTACCGGCAAACCACATTGGTATCCCGCTGAAGATCGAAAGTTGGCGGCCTCAACCATCAAAGAGGAGACGGTGTCAACTGGCTCCAAGTCACGTAAATCAAGGACCTCCGAGGAATTGGGAGATACTGTCAACCGAGTGTCAACCCCAAAGACCCCTTGTCTTACCCCTACTGAAGGTGTCAACCCCTTGGAAACCATCGCTGAGCGCCCCACGGAAGGCAGAAATGGGGTGTCTCAGGGGGTGTCCTTAGAGATTGACGACCTGTTTGGAGCGATCAAGGAGTTTTTGGAAAGCAAGGAGATTGAGGTTTATCGAGGGCAATCCGTCCCTGAATGTTATCAGGTGAAACATAATGGGCAGACTATCCGGTTCTATGCTCAAAGGAATGAATGAGAAAAGAATATCTTGAAACGCTAAGGGGATGGGTTTCTTAAAGAGATTTGCGGAATGACTGTGCGCCAAGATCGAATAAGAGAACGTGGAGAGAGAAACAAATCCATCGAGCGAGCGCTTGATGTTTGGCAACCACGTTCTTCACGGAAGCTAACCTCCGAAGACGTGAGGCAGATAGCCGAGAACACAACGGGTTTTTTTCGGATTCTATTGGAATGGCAAGCTAAGGAAAGAGCACTTCAGGAAAGAGAGTCTGAAAAATTGTCTTGACAACAAAAATATATCTGTGATATATTTTTGTCAAAAGTCGGTAGCACCGGGGCGGCGGATGAAAAAAAGAGAGAAAAAGAGCGAGAGTGAAAGGTTAATACACATCCGGCTTTCGGAGGAAGTTCACAAACGGCTCCGTATTCGTGCGGCAGAGCTTGATATTACCATGCAGAAGCTCGTCGAGCAGATGATCGAGAAGGAGTTAGGGAAGAAGGTCTGATCGCCGGGAAAGGAATGTTTGTCAATGATATGAACTCCGAGGGCATGAAATGGTAAGTGAACAAACTTCATCATTGAAACGAAATTCCCGAGCAGTTATCTATGCCCGTGTTTCATCCAAAGAACAAGAAAAAGAGGGGTTTTCCATTCCGGCACAGATCAAACTGCTCAGGGCCTATGCTGAGAAAAATCGGATCGAAATCATCCAAGATTTTCAGGATGTGGAGACAGCTAAGCAGTCCGGGCGGATCGGATTCAGCGGAATGCTTTCTTTTCTCAAGAAAACCCCGGATTGTCGGATCATCCTTGTTGAAAAAACGGATCGGCTTTACAGGAATTTCAAGGATTGGGTTACTCTTGACGAAATGGAATTGGAAATACACTTGGTAAAAGAGAATGCCGTTATTTCAAAGGATTCACGCTCTTCGGAAAAGTTCATACATGGGATCAAGGTTTTGATGGCGAAGAATTATATTGACAACCTTTCCGAAGAAACCCGTAAAGGAATGTTGGAAAAGGCAGAACAAGGAATCTGGCCCTCATTTGCTCCTCTTGGGTATCGCAATCTTAAAGGGGAGAACGGCAAGAATGTCATCGAGCCAGACCCCGATCTCGCTCCTATCATCCCCCGCCTGTTTGAGAGATACGCAACGGGAAACTGTTCCATCAGGGAAGCCACGCAGATGGCTCAATCCGAAGGGATGGTCTTCCGAAAAAGCAAAGACCCGGTGCCGGTCGCCACGGTTCACAAGATCCTTCGGAACCGGATATACTGTGGCGACTTCGATTGGAAGGGGAAAACGTATCACGGAAATCACCTTCCCCTTGTCACAAAAGATTTGTGGAATCGGGTGCAGGAGGTTATGGATCAACGGTTTTCAAAGCGTCATCGGAAAATCAAACATGAGTTTGCATTTTCTGGTTTAATTTCTTGTGGCCATTGTGGTTGTTCTCTGGTTGGAGAAATCAAGAAGGGCCGCTATGTCTATTATCATTGCACGGGTTACAAGGGGAAGTGTTCTGACCCTTATACACGGGAGGAAATCTTTGAGGAAAAATTCACAGAACTCTTGGAGAAATTGTCTTTCGATAACGAAGTCTTGGAGTGGGTAACAGAGGCCCTACGCCAAAGCCATGAGGATGAAAAGGATTATCACGATGAGGCGATTTCTCGTCTTCAGAATGAGTATAGACAGCTCCAAAGTCGAATTGATGCCATGTATGTGGATAAACTGGATGGCAAGATTGACGAGGCATCTTTTGAAAGGAAAGCCCGTGAATGGCGAGAGGAACAGGATCGTATCCAGCGCACCATTGAGGAACATCAGGGCGCAAACGAATCTTACTTAGACGAGGGCATACGGATTCTCGAACTTTCACATCGTGCCCATGAACTGTTTCAAAAACAGGAAGCCCGTGAGAAACGGCGACTTCTCAACTTCATACTCTCGAACTGCACTTGGAAGAATGGTGAGCTTGAAGTTACCTACCGTCAACCCTTCGATATGATAGCAGAAATGCACAGGGAGCATGAAAAGAAAAAGGCCGCTCATCTTCCGAAAAGCGACCTTTTTGATAACTGGCTCCCCGGGCAGGACTCGAACCTGCAACCTAGTGGTTAACAGCCACCCGCTACTACCGGTTGAGCTACCGGGGAATTTAACTTCTTTAAAATTTTCTTCTACTACCGGTTGCCTATCTC
>Ga0187886_1000904_pt1 | contig 30395 bp, 31 predicted proteins | sample June2016WEW_20_1_FD_133001 | JGI IMG/M metagenome (GOLD analysis project Ga0187886, IMG submission 133001) | Peatland microbial communities from SPRUCE experiment site at the Marcell Experimental Forest, Minnesota, USA - June2016WEW_20_150 | ecosystem: Environmental > Terrestrial > Soil >...
CGATCGGCTCCCCCCCATCCAACATATGGAGTTTCAGAGCGAATTGCTCCCCCAGCTCCATGGGGTTAGGCGTCCGGACGAACACCCCTCCAGGACTCAGCTCATCGGCTAAGCCCAAAGAGGCATCCCCAAACTCTACCCGCAACAATCCCTCCGCCCGGTCATCCTCCCTTCGATCCGTCCCCCCTTCTCTGCCCGAGCCAAAATCTCCATTTACCCCCTCCATCCCTCCCCTCGCTGGGGTTTCCATGAATTGCTTCTGGCCGGCTTTTTGCTCTTGCACGAACCTTTTGATATGTTCCTCAATGCGCCTGCGTTCCTCTGCAGAAAGGCTCTGCAATTGGGTCAGGATATCGTCCAGATATCCTTCGTAACTTTTCCGCAAGCTGACTCCCTTGCGCACCTCTTCTTGCAAATGGGCGCTTTCTATGGCGATGGAGGCTTGATTGCCAAAAAGGGAAAGGGATTTCAGGCTTTTCTCGTTAAAAGTACGTTTTTCATTGATCAGAACGGCGCTGAGGACCCCGATCGGTTTGCCCCTGGAGTGAAGGGGGATACACGATATCGATGAGATCTTTCGGGTTCGCTTCTCGTATCTGAAGAAATCTGAGAAATCCTTCGGCTCTCGCAACAACAAGGGGCTCATCTGCCTGAGGGCCTTCCGGGCCACTTCCTTCTCCTCAAGCAGGCTCACCTGCTCATCCGCAGGGTCCGCAGCATAGGCGTATTGGCTCTTCAAGATTCCGCTCTTCCCGTCTATGAGAAAGATGGTGCAACGGTGGGCCTTCAAGTATTCCAGAGACTCCCGGACAATGAGCTCCAGGATTTTGGGTAAGTCCTTGTGGGCGTGGATCGCCGCACTGATTTGGAACAAAGCCGTCTCTAGGCGTTCAAGATCCCTCATTGGCTTCGCTCCCTCAATGGTTTTATCAATGATCCCCTATTGAAGAAGATCCAAATCGCTTCCGCATCATGCTTTCAACAGAAATCTTTTCCCTGCCCTTGTGGAAAATTATTACCGAGAGCAATAAACAGTTCTGATTTGACGAGCATTGGACCTCTCCCTCACCCCGCCTTCTCCCCCTTGCAGGGGGAGAGGGTTAGGATAAGAGGGCTCGAAAGTCGAGGCTCATAGAGTAAACATATTTTTGCTCCGAGCAATAAAAGACCCTATTCAACTCATTTTCCTATTCGGGTGGTTCCCGATTCAAAGTCAACAAGATTTTCTCCATCACATCCACCAGCGCCCGGATCTGCTGTATGGAGTTGCGCAATTCATCCTCGGCCTGTTTGCGATCCGTGATATCCGTCATAAAATTCAACATGGCCGATTTTCCATCCCATCCAATCAAGGCCCCGCTGCTTTCCACCCACCGGATGTTTCCATCTTTGTGAATCATCCTGAAAGGATAAGTATGAGGAAGTTCCCCACGTTCTAGCCTTCTGATCTGGAGTTCAACGATCTCTCGATCATCCGGATGGATAAATTTCTGCAAGGGTCTGGAGGTTAATTCATCCTGAGAGTAGCCTGAGATCCCGAAGATTTTGGGATTGGAAAACTTGAGTAAGCCATCTTGAACCACGATAATCCCTTCGTTGGCGTTCTCGATTAAGGCCCGATATATCTCTTCTATTGTCCGCAAGGATTCCTCGGTCCGCTTGCGATCGGTGATATCCAATAAAGAGGCCACATTCTTTTTTGTTCCTGGAATCATGGCCATCGTGAGGAGGATGTCTCTCACCTCCCCCTCTTTCCCAATGAACCGAAACTCCTCATCCCGCGGGAGAGCCTCCAAGGTCGTTCCGCGGTCCAGGAAGTACTCTTTCATTCTGGCTAAATCATCTTTGGGGACGAATTCTGTCAAGCTTTTTTTGCCCTCCACTGCCTCTTTTGAATATCCAGAGAGTTTTTCAAATTTTGTGTTGGCCAGGGATATGATCATGTCTTCTTCAAGAAGGAGGGTCGCGGTTCCAGTATTTTCCAGGACGGTTCGGTATTCTTCTTCTGTCTGGCGAAGTTTCTCCTCCATTTGCTTGCGCTCGATAAATTCCCGTTCCAGTTGCTTATTGTTCGTTTGGAATTCGGCGGTACGATTGGAAACGATTTCTTCGAGGTGCGCCCGGTATTTTCTCATTTCTTCTTCATTCCGCTTTTGTTCTGTAATGTCCTCAAAAATGCCCAATATGCCAACGATATCCCCTTTTTCATCCTGGATCGGAGTTTTAACCATATGGACGGTAAAGCTTTGCCCTCCGAGGACATACCTCTCTTCCATATGTTCCAATTTCCCCGCCTCCATAATCCTTTTATCAACGGATACGTAATGATCAGCCAATTCCTCCGGGAAAAAATCATAATCAACCTTCCCGGAAATTTCATCAGGTTTAATTTTCAGATCCTTCGCGTAGCTTTCGTTACAGAACACATAGTCTAGATTTCTATCTTTCATGAATAGCTTCTGCGGGATATTGTCAACGAGGCTTCTGTATTTCTTCTCGCTCGCTTGGAGCGCCTCCATCGCCATCTGGGCCTGGGTTTCTAATTCTTTCAATTCAATAACCTGCTGGCGAAGGTCCGCCATTTCATTTATTGCTTTCTCTATCGCTGAGAGCTTTTCCATACTTTTATTTAGGGCTTTCATCTTTCACCTCCTAAAAACTAATAAAAGATCGGCAAAACTTTGGGGCACAATATTATTCTTCTTATATTGAATTGTAAACCCTAATTTAGGAGCCTTTTCATCTGTTTTCTTCACCCCTTAAAAATCGGTATAACTCTGACTCGAGAATGCGCCAGCCTTTCCCTGCTTTGATGGCTTTTATTCTTCCGAGATGGATATACTTTAAAAATGTGGGTTTGGAGATTTTTAGATATTTTATCGCTTGATCGGTAGTCAAAACAAGATCTTTTTCCATAATAGACATCGAATTTCCTCCATTTGTTCTGATTTTTCTTTATTTTGCCGCAAAACATGTGCCAAGCAGGAAATATAAGGACCTAATTTCATAACTTATTAATTTCAAATATTAATTTATTTAATTTGATGACTCGAAACCAGGAATCTCGTTCGCAGAAGTAACATTTTTGTCAAAATTGGACAATTTTTACCAAATATTTGGCATTTACCCCGTTTATTATTTCTGACCACGGTTGAATGTAAAATTGGGCTATTTTTCAGCGGACCGAGACATGCCCGCCGCTGACGGATCGGAAAAAAATAGCCTCAGCAGCAAGAAGCTACCTGCTCCAGCAACCATTTATAAATAAGAGGGTTGAAAGAGAGGGGACGGGGGGAAAGATCGTAATGAGGGAGGTCTCGTGTCATAAATCAGAATATGAATCGCCATAAATGGATTTTTGGGCTCGTGATCTTGGGTAATGCGGAAGTTTTGGGGCTGATTGGAAGGATTTTGGGAAAACAGATTTCGGAGCGCGTTTTTACGAGGCAGAAAGCATAACACGTCCATCCAAGAACATGATTTGGGTGTGGACGAAAACCCCCGCAAATTTCACCGGCGGTAAGTCCTCAGAGCGTATGGAGCCATCCCCTTGCGCGCAAAAAAATTCACACAAGATTCAATTCATTAGAATTATTTTGGGACCGGATGGACTCTTCGATCCTCTTTTGAGCTTCCTGCTCGAGGTTTGAGAATTTAACCACCATGCCCCGGCGCGACTCATGGCTTTCTCTTCCATATCCATTCGTCCAGATCACTTTGCAAGCCGCTTCGATCGGCTGCCTGCCATCGGACATATTGAGTTTCAGAATGAATTGCTCGCCCAACTCCATGGGGTTGGGCGTCCGAATGAACACCCCTCCAGGGGTCACTTCATCGGCTAAGCCTAAAGACCCATCTGCAAATTCCAGCCGCGACACTCCTTCTGCCCGGTCATCTTTCCCCCGATCCGTCCCCATTTCTCTGCTCGAGCCGAGGTCTTCATTTACCCCTTCGACCTCTTCTTTGGCTTGGGCTTCGAAGGATTGCTTTTCGTCGGCTTTTTGCCCCTGCATTAACCTTTTAATATGTGCCTCAATACGCCCGCGTTCCTCTTCCGAAAGGTTTCCCAATTGGTTCAGGGTGTCATCGAGATATTTCTGGTAACTCCTCCCGAAGCCGATTCTCTTGCGCAGCTCTTCTTGCAAATGGGCGTTTTCAATCGCGATGGAGGCGTAATTGCTAAAGATGGAAAGGAACTGCAGGTCCTTCTCGCTGAAACTGCGGCCCTCCTTGATCAGAACCACGCTGAGAGCACCGATCGGTTTGCCCCGCGAGGAGAGAGGGATACACAAGAGCGAAGTAATCTTCTGTCCTCGTTCTTCGTATTTGAAGAAATCTGAGAAATCCTTCGGCTCTTGCAGCAAGAAAGGTCTCATCAGCCCAGAGGCCTTCCTGGCCACCTCCTTCTCCTCAAGCAGGTTCACTTCCTCATACAGCGGATTCGCAGCAAAGGTGAATTGGGGTTTCAGAATCCCGCTCTTCCTCTCCATCAGAAAGATGGTTGAGCGCTGAGCCTTCAGGGAGATGAGAGACTCCCGGGCAATGAGATCAAGGGTGGTGGGCAAGTCGTCATGGGCGCTGATCGCCGAACTAATCCGGAAGAAAGCTGTTTCCAGTCGATCATTATCCATCAGCGCCCTCACTCCAACGTCACCTTCAAGGGTCCTGCCTTTTGGGGATTGTCCTGCGGGTTTCTTAAAAATCAAAATCTTTTCCTTTCAAACTGAGACCTTATAAAAACCCCATATTGCCTATGCAAGAACTATGCAATTTCTTAATCTTTGGCCTTATTTCAACACTGGCCTCTATTAAAATTTGTTTTCAACTCCCAAAATGACAGGGCTATTTGGGCGGAACTATAGATTTTCCTTTGGGTAATGATATGAATAGCCACTGGGGGAAAAAGACTAATTTTTTTCAAAAAATGTCAATTGAATGCCAAAAAATGTCAATCTGTTTATCCTTTTTCAGGCCACACCTATTCCCAGCCTACTTATTAAACCGCACGCGGAGAAACTCCCCTACGTCGAGATTGTTCCAATGAATGCCGGGACAGACGGCACGGTCGTAAAGTCGGCAGTGGCAGCAGCAGCAAAGGGGATCGTCATTCAAGCTTGGATGGGAAACGTCAATATCCCGATGTACGAAGCGATCAACGAGGCGATCTACCGGGTCGGCCGCAGAGGAGGCCCCGCATGTTTCAGGCCTTGCTAGGTCTAGAAATGTGGAGAAAAAAAAGTAGCGGATGAAAAGATATGGGGGACGCAGATTTGGGGCAGGCAACATTCCCCCAGAAGATGATTGGGGAAAAGAAGATTTTCCGCTTGAATTGTTTTTAAATCAACAGTATTGGTTGCTCAATCAGTTCTTTAAGGCTCTGCAGGAAACGGCTTCCCAAGACACCATCTAAAACTCTGTGGTCGATAGAAAAGGTTAGGTTCATTCTGGGTCTTATGCCAATCTGGCCATTATGCACGACTGGTTTTTCTGCAATACGCCCTATTGCCAATATAGAACTCTCAGGAGGATTAATAATGGCATTGAACTGATCGATACCAAACATCCCCAAGTTGGTTAATGTTAAACTACCACCTCTCATTTCATCAAGCCTTATTTTGCCCTGGGCAGCTCGCTGCCCGAAGTCGGCCCTCATACTGACGATCTCCGTTAAAGACCTAGTGTTAGCCTGGCAAATAACTGGAACAATGAGCCCATCTGCAACGGCAATGGCCAGCCCCAAATTTATATTCCTAAGTCGCTTGATTCCATCCCCTGCCCATGTAACATTGATCTCCGGATGTCCTTCTAAGGCCTTAGCCGTTATCTTGATCAATAGGTCAGTGTAGGTTAGCCTTATTCCAGTGATTTTTTCTATAGATGGCATTAGCTTCGCACGAGCTTTCCTCAACTCCTCTGCGTCAACTTCCACCGAGAGGTAAAAATGCGGTGCCGCTTGGAAGCTTTCTATCATACGCCGAGCAATGGTTCTTCTCATAGAGGACAACGGTAGAATTTCTTCTTGCCCAATCGGCCCTAGCGCATTCTTTTTAGCTCCGTCAATAACCTGCATGACATCTTCTTTTGTTATACGTCCCTCAGGGCCGCTGCCTTCTACTAGGGATAAATCAATGTTATGTTCTTTCGCAATCCTTTTTGCTAATGGTGAAGCCTTTAGGGCCGTGGCCTCTTCAGCGGCTGCAAACTTTTCTACCGTTTCTATTTTCTGGGCTGGGGGTTTGCCCTCCTTTATTTCTACCTTTACTCGGGTGGGAATTTCAGGTACCTCTTCTCCTGGCTGAAGGATAAAAGCAACAACTGTTCCTACAATCACTACATCACCCGGCTTAGCCATGACCTCAGATAGGATACCGGATTCTGGTGCTTCCACCTCGAAGGTTACCTTCTCAGTCTCCAAGACATAAAGTATTTCACCCTTTTTTACCCAATCTCCCCCCTTCTTCCTCCACTCGATTATGGTTCCCTGGGTCATTCCGGCATCAATTCTAGGCAGTACCACCTCGGCGGCCATCTTCATACCCCCAAAGTCTTCGGTTTTATTTAGGCTATCTCTTTAACTGCCCGAACGATATTCTCTGTTTTGGGCAACACATATTGTTCCAACTTTGGATTGTAAGGAATACAGGTATCAAGAGTCGCCACTCTCTTAATGGGTGCATCCATATAATCTAAAGCATCCTGGGCAACCGACGCGCTTATTTCCGCTCCTATGCCCCCCGTTTTCCACGCATCATGGACTATGACTAACTTGTTAGTCTTCTTGACCGAATTTATGATTGTGTCTTTATCGAGTGGATTCATTGTCCTGGGGTCAATCACCTCGATATCGATTCCTTCTCTCTCCAGTATTTTAGCCGCCTCTAGAGCCTGAACAATGTTCCTCGCAATCGCGACTACGGTCACATCTTTCCCCTGCCGTTTTATATCTGCTTTACCTATGGGTAAAAGATATTCATCCTCCGGTACCGGCCCCTTCCTATCATATAGGGCTCTACACTCGATAAATAGGACGGGGTCATCGCTCCTGATCGCAGACTTCAGCAGCCCTTTCGCATCGTATGGAGTAGATGGAAAAATCACGATTAACCCCGGTATATGAGTATATAAGGCCTCAAGACTTTGCGAATGTTGAGCCGCACCAGAGATACCGCAGTTCTGTGGGGTTCTGATCACCAAGGGCGCCTTAAGCTGGCCAGCAGACATATAATGAGTCTTAGCGACTTGATTTATGATCTGGTCCGCAGCGATCAAGGTAAAGTCCAGATACATAATCTCGGCTACCGGCCGCATTCCAATCAGGGCAGCTCCTAACGCCACTCCCACTATCCCTGCCTCCGAAAGAGGCATGTCTCTTATCCTGTCAGGGCCAAATTCATCTATTAGCCCGACCGTTACCTTGCACGTACCTCCGTATCTCCCTATATCTTCCCCCAATTGAAAGACAGATTCATCTCTTCTCATCTCTTCCCGGAGGGCTTCCCGTATTGCTTCCCTATAGGTTAACTCGCGCATTTTCTCTCCCTTCTTCTAACTTCTTATAAATTCTCACAGTAGTTATCTTTGCCCGCTTCTTCGATCTCTGGCTCCGGGCTCTCTAACGCAAATTTCACAGCCTCATCCAGTTCCCGGGATAACTTTGCGTCAATTTCCTGGTTTTCAATCTCCGTAATCAATCTCTCCTGTAGGAGGAGAGAATAGAGTTTCTTTATCGGATCTTTCTTTTTCCACTTTTCCACTTCCTCCTTCGTTCTATAGGTGGTACCCGGATCATATTGACCGTGACCATAATACCTGTAGGTTCTCCCTTCGATGAACGTAGGACCTCCACCTTCCCTAGCTCTCTCAATCGCATCCCTAGCGGCTTCAGCCATAGACTTTGCGTCCATCCCATCCACACTTACCCCCGGTATTCCATAGCCTTTGGCTCGAGCAGCAATGTTTTCCAGTTTAAGATAATCTTTCCAGTACGTAGATATAGCATACTGATTATTTTCACATACAAATATGACCGGCAGGTCAAAGGCTGCCGCAATACCTACCCCCTCGTGAAAAGCGCCGGTGAAGGTCGTTCCATCGCCCAAAAAACACACCGTTACTCGTCTCCAATTTTTCATCTTACAAGCCAGGGCTACCCCACACGCTATGGGAATCCCTGCGCCTACGATGGCACTGCATCCTAGGACATTACATTCCGGAGCAACTATATGCATGGACCCTACTTTACCTTTACAATACCCTGTTTTTTTTGCAAAGAGTTCAGCCATCATCTTATCCAATCTAGCGCCTTTGGAAAGGATATCGCTATGACCTCGGTGAGTGGTTAAAATGTAGTCATCCTTTTGAAGCATAGCACAAACTGCGCTTGAGATTGCTTCTTGGCCTATGGAGGTATGAACAAATCCAGGTATATTTCCTTTGCGATATTCTACCACTGCCCTTTCCTCAAAAGCCCGGCACCGCTTCATTAACAGATAAATTTCTACAAGTTTCTCGTTACTTGTCTTCATAACACCCCCATATCCATTGAGTCACTCTAATCTAGCCCTGCATCCATGAAAACCCCCTGCCTCTTCCCGGGTCGCGGGGTGATCGCATGAATTAGATTCCGAGATAAGCACTCTTCACATGGCTATTATTTAGCACTTCCAGGCCGGTTCCTTCTAGGGTTATTCTTCCATTTTCCATCACATATCCTCGATGGGCGAGTTCCAAGGAATGCCTGACATTCTGCTCAACAAGGAGAACCGTTGTCCCTTGGCTTTTGATCTTTTTAACGGTCTCAAAAACAGCCCTCACCAAGATCGGAGCCAGGCCAAGGGAGGGTTCGTCTAACATTAATAATCTCGGCTTGCCCATCAATCCACGACCAATGGCCAGCATCTGTTGTTCTCCTCCACTTAAAGTGTGGGCAATCTGATTCCTCCTCTCCTTTAAGAGGGGAAGAAGGTTGAAAACATCTTGGAGCGTACGGCGGTAATCCCCCTTGGCGCAAGGGCTATAGGCTCCGATCTTAAGGTTTTCCAAAACGGTCATGAGGGGGAAGAGGCGACGACCTTCCGGAATCTGAACGATTCCGCGGTCAGCCACCCGATGAGCAGGTAGGGTATCGATTCGCTTATCTTCAAACCATATCTCTCCCGGTCGCGGTTGAAGCAGTCCGGAGATCGTATTGAGGGTAGTCGTCTTGCCCGCTCCATTAGCCCCTATGATACTCACAAGCTCACCCTTCTCGATTTTGAGGGAGACACCTCGGATCGCGGGCACATCATCATAATAAACCTCAACGCTTTTCAATTCAAGAAATGACATATTCATCCCCTAAGTAGGCTTTAATGACCTTCTCGTCGTGACTTACCCGGCCTGGAGGACCCTCTGCGATCTTCTCTCCATGATGTAAGACCGCAATGCGCTCTGAAAGGGACATAATAACAGCCATTACGTGCTCGATGATTAAGAGGGTAATCCCCCTTCGGGAGATCTCCTTCACCAGGGAGATGGCCTCCTCGGTTTCCTTAGGATTGAGCCCCGCCATGACCTCATCCAAAAGCAATAGTTCTGGGCCTGTGGCCAAAGCCTTAGCTACCTCCAATCGCTTCCGATCGGCGATGGTGAGGCTCTTACCCAATAGATCTATTTTGGGGAGCATTCCAACGAATTCCAGGACTTCTAAGGCCCTCGCCTCCGCCTGTTTTCGATCATTGACCCTACAAAAGCTTCCCACCATCACGTTATAGAGAACGGTCTTCGAGCTGAAGGGCTTAACCAGTTGGAAGGTTCTGCCAATTCCGATAGAGCAAGCTTCGTGAGGTTCGATTCCGTTCAAGCTTTGGCCCTTGAAAAAGATTTCGCCACCATCAATGGGATAGACTCCTGTGGTAACATTAAATAGTGTTGTCTTACCCGCGCCGTTAGGACCAATCAGGCCGACGATCTCCCGTTCTTCAATTTCTAGGTCAAAATGGTTGATGGCCGTTAGCCCCCCAAACCTTTTCGTCAAATTCTTAATTTGAAGGATGGGCATCCTGTGTCTCCTGTTTCCTAAGCTTGACCAAAATTACCCTGCTGGCCCCAACCTCTTGGCCAGACCGAAGTAAACTTTCTTGATAGGCTCCTCAATCCCATGGGGCAAAAAAAGGATAACGATAGCCATGATGCTTCCATAGATCACCAGGTGGGCCCCCAGATAAGTGGTTCCAATATAAGTACGGGCCATCTCTCGGACCGGAACGAGGCAGAATGCTCCAATGACCGGACCCAGGATCGTTCCTCTTCCTCCAATAACCCCGAGTAAGAGCATCTCGATGGAGAGGGATAACCCCCCAACCCCCGAAGGCTCGATGTACAACATTAATTGGGCATAAAAAGATCCCGCTAAAGCCGTAAAAAATGCACACAGGGAGATGGCGAGAAGCTTATATTTCCTCCCATCGATTCCCAAGGCTTGAGCCGCATCTTCATCCTCCCGAATCGCCGTCAAATAATAACCGATCTTTGAGCGATCGATCCGGTACGTAACGTATAAACCGACGAACATGAGGATCAAAATGATATAGTAATAGTAAACTTTATTCACAAATTGGTACTGGAAAGGTGCATGATGCAACAGAGGAATCGTAAGTCCTTCTGCCCCTCCGATATTGAGCTTTCCAATACGTTCTGTATTCTCGACAATCTTTCTCAACCCTTCTGCGACTGCGATCGTCGCAATGGCGAAGTACGCTCCCCGGAGTCTGAAAGTTGGATACCCGACAAGGATGCCCACGAAAACGGCCAACGCCCCGCCTATGAACATCCCAATCCATGGGGTCAGTCCAAGATTCGCGAAGAGGAGGGTCGAAGTATACGCACCGATCATGACGAAGACTGCATTTCCAATGGACAATTGACCGGCATAACCCGAGAGGATATTCCAACAACTCGTCAGATAAGCAAAGAAGATGACCAGGATCATCACTTGGATATAAAACATGCTTTTTATAAAGGCGGGAAAGAGAAAGAGTAAAGCGACCAAACCTAAACCAAGATAGTTCTGCGGCCGAGTGACCCAATCCATACCTCTCCCAAGAAATCTCATCCCTCCGTCCTTCTTTCACCACTCGAATTTTAGGCCAAACAGACCTGCAGGCCTGATGAATAGGATCGCCAAAAAGACGCCATAGACGACGACAATCGTCCAGGTAGCATTCATAAATTGGGCACCCAAAGACTCGATGAGGCCAATGATGACACCGCCCCAGAAGGCGCCCGCAGTACTCCCCAACCCCCCTAAAATCACGATGATAAAGGAACCAATGCCAAAAACCCAGCCGACTGCAGGATGGATATAGTAAAACGGAACAAGTATGGTCCCGGAAAGCCCCACCAAGGCCATTCCGATGCCAAAGGCGACCCCATAGATGTGATAATGGTCAATCCCCATGAGTCGGGCTGCATCCCGATCCTGTCCGGCAGCACGAATGGCCTGTCCCAGCCAAGTCCACTTTAGAAAGCTGGAGAGTAAAAAGTATGAAATCATAGTTGCCAGAAATCCATAAAACCATGCGGTTTTGATGATGATCCCCGAAACCTTGAATGTGGCCCCAGTGTAGATCGTTTTAGCCGTTCGATAATCCGGACCGACACCCAAGAGGACTAAATTCTCGAACAAAACCAAAAGCCCTGCTGTCAAAAGGAGGACGCTCATTGGCTCGCGAACCCCTGCCTCCATCTTCAATGCCCGTTCGATAAGAGTTCTTTGCAGGACATAGCCCAGGCCAAAGAAGACCGGGACCACGATGATGAGGGAGAGGTAGGGATTCATGCCCACCTGACACAAGCCATAGGCCAAAAACATAGCCATCATGAGAAGCGAGGCATGGGCGAAGTTGATCACCCGCATAATTCCAAAGACCAAAGTAAGGCCAAAGGCTATGAGGCCGTACATGCTTCCCATGAGAAACCCATTTACAATGGCTTGAATATACGTCTCCATTTTTTCTCCGCCATGAAACCTTTTCTCTTTGGGAGCCACTTTCCTGTGGCTCCCGTTCATCATGGGTTACTTCTTCCGCTCAGACCATTTGGGCATGGGCCAAACAGGATCGATCCCCTTTCGGGCCACCTGTTTGGGCCAGATGGTTACACGTTGGATTTGCCCATCTATTTCTCTAAACTGGACGCCTACCATGCTTCCTTTAAAGACTTGCCCCGTATGATCAAAATAGAGTTCATCTTCTACGAATTTAATTGCCGGATCGGGCGCCTTAATATGGATTTTTTCCAATGCATCCCTAATCTTCTTAGGGTCCGTCGAACCTGCTTGATCAATCGCCTCGACAATGACATACATATAGGTATACTGCTTCATAACTTCCGTATCCATGATTACTCCGCAACGTTTTTGATATTTTTCACAGAGCGCTTTGGCACCATGCCGGGGAATATCCGGTTCCCATCGGACACAATCAAATGTGTATAAACAACTTTTTCCAACCCCGGGAATGAAATTGGGGTCGGCAGTTCCACCACTTAAACCTACGATGGCCTTTGCATTCACCTCCATCTCTGCTATGGTTTTAATCAGAAGAATTGCATCTGACACGTAGGAGCAATAAAAGATTCCGTCTGGGTTGGCAGCCTTCAGTTTGACGACTACGGGAGTGAGGTCCGTAGTAGCGTTGGGGTAAGACTCGTCTATAACAATTTTAATCCCGGCCTCACCCAGGTTCTTTAACCAATCACGGTGTGCCCCTTGCCCCCAGGCTGTATTTTCATAAACCAGTGCTGCCGTTTTTACGGGATCGTTGAACCTTCTTCCCATATCCATGATGAATTTAACCTGGTCCCTAACACGCCATGAGGTCTTCTCATTCGACCGGAAGGTGAACTTATAACCTCTTTCCGTAATCTGATCTTCTGACCCGGTAGCATAGAAAGGAACCCCATACCTCTCGCTGACGGTAGTCATGGGGAGAGTGACGCCACTTTGATAGGCGCCTGTCACCACGGAAACCTTGTCTTTCGTAATCAGTTTCTCCATTTCGGTGACCCCCACCTTTGCATCCCCAGTACTATCTCCATAAATCACTTTTAACCTGGCTCCCCCCAGTGATTTGATCCCTCCTGCCTGATTGATCTCCTCGATGGCAATATCTGCCCCACAACGAAGATGCTGTCCAATCGGGGCTAATGGACCTGAAAGGGGAAACACGGCACCAACCAATACTTCCCTGGTTTGGGCATGGAGAGCACCATTTCTGTACCCCACGACGAAAAGGGCGATTAAAACCGTGACTGCGATCATAACGCCGATCTTTTTCATCCCGCTTTTCTTTTCCATCTTTTTCCTCTCCTTTCAATCATTGTCTTGCAATTCTAATTCCCTCTGCCCCTTAAGCCCAATTTTCCCATCCCCTCTCTGGCAGAAAAGTTCTAGTAGGCCTGTTCATAAATCTCGATAATATCCTTTAGAGCGATCGCGCGGGGATTGTTAACTAAGAGCCTCTGTACGGTGAGCGCTCTTTCAGCCATAGAAGGAATTGCCTCCGTTGGGATCTTAAGATCCCTCAACTGATGGGGAACCCGGATATCCTTCATGAGGGTTTCCACTGCATCCGCTGACCTCTCGGCAGCCTCCCTGAGGGAGAGGGATCCGATGTTCTCCCCCATCATGACTGCGATCTCTGCAAACCGCTTCATATTTCCCAGACAGTTAAATCGCATTACGTAGGAAGCATGACGGCATTTGCCTCCCCATGGGCGATATGGTAGTCAGCACCCAGGGGAAATGAAAGTGCATGAACAGCCGTCACGCTTGCATTCGTGAGGCAAAGCCCACCGTAAAAACTTCCCAAAGACATATCGCTTCTTGCCTCCACATCTTTTCCGTTGAACACAGCATTCCGCAAACTTCTGCTCACCAGGGTGATACATTCCTTGGCGATTAAGTCGCTGATCGGTGTGGCTGCGAGGGAAGTGTATGTTTCAATCCCATGGCAGAGGGCATCCATTCCGGTAGCCGCGGTAATTCTTGGAGGCATTGAAATGGTGAGCTCCGGATCCACAATAGCCACATTGGCATAAAGGTTGGGGTCGATTACCCCCTGTTTCATATTTCCTACGGTGAAAATAGCGTATTTGGTCGCCTCACTTCCCGTTCCCGATGTGGTGGGAACTAAGATCGTAGGGATTCCTCTCTTGGGGACCCGTCCAATCCCCACGTAATCTTCTATTTTTCCTCCATTCGTAATGACAATGGCCGTCCCTTTGGCCACATCGAGAGAACTCCCACCGCCAAGACCCACCAGGACTTCGTAATTCCTCGACCTTACAGCCTCCCCACATTGATGAACAAGCTCAATCCGGGGCTCCGGTTCAACCTTATCAAATACTCCGCTTTGGATCTTGGAATCTTCAAGAATCTTCTTTATCCCTTCCACCAGGCCAGCCTCAGCAATTCCCGTGTCACAAACGATCAAGGCTTTTTTTCCGAAGCGACTCAGCTCTTTTCCAATCTGGTTAACGGACCCCGCTCCCGTGAGGACTGAATTAGCCGTTTGCAGCCTAGCGAACATGGAACTAGTAGTTTTCACAAGATCCTCCTCGTGCTTTAATATTTTCTTATTTCAAAATCGTAGCCTCTGAACCAAGGAACGATAAGGTTAGGTCATTTTTCTTAGGAAGAGGTTCAAGCGATCAAACCTAAAATGATTACTGGGCGGTGAGGAAGCGATGGACTTCCTCGTCATCCTTCATCTCGGAGGCGGGTTTTTGCAGGCAGATCCGGCCCTTTTCAAGAATGTACCCTCGATCGGAAATCTCAAGGGCGAATCTTACGTTCTGTTCAGCTAAGAGCATCGTCTCCCCATCCGCCTTCAACTCGCTAATCAACCTCTGGATCACCTCTAATACCACCGGCGCTAACCCCTCCGATGGCTCGTCCAACAGCATTAACTGAGGATTTCTAACGAGAGCCCTGGCAATAGCCAACATCTGCTGTTCCCCTCCCGATAAAAATCCTCCTTTCCGATTTTCCAATTGTTTTAGTTTGGGAAAAAACTGGTATGCTCTTTCCTGATTTTTCCTTTTCAGATCCTTCCTCATCTTACCGCAGAAAGCCTCAAGATGCTCGTGAACCGTAAGATCCGGAAAGACCCCTCTGCCCTGCGGGACATATCCTATTCCCAGTTTGGCGATCAGGTGAACAGGCAGATTTTGGATCTCTGCACCATTAAATTTAACCTTTCCCAGCTTCGGCGGAGTTAAGGCCATTATGCTCCGGATCAGGGTTGTTTTCCCCATCCCATTCCGACCCAATAAGCAAACCACCTCTCCTTTGGCAACCTGGATGGAAACACCTTGGAGGATGCGACTAAAACCATAAAAAGTGTGGATATTCTCGACCTCAAGTACCCACATAGGCCCGTCCCAGATAGACATCTTTAACGAGGTGATTTTGTTTGATTTCCGCTGGTGTTCCCTCTGCGATGATCTTCCCCTGATGCATCACCGTGATTCGATCTGCCACCGAAAAAACGACATCCATATCGTGCTCAGCGAAAAGAATCGTGACGCCTTTTTCCCTGACCAATTTCTTTATCAGCTCCATCGTCTGGAGGGACTCGTAAGGTGTCATTCCTGCTGTGGGTTCATCAAAGAGAAGAATCCTCGGTTTCCCCCCCAATGCCAGACCGATCTCCAAATGTCTCTGCTCCCCGTGCGAAAGCGATGTGGAAGGGAAATTAGTCTTTCCTTCAAGACCGATTGCCTTTAGGATCTCCATGACTTCATCATTAATTTCTGTCAACCGAGAGGCAGGGGTTAAAAAATTCCAACCTTTGTTTTTAAAAGAGAGCACAGCCGCTTGCACATTTTCGAAGACGGTAAGACCCTCAAAAATATTGGTGACTTGAAAAGACTTTCCTAATCCCAATCTGGAAATGCGATGCGGAGGGAAACCAGTAATATCCTTCCCCGCCAGAAAGACTTTACCAGACGTCGGCGGATATTTACCACTAATGGCATTAAAGAAGGTGGTTTTCCCAGCCCCGTTGGGTCCTATGACGGCCCGAACCTCCCTTTCTTGTAATTGGAGAAAGATATCCTCAACCGCATGAACTCCTCCAAAGTATTTTTTCAATCCTTCAACCTGGAGAATGGTCATTTGAGCGACTCCACTTTCTTTGATTGAATAATAATTCTTAGTTTCTGCACAAGACCGACTACCCCCCCAGGAAGATAGAGGGCCAAAAAGAGCAAAACCACCCCTAACACGAACATCCAATACTGGGTGTAAGTGGTTAGAACCTTATCCAGAGCCGTAACGATAGCTGCCCCAACAAAGGGGCCGATAAAAGAAAAAGTCCCACCCAGAATCGTCATGACCATTGCCTCAACGGTTTTATTAACATGCGCAAAACCTGGGACTGAATATCCTTGATAGAGAGCGAAAAGGGCCCCCGCTTCCGCCGCGAAAAAAGCCGAAATAAGAAACGCAGCAAGTTGATATTTCTTAACATGGATCGCCAAGAATTCGGCCCGATCAGGGTTCTCACGAATGGCGCGAAGCATCATACCCAAGGGCGAGCGAACAACAAAGTATAAAAACGCAGTGGAAAGGAGGACGAGAGGCAAAGTGAAATAATAATAAGATATTGTGGAGTTCAAAGCGAATCCAAAAATGGAGGGTCTGGGAACTCCGTAGATTCCATTATCTCCTCCCGTAAAATCATACCATTTAAAGATAATGCTAAAGATAATCTGTCCAAAAGCCAAAGAGAGAAGGGCAAAATAGACCCTCAACCGCTGGATGCAGAAATAACCGATTACCAAGGCAAAAGGAAGAGGAATAAGAAGGGCAAGAAGAAAGGAGGGGAGTACCGATAGGTTAGCCTTCGTGACCAGGAGCGTTAAGGTGTAGGCTCCCAACCCAAAGAACCCAGCATGGCCGAAGGAGAGCAATCCCGTGTAGCCTAACAGCAGGTTAAAACTCATGGCGAAGAGCGCCATGATCAAAACTTCGGTGAGCAGAAAGGTCAGAAACTCCGCCTGGATGATCAAAGGAAAGCTAACAAGAGCGAGAATGACCAAAATCCATACCCAGAAATTTTTTTTCACCATATCTTTCCCAAAATCCCTCGAGGTCTTAAAATCAACACAATGGCCATTAAAACGAAAGCGAAAACCATCTCCAGTGAGGGAATGGCTAAGATTCCAAAAGATCTCAAGATCCCGATCATGACAGCACTGATGAGCGCACCCCAGATGCTCCCAAGCCCTCCGACCACTACCACAATAAATGATTCGAACAGAATATCACCTCCCATTTCGGGAGAGGCCGAGCGAATGGGTAAGGCTAGCACACCTCCAAGGCCGCCCAGCCATGCACCCAAGGCAAAGACCTTGGTATAGAGAGTGGATACGTTAACCCCCAGAGAAGCGACGATCTCAGTATTGGAGACGGCTGCCCGGACCACTCTCCCGAAGTTCGTCCGATTTAACCAGAACCAGAGAACCATAGCGGAAACGACGCCTATGCCTAAAACAAAGAAATAATAGATCGGAAAGGTTTTTCCCATCCAAAAAACTTTTGCCGCGAGCGAAGAAGGAAGGGTGGCGGAAAAGAATCGAGCTCCCCATACCATTTTTACCAGGTCATCTAATAAAAGCGTAAAACCATAGGTTGCCAGAATATGGAACAATTCCCTCTCCGCCAGTTTGGGGTAACGTTGGGAAATGGGCCGGAGGAAGAAATGCTGCATGAAAGCACCAAAGCCAGCCACTCCAAAGGGGACGATAATGAAAGCCAACCAATAGGTCTCTGGGGATATGAATAACGTAGTAAAAGTGTAAGCGAAATAGGCCCCGAGCATATATAAAGAGCCATGCGCAAAATTGACAATGTTCAAAACTCCAAAAATGATACTTAAACCGGAGGCAATGAGGAAGAGGAAGATGGCATAGGTCAGACCGGTGATTAATTGACCCGCAAGACAGGAGGGACTCATCAGGCAATTCAGCAGTGCATTCATGCCCTTCTTCCTCTTCGCTTATTCTACCCAAGTTACGCGAGACTACTTTAGGGCTTAGCGTATCTTATGGGCCTAACTCAAGTTCACAATTATTTCTTCGCTGCAGCCGCTTTACGCCAGTTCATTACTTCCTCTATAGATGGAGCGTTCTTTTCACCCGGCACAACCTGCATATTGCACATGACCAGGAAGTCATATTTTGGATCTTTACAGGTTTTTCCCCAGATGTGCGGGGCAATCACCGTATGGTCCTCTTTGCGCAGCGTTTGCGGGCCTATCGGGGTATCGATGGTGAGTCCTGCCAGGGCGTCGACTACCTTCTCCGTGTCAACCGTTCCCGCTTTCTCAATCGCCTTGGCCATAAATTGCATTCCCACATAGGAGCACATCGTATACAGAGAAGGATAGTCGCCAAATCTATTTCTGTAGGCCTGCACAAATTCCTTGTTCTTGGGTGTATAATCATAGCCGAACCAATATTTTACTCCTCCGTGAAGCCCTACGGGCATATCTTTACCCAATGCCTGGTGGCCTGTGGAGTCGCCAACCCCGCCGACGCAGAAATAGGGTATTTTTTCAAACAAACCGAATCCTACCCCTTGCTTGATGAAGGCGATGGAATCTCCGCCCCATAAGGCGCTAAAAATGGCGTCCGGCTTCATCTCCAACATTTTTTGAATATGGGGAGTGTAATCGGGCTCATTCAGTTTAGGCCAGCTTTCCCCGGCGATGGTGACATCGGGCCTCATCTTTTTAAACTCCTCTACAAAAGCCCTCACCGCGTCATGTCCATACTCGTAATCGGGTCCGATGGTGTACCACCTTTTATAAGGAAATTTTGCCATATAGATCGCCCCGGATCTCATCTCCATCGTGTTCATATGGTCGGTTCTAAAAATGTAACGATTGAAATTTTCAACAGTAAACTTATCTGTCGTCACCTCAGGGGAGAAGAGGATCTTCTTATATTTCAACGCCACTTCGGCCACGGCCAGGCCCTCACTGCTGGAAGCCGTTCCATAGAGGAAGTCGACCTTGTCCCTCATGATATACATCGTTGCTTCCTTCACGGCTTGAGCTGGCTGTGCCTTGGTATCTCTGGCCAATAGTTCCAACTTTCTTCCAAGAAGACCTCCCCTAGCATTAATCTCTTCGACAGCCAGGAGGGCCGCTTGATAATTCGGCAACCCAACAACCGCTGCCCGTCCCGAGAGCATGAATAGCCCACCAAACACAATGGGCGGTTTTTCTTTTTCCGCCGGGAAAGCATCCCTTGATGGAAAAGAGCAGAGGGTAACGACCAAGATAAACATCAAAACAATGATTGATTTCTCTTTAATCTTCATTTCTTACCTCCCTGTTGATTGAAGTAGCTATTTCATAGGTGACCGGAAGAATTAACTTTCTTTTCCGCTGCTTTGTACCGCCTCCTTTCATTATGGAAAATAAGATTTCTTTCTTCCTTCCGTACCAAACGAATATGATCTTCGGGTTTTTTCTGGGCAAAAAAGGCCGCCCTATGCACCCGTAGGGCTCGGGCTATTTCCCCCGGTGACTTCATCCAGAAAAAGTTAACTGAATAGAACATAGGTTAATTTTTTTGTCAATAAAATAGCGCGTCTTTCCTAAATCTGCTGCCAAAGCCAAGGAGATCTGGACTCGAAGCATGATAGCGTTTCCCCTACAAAGAGAGGAAATAGGCTGCGGTCCTCTTTTCCCGTTGCCAGAAAAAGCGGCCAGCTCCGGGTGAGATGCAGGATTCCACAATTATCACCATAAGTTTTGCTCTTCCCATCCTGAATTTTGATAGATAACGGGCTACCCGAAAACTCATCCAGAAAAGAGTCACGAGATACACTCAGGATCAAATCGCCTTAGAATGAGCCGCGGAAAGGTTACCCGGAAGCTTTTACATCTCCGAAAGGATGGGGCTGGAGGTTCTAAGATACCTTTTTTTGATTGGTCCCCGGCGGCCCCAAGAAAAGGAAGGAGTCATGGGAAGCAGGGGTGGGTGTTTAGATGCTCTGCCGCGGCGTTAGGCCGTAGGCTTAATGGGGCTGGGGCTTTACGCGACCCCGCAGAAAATGAGCTAGCCGCTCCATGGCCGGTTCCAGGATCTCCCGTTCGGCCGCATAACAGATACGAACCGAGCCTTCCCCCCCAACTCCGAAAGCCACTCCAGGGGCCACCCCGACCTTGGTCTTTTCGAGCAATCTCCGGCAGAAATCGAAAGAATCAGTCAGCCCGTCAATTCTAGGGAATAGATAAAAAGCACCGTCTGGGGATGGGGCGGTCACTCGCGGCATCTGGCGAAGCGCGGCGAGACAGAAGTCCCGATTTTCCTTAAGACGAACGAGCATCTTCCGGATTTCTCCCTCGCCCGAGACAAGGGCAGTCTGGGCTGCGCGCTGGGTGAAACTGGCAGCGTGGGAGACGATGTACTCGTTGAGCTGTGTAGCCTTCCGCCCCGCATCCCGGCGAGCGACAAGCCAACCCAGTCGCCAGCCTGTCATACAGTAGGTCTTCGAGAAGGACTGGGTTACCATCACTGCATCGTCGCGTTTGGCTTTGCGCAAGATTGAGGGCGCGGGAGCTCCAAGTTCCGAACCGCGATAGAAGAGCCGTTCGTAGACTTCATCGGCGAGCATCCATAGGTCATGGCGCCGCACGAATTCCAGGAGTTGTTCCTGTTCCCGTTCGGTCGCCACCCATCCGAGCGGATTTGAGGGTGAGGTGTAGATCAACAGACGGGTACGGGGCGTTACTGCCGCCTCGAGCTGATCGAAATTGATCGTGTAGTGGTCTTCACACAGCGGGTGGGGGACTTCGACAGGAACCGCATTGGCCATCCGGACTATGGCTGAACCATTAGGCCAGGCCGGCGTGAGCACGAGCGCCTCATCCCCGGGGTCGAGGACACAGCGGATTCCTACATTCAGTGCTTGCACGCCGGAAGCGGTCACCACGATCTCAGCTTGGGGGTCGAGTTCGATACCTTGCAATTTGCGGTAATAATCCGCCAGATCCTGACGGAGACCTGGCAACCCCGCATTCTCCGTGTAAAACGTGTAGCCTTCATCCAATGCATTTATTGCGGCCCGTTTAATGTATTCCGGCGTGGGTAAATTGGATTCCCCGAAATATAGCTTGAGCACGCCGTCCATGGACATGGCGATCTCCGCCAATTCACGAATGCGGGAATAGGGAACTTGTAGTGCTGAGCTAGCGACGGGGGGCATGATCTATTGAATCCCTCGCTCCAAGAAAATGGTATCGGGGCAAGACGCTAAGAACATAATGAATAAGATCTCCCCTTATTTGAATGAATTATATGATAAACGCGCTTGGGCGTCAAGTGGAGGGCACCCCCAGACATGGCAGGGGATTCGCGCACGCAAGGTGAGGAACAAAGAGGTAAATATGGATCTTTACTTCTTAATATCTTTCTGAATCCTTGCCTTGGTGTTCAATGCTAATTCGAGACTTTTCTAACCCTCTTGTCTCTTGATAATATTTCAGCAGCGAAAGTAAAGCCAGGAACAGCATGAAATGCATCTAATTGTTTAAAGATACTTTTCCATGCTTCTGCCGATCTCGATTCATCAAACTCATATAAGGTAATGGTTTGATTACCCGCTCCTACGGCATCGTTGATATAGGGTCCCCGAATCGTTATGTACTCAGGTAAAGAAGGTAACTCCATAACTTGCCTCGCATAATCCCTAATGCTTTTCAATGGGATTGAAAAAATACATTTGATAATCATTGTTAACCTCCTCTATTGCTCCAATTTTACTTTTTGTCATCACTCTTTTCAGTCGCGTTCATACTTCACGCCTGAGCAAAATAGCAATTAAAGTAAGGGCAAAAAATGGGCCAATTCGAAATAACTCTCTAATAAGTGAATTTTATTAGCTTTCCGAAAAATTCTTCCTGACTCTTCTTGAAAAGAGTGGAAGGAAATTTCACTTTTTTCCTAAATTCTCTTCCTTACCCCGTTCTAACCTTTTTAGGGTGTATAGATTTCAAGACATCTGTAGCTCGGGTGCACAGCTCTAGCAACCAGAAACCTGCTTCGTATTTGCAAGCATTTTTTTTAGCCAATAACCGAAGAAAGATATAGGGGATCAATTTTTTGCTTGACAATAACAGGTATCTTAAACTAATTTTTTATTCGCATAATCCTGCCAGTTCTCAATGAATCTAAGATGCTGACCTGCAACCTTCTGCAGTATGTGATGAACAGGTTTTCCCAGAAGGAGCCGATGTGAAGGCTCCAGGGGATTTTTTACCGCTTTGGAACGCGTTGAGAATTCGATGCTTTTTATCTGAAAGGGTTTCGAAATTTGCCAATTTTTGAGAAGGACAAAGAGAGACAGGAGGTGTTAGGATGCGTGCCCTCGTAAAGACTGCCAATGAACCGAATTGCATGGAAATTAGACAAATAGAAAAACCGGTTCCCCGCGACCAGGAATTACTCATTCGTGTATTGGGAGCAGGGGTATGTGGAACGGATCTTCACATTAGAAAAGGGGAATGGATTTGTGAAAAACTTCCTGTGGTGATGGGACATGAATTCTGTGGCGAAATTGACGTAGTAGGGAGAACGGTAAAGGGCTTCAAAAGGGGGGAGCGAGTGGTGGTGGAACCCCATCATTCGACGTGCGGCATTTGTGAATACTGCCTGACGGGTCGACGTCATCTATGCCCTGATAAGAAAGCATATGGGGTAGATAGGAATGGAGGTTTTGCGGAGTATGTGGCTGTAGATGCCAATCTGGCTCACAAGTTACGAGAAGGAATATCTCCAGAAGAGGGTGCCTTGATCGAACCCACCGCGATTGTTTGTCATGGAGTTTTAATAAAAGGCACAATTAGATGCACGGACCGAGTTGCCGTCGTAGGACCAGGTCCCATTGGCATCCTTTCAGCTCAAGTAGCCCGGGCAGTTGGCGCCGCAGAAGTAATTGTAGTGGGCATTCGAAAAGACCGTGAAACGAGGCTGAAGCTTTGTGAAGAGCTCGGATTTCTTACTTACGAGGCGGAAAACACCGAAGCAATTGGGAAATTAAAAAATATGTATGACGTTGCTATTGAGGCATCAGGATTTTCCAAAGGAATAGGCTTGGCCATCGACTTACTAAGAAAGGACAAGCAACTCATTGCCATAGGAATTCCGATGGAAGAATACTCCCATTTGCCTTGGGAGGAGGCAGTGAAAAAATCAGAAACTATGATTTGCAGTTATAGCTCTTCCTATATGGCATGGGAAATGGCTCTTACCTTGGTCAGTTCTGGGAAAATAAAACTGAAACCCTTAATCACCCACCTTATGCCTTTGGAGGATTGGGAAAAGGCATTCGATGCCCTGGAAATCGGAAAAGGGGTAAAAGCCGTGCTTCGCCCTTAGATATATCATGGGAAGACCAGAAAGAAAGCATCATGTTAAAAAGCAAATTACCATTCGTGAGTGTTATTTTTGTCGCCCTCGCTCTCTTGGGGTCTATAGAAGCCTGGGGGACGGATTGGAAAGCTTATGGAGGGACTGATGAGGGAGTGTTTTATTACGATACTGAAAATATAGATCATCCGTCAAAGAACATTATTAGATTCTGGCATAAAGTGATTTTTTCAGAGAAAGGTATACGGGAAGCGGTGAACACCTTTGGTAAAGATTATGAAAACGTGGGTCACTCAATAAGTTTAAGGGAAATAAACTGTTCAGAGAAAAAGATTCGCTCGCTAGCCGTTACATATTATTCCAATGCAGGGGCAGTATTAGATTCTGCCATGGTTTATGAAGCCGAATGGCATTTTATTGACTCGAAAGCCATTATCGAAAGCCTCTACCAAAGACTATGCAAATAGGGGTGGCAAAGAAGAAAAAGATTCGGGGCTTAATCTCAAAATTAGGATTTGGCGTCAAATATTTGCTTGACAAAGTGCGCATTTCGAAGTAATTAGATAAAGTCTTATTCCCCGCCAGGATCTTATTAACCTAATGACCTAACCGTTAAACTTCTGGAGAGAATCATGAGAAAAGGGTTCCAGAAGATCTCGATAGGAAGCCTCCAAGGAAACTCTTTCATATTTTGAGAAGAATAAAATATTAAGGGGGTGGGTTACATGACAAACGAAGAAATTATCGAAAAAGTAAAAGGAATGGCGAATCAGCTCATTAAAATCGAGGAGCAAGTGATTGATCTGACTGAGAAGACAATCAATCAAGCGGAAAATCCAACTGTGAAATATTTGCTGCGAGCCATTCAGCACGATTCACGAAAACATGCCGATTTGGGTCGGGCAGCCTTGGAAATCCTCGAGTATAAGAAAATTGTGGGGACGGAGGAAAGAAAAGAAATCTGGGATTTATTAAAAAAACATGACGAATTGGAAAGAAAGCACAGGGAATTTGTTGGAGAAATTAGAACCCTTGCAAAGACACCGGCATTGCAATATATCTTCGAACAGATATGGGTAGATGAGAAGAAACACCATGCGATTCTTGAAACTCTGATGACGAAGCGATTTGAGAAAGATCCAGGAGCTTTTTGGGGAGCTTTGTTGAGCTATTAAGATTCAACGGTCTTAGATAAATCCCAAAATATCTGAATTCAACATTTGACTTAATCCCAAACCTTCGGGAGGAAAGCATGGAAAAGGGGTTCCAAAAGGTGCCCCTATGAAGGCTCCGGGGGGGTTCTTATATTCCCTTGGGGCCTTTTTTGTTTTCGTCTTTCCTAAGACAGAAAAGAGGAAACGAGCAGAAGGAATTATATCTAAGAAAAAAGTTCGGTTTTTGTTTGCTGCAGAAGGATGGTCAAAAGAAGAATGATAAATTTCAGAATATATCCGATTATTAATGAGGTATAAATATGACCAGGCAACAAAAAGGAACAAAATTCTGTGTAAATTGCGGAGGAGAAATTGATTATAGAGCAGAGATATGCCCCAAATGCGGTATAAGGCAACCTTCGATAGCTTCCGCCGATGGGAAAAACCGAGTTACAGCCGGTGTTTTGGGCATCCTCCTTGGAGGTTTTGGCATACATAAATTTTACCTTGGACAGATTGGATGGGGTATTATCTACCTGGTTTTCTTCTGGACCTGTATCCCGGCAATTATTGGTTTAATCGAGGGGATCAAATACTTGGCGATGTCCGATAATGAATTTGCAGCGAAATATGGGAAATAAATCTTTTTTATCCGCTGCATTGAATAAGCAACCCCAAGGCTGCCGCTCGCAGCCGAAATCGGCCGGGAAATCTTTTCCGAAAGGAGGAGGGGTAGCCCATTTTGCCAGTATTTTTTTAGGCCGAAGTCTTATTTGCCAAATTCTTTTAGGCAAAATCCGCTAGTAATTTTTGACCATACCTTCCCAAACAAGATGACCAAATTTTTTGTTGGGCAGGGTACCGCCTCCTGACTTCCCAATATGGGCTAAAGGCTAAAGGCTGATGGATAACGACAGAAATACAAGCTCGTAGCCTGGGTGGAATTCTGTTAAATTGAAGGGGTAAGGGAAAGCTATTTTTGAACAATCCAAATATATATCGGCGTATAATGATTATAGAAACTTATTAAATTTCCCCTGCGAAGGGATCTAAAAGAAATGAACATGGGTGCCAGGAGTGATGAAATGAGGAATAAAGACAAGACCGAAAGGGATGAAGCAGCCCCCTTGACTGCCGCCCAAGGGGTGTCTGTTGCGAATCCGCCAGAAATCGCGAAGCCGCCAGACCGAATCGTGATCCGAGTTCCTGCCCGGCACAATCCTCGATTGCAGCAGGTGATAGATCGGGTTAATGCGGATGTTGAGATCTATACCCTGTGGCAAGTAATCAATATCAACGCGGTCCAGAGGCTGGGAATGAGCGATCATGGGCCAGTCCACGTTCAGATCGTCACCAATATCGCCTTGAAACTGCTGAGACTGCTTGGAGAACACGGGGTCCCGCCCAACACCGTTGCCGATCATAACCTGAGCAGCGAAGACGCTGAAGTGGTCGTCGTCCTCGCTTCCCTGCTCCATGACTTGGGGATGTCGATCCACCGCACGGATCATGAACAATACAGTCTTTTTCTGGCAAGGCCCAAGATCGGGGAGTTTCTAGACGGCCTCTACGAGGTCTCGACCCGGGCCATTCTTACCTCAGAGATCCTGCACGCCATCATCTCCCACCGGGCCGGTGGGCGACCCTTGACTTTGGAGGCTGGGGTCGTCCGTGTGGCGGATGCGCTGGATATGGCCGAAGGGCGGACGCGCATTCCCTTCCAGGCAGGCCAGGTTAACATTCATTCGGTCTCTGCCCTGGCCATTGAACGGGTTAGTATCGAGGAGGGAAAGGATACACCCATCCGAATCTCGGTGCGCATGAACAATGCGGCCGGAATTTTCCAGGTGGATGAACTGCTCAAGGAGAAGCTGGAGGGTTCTGGGTTGGAACCGTATATTGAAGTGGAGGCTTCAACCGAGGGCGACGCAGATAAGAAGTTAATCAAAACGTTTCGGATTTAGGATTTTTTACAATGTTGCTTATTTCGTTTTGCAGGCTACTTTTTAATCAACATTATTTATTAGATTTTATCGGATAAGTTCCTCATTATATCTTTAAGCAATCCCCTCCTTATCGGTTCAGATATGAGTTGGGAAAAAGAAAACCACAAGTCTCGGGAGGATGCCGTGAAGTAGGGCCTATTTCCGATAATAAAATTCATTAGGAAATTGCCTTTGGAATCACCGGTTATTGGGAGAAGGGCTTCAGCCTCCTCTTTGATGAAGGGATATGTATGGATACGAAAAAGAATTTAATAGAAAAAGTGGTAGATTTGGAATGGGTTATGTTTCAAAATGTAGAAAATATTGATGGGAAAGCCTCATGCCAAGAGGATCCAAAAACATTTAAAATTATGCGGTCTAGTCAATTTGAAAGCTGGCCAAAGGCTGCATTGGAAAGCTATTTAGATGACCTGAATGAAGCGAACAGAAAGGAAATAAATTTGATTTCGGAAAAATATGGCAGAATGATGAAGTCAACTTTGCCATCCCATTATGCCAAAATTGAGCACCTGCTTCAACCTTTGGATTCCGATAATCAAAAATTGATCGAGAAGGTTGTAAGGATCGTGCTTGAATGGGAGGAAGAACTCGTGAAAAAATATCCATATATTTTAAAAAAAGGCAGACCTCTTTATACTTCTCTGGATACTCCTTTTGTAACATCCGTCGAAACTTATCTGCGCGGAGAGCTATCAACCTATTCAAAAAAAACCCTCCAACTACATTACGAACATCTATTAAATGAAAAATCACAGAATATTAATGCCTCTGAAATCACGCTTGAATTTATGGTAAGAAAATACGGCTATAAATCTTTAGAAGAAGCAAATGAAGCGATGAAAAAGAGATAAATAAGCGTTTGCTAAATAATATTGCTTCGGGAATGCGGATGGGTGGGCCAAATTTCAGCTTTATTTGAAAATTTCTAAAGTAACAGAATAATCTTGAATCTATCGCAGGATCTGAATTTTCTATGCCTTGGTAGTTTGTATGAGAGATTAAAAAAGAAGAATAGATTGGATTCGGTATTAAATATCGGAGGATCAGCCGCCGAGAAGGCAGTTGATATAAAAAAATTATAAAGGATGGTTAAAATGAAAAAATTTATAACCCATCTTAACGATGTACTCCCCTATTCCCCGTCGGGGCATTCCCAAACAACGAATTATCGACTGCTCGGCCCCGGGACCTCTGGTTCCAACCGGTTCGAAGTGGTTCTGGGACAGATTGAAAGTGGAGGCCAGGCTGAGCCCCATGCGCATGAGGGAATAGAACAGGCTGTCTTTGTCTTAGAAGGGAAAGCGGTTGTAGAAATCGAAGGTGAGAGCGAGGTCGTTGGACCCAGTGATCTCATTTATTTTCCTCAGGGAGTTAGGCATCAAATTACTGCGTTGGAAGGGCGATCTCTCAGGCTTCTGATTGTCTATGCTCCTCCTCTAACTTCGTCCAAAAATTCGTAGAGGCGAATTCTCTAATCATAAAATTCAGGAATTTTCTTCATTTCTTTCCAGACCGTGATATCGTGGAAGGGGATGATCTCGGCATGGAGCAGCGTCGACAAGTGTTCCAGGCGATAGATATTCTCCATGGTTTGCTGGGCATTCCAGACATTGCTGGCCGGAATCTTTCGGGTTACATTCTCCATCACGGGGATCGCATCCCCGGCCAAAATAAAGGCGGCACCACTGTTCAGTTTCACGTAGACCGATTGATGGCCCGGCGTATGGCCAGGCGTTTTCATAACGGAAATGCCCGGCAAGACGATCTGGTCCCCTTCCACGAGTTGATAACTTAACGGAAATTGAAAGTGGTTGGGCATGTACTGGGCGGATACATTGGAATCCGGATGAAAAGCGAAACGATACTCCACTTTCTGAACCAGGATGGGGCAATGGTTGAAGTAGCGCAATCCCCCGGTATGGTCCCAGTGGAGATGCGTCAGGATAACCATTTTCACGTCCGAAACGTTGAGATTGATTTGTTTGAGCCGGTCGCGAATGTCATCGGCGGCGGTCATTTCGGGCTGGATGACCTTGGCCCTCGGCCCCCAGGTCCCCTCGGGGTCTGTCAACCCGTCTGGGTTCAAGCCGCAGTCGACCAGAATCGGTCCCGCCTCATGAATCAATAAAACCGAAAGGACCGGCGCCTTCACCTTAACTCCCATGCCTTCTGCGGTCAACATAATCGAACGATCCACGTTCAGGAAGCCGCCGGGAAGGACATACATTTTTTTAACACCCATAACTGTCTCCCTTCTATATTCCTATACACGACGACATAAATTTTATCCTGTTTGTCATTCCGGGCTTGACCCCGTAACAAGTACGGGGCAGGCTCCGGAATCCAGTGTCATTCTGGATTCCCGCCCTGCCCCACACTAGGTACAGGGCCCGCTTTCGCGGGAATGACGTGCCCTGTTCCTATTAAGTTCGTCCTGTATAATGTGCAAAATCTCCAAATTCTGTTAACAAAAATTCATTCAGAAATCTTTCCCGACCTCCTCTTTGCTAAAGTTGCTAACGCGGGTGTGATCGGAATGTTTCTGGGTTGCGACTCTGCCGCGGTGTAGAATATAAATCAAATTCTGCCCTCCCTCGATCACAGAGGAATATTGCCGTGTTTTCTCCAGGGCCGGCTCACTGGGTTTTTTGTTTCCAGCATAAGGAGCGCATCGATGATTTTGACCCGGGCCGCTGCTGGCTCGACAACGGCATCGACCAATTGTTTGGACGCGCTGTGGTAGGGAGTACAGAATGTCTCCCGGTATTCGCGGATTTTCTCTTTCCGTAACTTTTCTGGTTCTTTGGCCGAGGCGATCTCTTTGCGATATAAAATTTCCACCGCTGGCTCCGCCCCCAGTATGGCAATCTCCGCCGTCGGCAACACGAACATTTGATCCATCCCCATCTCCTTGGGGCACATGGCCGATATCCCCCCGCCATAATCCTTGCGCAAGACCAGCGCCACCTTCGGAACCGTGGATTCTGAATAGGCATAAAGCATTTTCGCCCCATGGCGAATGATGCCCCGGTACTCTTGATGCGTGCCGGGTAAATAGCCCGGGATATCCACCAGAGTCACCAGAGGAATGTTGAAAGAATCGCAGAAGCGGATGAAACGGGCGCCCTTGTCTGAGGCATCGATGTCCATGGTCCCGGCCAGGAATTTCGGCTGGTTGGCGACCACCCCCACCACCCGGCCGGCCATTCGAGCAAAACCGACCACGATATTCCTGGCAAAGCGCTCGTGGACTTCAAAAAAATCCCCCCGGTCTACGATCTCATGGATCACATTCTTCACGTCATAGCTCTTCTGCGTTTCCGCAGGGATGATCTTTTCCAGAGCCGGAACCCGTCTCTGGGGATCGTCTCCCGAATCCTTGAACGGCGGCTTTTCCCGGTTGTTCTGGGGCAAGAATTCGAGCAGGTGCCGAATTTGTTCCAGGCAGTGTTCGTCGCTCTTACAGAAAAAGTGAGCGACCCCGGACCGTTCGGTATGAACCCGGGCTCCCCCCAGGTTCTCGAAGGTCACTTCTTCGCCCATCACTTTTCGAATGACCTCCGGTCCAGTCAAGAACATCCGGCTTGTTTGATCGACCTGGAAGACGAAATCCGTGAGCGCCGGCGAATAAGCCGCTCCGCCTGAACAATTTCCCATAATGGCGGAGATTTGCGGGACCACGCCACTCGATACGACATGCTCGAAAAAGATGGCGGAATATCCCTTTACATTTTCCATTCCTTCCTGGATCCGAGCTCCCGCGGAATCGACGAGGGCGATCAGCGGCACCCCCATCTCCCGGGACATC
>Ga0187886_1000906_pt1 | contig 30360 bp, 25 predicted proteins | sample June2016WEW_20_1_FD_133001 | JGI IMG/M metagenome (GOLD analysis project Ga0187886, IMG submission 133001) | Peatland microbial communities from SPRUCE experiment site at the Marcell Experimental Forest, Minnesota, USA - June2016WEW_20_150 | ecosystem: Environmental > Terrestrial > Soil >...
CCCGCTCAATGACGCTTCCGCAGCCCACGGGGGTGAGGCTGTTTCCACGTTCACCTTACTGCCTAAGCAGCGAGGGCGAAAGCAGACTGGTTGTTGCCAGTTACTTCGTTTGCCGCCTGTTTAGCGAGGCCTGGCGGCACCTCGGCTCGCGTTCTCCGGTAACCGGCCCCTGTCGAGACCACGCATCCCCACAGAACCCGCGCAACCAGCGCCCGCGGATTGTACCGCGGTGGCAGCGGCGGTCAACGCGGCTTGCCCAGAGGCCTGGCGTCGGAGTACCTCGTCATCGTTGCGGCGAGATCTCGGATCCCCTCGAGTTGGTCCTCGTCGAAGGCCCGTTTGGGCAGCAGGAAGGAGCGGGGGTGTTCCGACGTCAGGAAGAACACGGTGGACGTTTCTCTGACGTGTGCGATCTTGTCCCAGGGTAGCTCCAGGAGGCCCTCGGCAGTCGTGACCCTGAGCCCTTGGGCGTCCACGCAGACGTCCACCGGCCCTGAGACGGCAGCTCGGTGGCGTCGAAGGGAGAGCCACGCCAGCGGGACGGAGTAGTAGCCGGTGAAGAGCGCGGCGGCCACGGCGAGCTGCACGACGGCGAACACGTAGCCACGGTGCGCGTAGCTCAGGATCGCAAGGGAGGCGAAGACGGCCGACGCGATGAGGGTGAACCACGTGCCCCGATTGAGCGCCGGCACGAAACGCAGGTACTCGCGGATCGTCAGCTGGTAGTGGCCCTCGATCGTCTCGGCCGGGTCCATCGGTTCTCCTTCCGTCACTCGCTATCGATCCCGAGCGCGGCCCCGGTCGATGTCCGCCATCTGGCGGTCCATCTCGCGGCGCGAGTCGCGCTCGGCGATGTCGCGGCGGCGGTCGTGGTGCTGCTTGCCGCGGCCCAGGCCGATCTCGAGCTTGGCCAGGCTGCGGCCGCTGATGTACATCTTCAGCGGAACCAGAGTCAGGCCCTTGGCTCGGGTCTTGGTCTGGAGGTCCAGGATCTCGTCGCGGTGGAGCAGCAGCTTGCGCCGGCGCTTGGGCTCGTGGTTGAGGCGGTTGCCGCCCTCCCATGGCGCGATGTTGGCCCCGATCAGCCAGGCCTCGCCGTCCTCGATGCGCGCGTAGGCCTCGGCCAGGCTCACCTTGCCGGAGCGGACCGACTTGATCTCGGTGCCGGTCAGGGCGATGCCGGCCTCGAACGAGTCCTCGATCAGGTACTCGTGGCGGGCCTTGCGGTTCTGGGCGACGGTCTTCTCTTCGCCCACGGGGCTCCTTGGGGGCTGGCGGTCGGCGAGCGAACATCCGGACAAACAGCGGGCGATCGGCCGGACTACCGCAGGTTAGCGGACGGACGGCGCCCGCGAGAAGGTCGAAAGGGCGCGTGCCCGCGGGAGGCGCGCGAATGCCGGCCCCGAAGGACCGGCATTCGGTCTGCTGTGATCACCACCCGCGGTGACCGGTCCCTAGAGGCCGGCTCCTTGCGAGGTGGTGCAGCGCATCGGTATCGACACTGCACATCACCTCCTTTCGTTCTCGGGCATGGTATCGGCAGTGGTCGAAAGGCGCAACCGCGAGCAAACCGGAAGTGCGGCAATGCCGGGGGCGGCGCGGACTTCGGACCGCCGCTCGGACCGCCGCTCGGACCGCCGCTCGGGTCAGCTCGAACTGGGGCTCGGGCTCAGGCCGGGGCTCGCTCCGCCGCTCGGCGAGGGGCCGGGTGACGCGCCCGACTCCGGCGGGAATCCTAGCTGCTGCAGGCCGGCGTCCAGGACTGGATCCGTCCCGGCCCGGGCGCCGTCGGAGCTCACGGGGATATCGGGCTGGAGCCCCTTGCCCTGGATCCAGACCTTGTCCGGAGTCAGCCAGCGGGCGACGGTGAGGTGGATACCGCCGAAGTTGTTGGGCAGCGGCAGCCACTCCTGGACCACGCCCTTGCCGTACGTCTTCGCGCCGATCAGCTTGGCGCGCTCTCGAGATTGCAGCGCCCCGGCCACGATCTCGGCCGCCGACGCCGTGTTGCCGTCCACCAGCACGACCAGATGGACGGAGGCGTCCGTCGCCCGTCCCCCCGGGGTGGCGGTGACCTCGCTCTGGCCCCCACTGGAGTTCTGCTGATAGCACAGCGTCCCGGAGGCGACGAACTCGCTGGCGATCGCGACCGCGTCGGCGACGTAGCCGCCAAGGTTCCCGCGCAGGTCCAGGATGATGTTCTTGCGTCCGGCGGCAAGCGCGTTCGAGAGGGCGGCGTCGAATTGCCTCGAGGCGGGCGGGTTGATGCCGTGGACATCGATGTACTCGACCGCCCCGTTGCCCAGAGTCCGGGCATCGACCTCAGGCTGGCTGTAGATCTTGCGCACGATCGAGACCTGGATCGCCTGGCCGGATCGCAGCAGACCCAGCGTCACCGTCGTGTCCTTGGGCCCCTTGATCAGCGCCGTCGCCTGGTCGATCGTCATGCCGTCCAGCGAGGTGCCGTTGACCGAGACGATGACGTCACCAGACTGGATTCCCGCGGCCTCGGCCGGGGAGCCGGGGATCGGGCGAGCGATGGCGAGCTCGCATCCGTTGCCGATCTTCGGGCAGGCCGTCGCTCCGGCCGTCGCTTCGACCGGCTGGAGCTGGACCTGGACTCCGATCCCCTGTGCCTGGCCGCCGACGTCCAGCAGAGAGTTCTCGAAATCGGCCGGGCCCTGGTAGTAGGACCACGGGTCGTTGAGGCTCTGCATCATGCCGTTGATCGCCGCCTGGACGAGCTGATCCTGGTCGGGACGAGGCGATCCGGCGTACTTGCTCTGGATCAGCGAGTAGACGTCCCAGAACGGCCCGAAGCGCGTCTCCTGGTCGGCGGGAGTTCCGGGCGTGGTAGCGATGTGCGCGCCCAGGGTGAAGCCGCCCATGAACAGGGTGCTGCCGGTCAGGATGGCGACGAGGATGAGGCTGAAGCGCGAAGGGGCCACGCCGCGGTGCCCGCCGCTGGTGGTGGTGGCGGCACCGGTGGTCTCGAACGCTTCGGACTCGCCGGCGGAAGCGGCGGCGCCTTCGACCGCGCCGGCCGCGGCCTCCCTGCCGGTGGCCTTGACGGCCGGTTCCCGTCGACGGGGAGCGGTCTGGGCCTCCGGTGACGATGCCGGCTTCTCGGGCCGGTCAGGGTTCTGCGTAGACGATCTCGGGGACATCGATTTCGAACCTCAGGCGGTGCGGCTGCGCTGACGGCGCTGCCGATCAGCGGATCAGGTAGCTCCGAATGGACAGATACGAGCCGAGGACGCCGATGCCGACCCCGGTGCCCAGCACGACCAGAGCGACGTCACGTCCGACCGTGGCGCTGGCCTCGACGGGCAGAACCTTGAAGTAGTCCGCCATGACACCGGTGATCGGGCCCTGGCACAACCAGAGCAGCCCGATCGTGATGAACGCTCCAAAGAGCCCCACCAGGGCGCCCTCGAAGATGAAGGGCCAGCGTATGAACGCGTCTGAAGCGCCAACCAGACGCATGATCTCGATCTCGTCGGCTCGTGAGACGACGGCCAGCCGAATGGTGTTGACGATGATGAAAAGCACGATCAAACCGACGATGACGAGGACCCCGATTCCGCCCGCCCGCAGGATGCCGATGACCGTGATCATCTGATCGACAGTCTGCTTGATGTTGAGGACTCGATCGACAGGCGACTGGCTGCGCAGATACGTGGCGACATCCAGGTAGTCGTTCGGATCGCGCAGGTTGATCTGGAGTGACGCCGGGAGAGGGTTCGTGGGTAGCGAGTTGAGTATCTCGGCTTCGTCGGGGTGGCGGGCCAGGAAGTCCTTGAGGGCCTGATCCTTGGAGACGTAGCTGACGTCGGTCACCTGGGGCATCTGCCCGAGCGCCGTCTCCAGGTGGCCGACCTCCTGCAGGTCGGCCGAATCCTTCAGGTAGGCGACCACCTGGACCTCCTGCTCGACGTACTTGAGAGTTGCGTCGAGGCCGGTCAGCAGGATGATCAGGCCGGACAGCAGCGCCAGCATGAGGACCATGGTGGCCGTGGCCGCCACGCTCATGAGGCCGTTGTGCGACAGGCCCTGCCAGGCGCGACGCAGACTGAAGGCGACGAAGGCGATCACTCAATCCTCGCGGTGGTAGGCGGCGTCGGTCTGGTCTCGAACGATGCGACCGTCCTCGAGGGCCACGACTCGCTTGCGGAGGGCGGTCACGACCTCGGCATTGTGGGTCGCCATCAGAACGGTCACGCCCAACTCGTTGATCCGCAGGAGAAGCTGGATGATCTCCCAGCTGATCAGGGGGTCCAGGTTGCCGGTTGGCTCGTCGGCGATGAAGAGGCGCGGGTTGTGAACCAGGGCACGGGCAATCGCGGTTCTCTGCTGCTCGCCTCCGGAGAGCTGACCCGGGAGCTGGTCCGCCTGTCCGGTCAGGCCCACGACCCGTAGGACGCGATCCACGGCCGGCTCGAACTCCCGGCGCGGTGCCCCGGTGACCTCCAGGGCGAACGCCACGTTGTCCCGGACCGACTTGTGGGGCAGCAGCTTGAAATCCTGGAAGACGATGCCGATCTTGCGACGGATCCGCGGGACGTCCTTGCGCTTCAGACGGGCCAGGTCGCGACCATCGAGCAGGACCACGCCTTTGGTGGCCATCTCGTCGCGGATGACGAGCTTGATGACCGTCGACTTGCCGGCCCCAGACGGTCCCACGAGGAAGACGAAGTCGCCCTCGGGAATGACCAGATCGACGCCTCGCAGCGCCACCTTGCCGCTCGGGTAAGACTTGGTGACTCCCTCCATCGCCAGCACCACGCGAGGTCGAACCGGATCCTCGGTGGGTTTGCCTGGCGCGCCGGGCAGGCGAGTCTGGCTCGGCTTGGAATCCGACGCTGCCGCGCTCACCATGGCCAAGAGGCTAGCACCGATCCCGGGCTCCGGCTGGAGGCTGATCGCCTCACAGCAGAGCCAGGCTTGCCGGAACGTATCTGTCGAATGCGGCGAAGGGCCGGGTCCAGCAGAGCTGCGCGGGGAAGCCCTCGATCCGGAGGCCTGCCCGGAGGAGCGCGACCATGGCCCGATCGTTGGCTCCGGGGACCCATGCGCTGGTGGAGCCGCGCGGTTTGATCGCGGCCATCAGGTGGCCGATGACCGGTGCGGTAAGGGTTTCGTCGAGAAGAGAGATGGGCCCGAAGCGACCGACCTCTGAGCTGTAGCCGTAGCCGACTGGCTCGCCGGCGGCCGTCATGTATACGAACCCCATCCTGCCCGTCGCCCGAAGGTGGGCATGGTCGACGGGGTGGGCGTAGCCGAGGATCGCCCGATCGATCGAATCGACGGCGCGGTCGGTCGAATCGATGGCTCGGACCTGCTCCACGCGATCCCGCGCGTGCCCGAGCTCGGCCGAGATGGCGCCAACGGATGCCGCGCGGGCGGCTCGAGGGCCCTGGCGATCCATGGCCACGGCCTCGATTCCGGCCGGCAAGGCCGGCAGCGGCAGCGGATCCGCGGGCTGGCCGACGAGGTTGAAGACCGGCACCCGCGGGACGATGCCGTACCGGGCATACAGGCCGTTCGACGCCGGCTGGGCCGAGTCAGTGCAGGTGGCCATGACGCCATCCCTCCGACCGGCCCGATCGCCCGCGGTGCCGGTCGCCATCGCCTCGTCCGGTTGGGGCGCCTGCGCGATCGAGGGCATGATCTGGGTCAGGATCGCCCGACCGATGCCGTGGTGCTGCTCCTCCGGCAGCACGTAGAGCTGGCTGAGAAACCAGACGTGCTCGCGCTGGACCGCGATCCCGAAGCCGACCACGCTCTCCGTCCCGCGATTCCCGACTCCGGGCGCTGCCGGGCGAACGGCCACTAGAAACCGCTCGGGGTCGGTGACGAGGAGGTGCTCCAGAAGGCCCAGAAGCGGATCGAGATAGGGCGATGGCAGCGGCCGATTGAGACGGGCCATGTACTCGTCGACGGCGGAGTACCAGACGAGTGCGCAGTCCGCAAGCTCGCGGTGGCGCGGCGGTCGGTAGCTGATGGACTCCGTCATCCTGCCCGCGGGCCGGGTCCGTCGGTGCCGAGGACCGCCCCGGTGGCCTCCCGTTCCAGTTCAGCCTGCATGAACGCGTCCAGATCGCCGTCGAGGACCGCGGCCGTGTTGCCGGTCTCGAGCTCGGTGCGATGGTCCTTGACCATCTGGTACGGGTGCAGGACGTAGCTGCGGATCTGGTTGCCCCAGCCCGCCTCGACGTGCTCACCTCGGAGCTTGCGGATCTCCGCCTCGTGCTCTTCGACGGCCCTCTGCAGCAGTCGGGCCTGGAGAATCTTGGCCGCGGTGTCCTTGTTCTGGGTCTGCGAGCGCTCGTTCTGGCTCTGGGACACGATGCCGGTGGGGACGTGAGTCAGGCGCACGGCCGAGTCCGTCTTGTTGACGTGCTGGCCGCCGGCGCCCGTCGCGCGAAACGTGTCCATTCGGATCTCGTCCCAGTTGAGCTCAACCTCGATGTCGCTCTCGACCTCGGGGAGCACCTCCGCGAGGGCGAAGGTGGTGTGGCGGCGCTTCTGCGAGTCAAATGGGCTGATTCGTACCAACCGGTGGACGCCGCGCTCGGCCTTCAGGTAGCCGTAGGCGGCCCGCCCGTCGATGGCAACGGTCACGCTCTTGATCCCGGTCTCCTCCCCTTCTGTCTGATCGAGGATCTCGGTGGCGAAGCGGTGTCGCTCGGCCCAGCGGAGGTACATGCGGAGAAGCATCTCGGCCCAGTCGGTGGCTTCGGTGCCGCCCGCACCCGCGCTGATCGTCAGGAAGGCGCTGCGCTGGTCGTACTGGCCGCCGAACAGCAGCTCCCGCCGGGCCCCCTCGTATTCGCGGGCGAGCTCTTCGGCCTCCCCCACGACGTCGGCAAGGAGCGCCTCGTCGCCCTCGGATTGGGCCAGGTCCAGCAGCTCGGCTGTCGACTGGGCGCGCGCTTCGAGACCGCGCCACAGCTGCAGCTCTTCGCGCAGACCTTCAGCTTCGCGTAGCACCTTCTTGGCCACGCGCTGGTCATCCCAGAAGCCGGGCGCGGCGACGCGGGCGTCCAGATCGCCTAGACGACTCTCCTTGGCTGAGAGGTCAAAGACGCCCCGAGGTCGCCTGGATCCGCTGGACCAGGTCGCGGATCTCGGCCGGCTCCACTAAGAGCGGCCTCTGGCGTCCTGGAGAAGGATCGGTCGGAGCTCGATCAGCCGCAGGGCGCTCTTGCTCCGGGCGACGACGGGGTTCACGCAGGGGCAGTAGATGTTGTGTGGGCAGACGCCGCAATTGCCATCGCAGTCGAGTGCAGCCGCATAACTGCAGTTGCGGCAATCACGCTCACAGGCGATGAGATCGATGAAGGCCGCTTCCTCTGCCTGCTTCACTGGTCTCCTCAGGTGACGGCGCACTGCCCCTCGAAGGAGCCGCGACCGGGTGACGGGGCCCGGCGCGATGGCTGCTGGGCGGAGTATACGGTTTCAATTCGGCTTAGCCAAGGGGTTAATTGGGCCCGGAAGCTGGAAATCGGGCACGTCGCGCATACAGGGCCGCGCATTCCTGTTGAGTGCCCGGGCAGGCCGGCCGGGAGGCGGCGTCCGCCCCGGGCTGGACCCAGCGACGACCGCGCCTACCCCCCCGGGGACCGCCGGGGGGAGGCCGCCTGGACTAGCCGGAGGCCGGGCCAGACGGTGTCGCCGTCGGGGTCGGTGCCGGCGCGGAATCGGAGGCGTCGGTGTCCTGGTCGACGAACAGGTAGAGCCCCGTGGCGCCGAGCTCGTGCAGGGTCGCGCGGAGCATGGCCGGTCCGTTGTAGTCGGGACTGGTCTCCGTCGGTGACGACCAACCTTCGATCCCTTGATCCTGGGCCAGACGCAGGACGCGCAGCATGTGGCTCCGATCGGAGACGAAGAGGGCCGTGTGGAGACCCTTCGCGTCCATGATGGCGCGCACGTTCCGCATCGATTGGAGAGTGGAGCGGCCCGTGGTCTCCATCAAGATCGCGGAGTCGGGGACGGATCGGGCCATTGCGTACTTCCGTCCAACCTCGGCCTCCGTGGTCCAGTCGCCGGGTAGCTTGCCGCCCGTGGTGATCAGGTAGGGCGCGTCGCCTTCCTCATACAGGGCGATGGCGTGGTCCAGTCGAGCAGCGAAAGATGGCGACGGGCGGCCGTTGTACTGGGCGGTTCCCAGCACGACGATGGCGTCGACGTGCCGGCGGCCGTCCTGCTCCCCGACCTGCCAGATGCGGAATGTGGTGTAGCCCACGAGTGCGCAGCCGCCCAGGACGAAGGCCAGCCCGACCAAAGCGAGGTCCCGCAGGCGCTCCCCCCAGGTGAGTCGCGGTTGACTCACAGCCCGGACGCCGGCGCGGCTGGGGCCGAGGCGAGGGCCGGATGAGGATGACGGCGGCGAGGGCGTGTCGCCGGCCCTGGGGCTCCACGCCGCAGCCCCGGACGTCCGCCGAGGCCCGCTAGCGGCCGTGGCACTTCTTGTACTTGCGGCCGGAACCGCACCAGCACTGGTCGTTGCGGCCCATTCTCACCCCCGTGGGCGAGTAACCGGGGCGGATGGCGCCGTCCCCGCCGCCGGCCCCGCCCGTGGTGCGTCCCTGGGGGATCGGCTTGGGCAGCGGCTTTCCGCCGCCCATCGTTCCTCGGCGGGTGCCACTCGGCCCGTTGGGGGCGCCGCCGGCCGGACCGCTGGCCGAGCCCCCGGCCGCTGCACCTTCGGGGGCGGCCTCGCCCGATCTCTCCGTACCCTGGGGCACGACGGGCTGTCGCACGATCGAGACGCGGAAGATCGTGGTGGCAAGCTGATGGCGGATGAGCGCGGTCATCTCCTCGAAGAGCCCGTACGCCTCCTTCTTGAAGGCGTTGATCGGGTCCTCCTGGGCGAAGCCCCGCAGGCCGATGCCCTGGCGCATCTCGTCGACCTCGGTCAGATGCTCGATCCAGATCGAGTCGATGGTGCGCAGGAGCACCAGGCGCTCTATCAGCGACCACTCGTCCGGGTTCTCCTCGGCCTTCTGCTCGAGCTTCTCCGCGGCGAGGTCCTTCAGGCGAGCGGCGATCGCGTCCCGGCGGTGGAGATCCCACAGCGCCTCTTCGGTCGTCTCGGGGCCGGCCATGCCCATTGCCTCGATGGCAGCCACGAGGGCGGCCATGTTCCACTCCTCCATCGGGAGCTCGGAGGGCAGGTGCAGATCGACGAGCGTGTCGAGCTCCTGGTCGAGGAAAGACTGGATCGTGTCGGAGAGGTCCTCGTTGCGGAGGACCTTGTCGCGCTCCTCGTAGATGGTCTCGCGCTGCTTGTTGATGACGTCGTCGTACTCGACGACGCGCTTGCGAATGTCGAAGTTGTAGCCCTCGACACGGGATTGAGCGCTCTCGATCGTCTTGGAGACCAGACGCGATTCGATCGCCATGTCCTCCTCGAGGCCGAGGCGCTCCATGAGGCTGGCGACCCGCTCCGAGGCGAACCGCTTCATCAGGTCGTCTTCGAGGGAGAGGTAGAAGCGCGACGAGCCGGGGTCGCCCTGGCGGCCGGCGCGGCCGCGCAGCTGGTTGTCGATGCGGCGCGAGTCATGGCGCTCCGTGCCGATGATGTGGAGTCCGCCTGCGGCTACCACCCGCTCGTGGTCCTCGTCGCAGATGCTCTTGGCCTCGGCCAGCGCCGCGGCGTAGGTCTCCTTGTCCACTTCGGCCGGGTTGAGGCCCTTGCGATGAAGCATCTCTGAGGCGAGGCCGGCGGGATTGCCGCCGAGGAGGATGTCCGTGCCGCGGCCGGCCATGTTCGTGGCGATGGTGACGGCCCCGGTCCGGCCCGCCTGGGCCACGATCGGCGCTTCCTTCTCGTGGAACTTGGCGTTGAGGACTTCGTGCTTCACGCCGCGGCGCTTCAGCATTTCGGCGAGGCGCTCGGACTTCTCGACGGAGACGGTGCCGACCAGGACCGGGCGTCCCTCTTCGTGCATTTCGGTGATCTCGTCGATGAGGGCCTGGAACTTGCCCTGCTCGTTGCGGAAGACGAGGTCGGCCCCGTCGTCGCGAATCATCGGCCGGTGGGTCGGCACGGCCACCACTTCCAGCTTGTAGATCTTGTGCAACTCCTCGGCCTCGGTCATGGCCGTGCCGGTCATGCCCGACAGCTTCGCGTAGAGTCGGAAGTAGTTCTGGAATGTGATCGTGGCCAGGGTCACGCTTTCGCGCTGGACGCGCAGGCCCTCCTTCGCCTCGATCGCCTGGTGGAGGCCTTCGCTCCACCTGCGGCCCGGCATCTGGCGGCCGGTGAATTCGTCGACGATGACGATCTCGCCGTCCTTGACGATGTAGTCGCGGTCGCGCTTGTACAGAGCGTAGGCCTTGAGAGCAGACTCGAAGTAGCGGGCCAGCGTCGGGTCCGAGTCGTAGATGTTCTGAACACCGAGCAGGCGCTCCATCTTGGCGATGCCTTCCTCGGTGGGTGAGACGGCCTTCTCCTTGAGGTCGATGAAGTAGTCGCCGCCCTCCTCGGCGCCCTCCGGACGGGCGACCAGGCGCGGCACCAGCCGGGCGAAGAGGAAGTACTTGTCGGCCGATTCCTCAGCCTGGCCGCTGATGATGAGCGGCGTCCGGGCCTCGTCGATGAGGATGTTGTCCACCTCGTCGACGATGGCGAAGTAGCGCTCGCGCTGAACGCGCTGGTCGAGCTCGACGACCATGTTGTCGCGCAGGTAGTCGAACCCGAACTCGTTGTTGGTGCCGTAGGTGATGTCGGCCGCATAGGCCTCGCGCCGCGAGACAGGTCGCAGGTTTATGAGGCGCTCGTCGTTGGTTGGGTAGCCGGGCTCGAAGAGATACGACGTGTCGTGGGTGATGATTCCCACCGAGAGCCCCAGAAGGTGGTAGATGGGGCCCATCCACTGGGCGTCGCGACGGGCCAGGTAGTCGTTTACCGTGACGATGTGTACGCCCCGGCCGGTCATGCCGTTCAGCGCCGCCGCCAGAGGCGCAACCATGGTCTTGCCCTCGCCGGTCTTCATCTCGGCGATCTTGCCCTGGTGCAGGACGATGCCGCCCATCAGCTGGACGTCGAAGTGGCGCATCCCGAGCGTGCGCTGCATGGCTTCACGTGTAGCGGCGAAGACCTCCGGCAGGATCTCGTCCATGGCATCCTGCAGCCGCCGATGCTCGCGCTGGCGCCGCTCGCGGGCGATCTCCCGGCGGCGCTCGAGCTCGGGATTGTGGCGCTCGTCCTCGGAGGGCTCCTCGGCCGTGCCGGCGTCGCGGATCTCCTCGCGCAATTCATCGATGACAGCCCGAATCTCCGCGTCGGAGCGCGCCTGCATCTCCGGCTCCAGCTCGTTGATCCGATCCACGAGGGGTTCGATCCGCCGGAGCTCCCGGTCATTCGAGTCGACGAAGCGGCTCAGGAAGCCAAGCATTGGGGCTCACGATAGCTTGCGGCCCGGGCTGCGGGCCAGTTGTCTGTGCGTCGGCCGAGGCGGCGGCGCCCCTCGGCGTCGGCCGATGCCAGTCCCTTGGCCGGGCCGAGGGCTGGGCCGAAAGTATAGGCCAGCGGGCCGAGCCGCCTCTCGGCGCCTGAATGTGGCCCCGCCAGCGGTACGGGCCGGGGCGCGACTCTCACCGCCCGCCGTGGCCCGGTCAGTGCCAGAAATGCGTCCCGTAGCCCCACAGCAGCAGGCCGAACGTGAGGGCGGCCAGCCCTGCCCAGAAGAGAACCGCTGCGATGGTGGAAGTGGGGTTCATCTCGGAGTTGCGGAGGGCGGCCACGCGCCAGCGCGGCGACTTCAGGCTGCCTCGCCAGTCCTCGCCGCGGCCGCGGGCGGGCGGAGGGGTCGGGACAAGGCCTCCTCGGCCGTCGGGTCGATGGAGTTGGAGACTCATCGCTGGCGTTTCTCCTGAGGCGATCGGGCGTGATCGGGCGTGATCGAGCGGGATAGGGCGTCGCCGGTCATCGCTCCATGTTCTCGGTTGCGGAGGCGGTGTCGGGGCCGGCGGGCCCGTCGTCGGCCGCGGCCTGGCCGGCCGGCCGGCCGTTGCCACCGTCGGCAGATCGTCCGCCACGGCCTTCGACGTCCCACAGGAGCATCTCCTGGGTGACCTGCGCCCCGCTGGTGAACAGCGCCCCCACGGACTGGCCGCGGTGGATACGCACGATCGCCTCGGCGATCAGCGGCGCCAGCGACACGATCCTTACCTTTGCGCTGCGCTTCTCCTCCGGAATCGGGATCGAATCGGTGACGACGACTTCGCGCAGGGGTGATTCGGCAATCCGATCGACTGCCTCTCCCGAAAGCACGGCGTGAGTAGCGCAGGCATACATCTCGGTGACGCCCTCGCGCTCGAGAGCGTTGACGATCTGGATGAGCGTGCCCGCCGTGTCGATCTCGTCGTCGACGACGATGGCCCGCTTGCCACGGACGTCGCCGATGACGTTCAGGACCTCGGTCCGGCCCTGGTTGCCGATGCGGCGCTTCTCGACGATGGCCAAAGGCGCCTCCAGCAGCTCCGCGAAGGTGCGAGCGCGCTTGGCGAAGCCGAGATCCGTCACCACGACCAGGTTCTCGAGCTGCTTCTGACGGAAGTGGCTGGAGAGGAGGTGGACCGCGGTCAGCTCGTCGACCGGGATGTTGAAGAAGCCTTGGATCTGGCCCTGATGGAGATCGACGGTCAGCAGACGGTTGGCTCCTGCCACTGTCAGCATGTCCGCAATCAGGCGAGCCGTGATGGGGACGCGCGGCTGGTCCTTCTTGTCGGACCGGCCGTAGCCGTAGTAGGGGACGACGGCGGTAATGCGTCCGGCACTGGCCCTCTTGAACGCGTCGATCATGATCAGCAGCTCCATGATCGACTTGTTGACGGGTCGCGACGTCGGCTGGATCAGGAAGACGTCCTTCTCTCGGGCGTTGTCGATGATCCGGACGAAGATGTTCTCGTTGGAGAATTCGAAGACCTCGGCCCGCCCGAGATCGATTCCCAGGTAGCGGCAGATGTTCTTGGCCAGCTCCCGGTTGGCGTTCCCGGTGTAGACATCGAACTGGTCCGCTGGCAAGGCCATCTCCAGGCTCTCGCTGCCGCTCACTTTGGGGTCCCGCCCTGTGGCGTGGGACGGGCACCTCCGGGTCCATTGTCCGACAAGCCACCGCGTTGTGCCAGCCCGGCCCGGAATGCGGCGATGCCGACGACCTTGTCGCCGGCGTTCAGGCGCATGACGATCACGCCCCGGGCCTGCGACGCGTAGCGGTTGATGGTGTTCGTCTCGGTCCGGACCACCTGGCCGCCGGCGCTGATGAGGAGCAGCTCCTCGTCCTGCTCGGTGACCTGCTGGACCGCGGCCACGTCTCCGGTCTTCGCGCCTTCGAGCGAGATCAGGCGCACGCCCTGGCCGCCGCGGTGCTTGCGGCGGAACTCGGAGAGCGGTACGCGCTTGCCGTAGCCGGTCTCCGTGAGGACGAGCAGATCCGCACCGGGCTGTGCGACGCTCATGCCGACGACCTGATCGCCTTGGCGAACCAGCTCGATGCCGATGACACCGCTGGCGTCGCGACCCATCGGCCGGACTTCGGTTTCGGCGAAGCGAGCGAGCTTGCCCAGCGCGGTGGCGAGGATGACGTCGTCCTTCCCGGTCGTGACGTCGACCCAGGCCAGCTCGTCGCCGTCGCGGATATTGATGGCGATGATGCCGCTGGAACGGACTCTCTCGAACTGCTCGAGCGGCGTCTTCTTGACGATGCCGTTGCGGGTGGCCATGACCAGGAACTTGCCGGCGCTGAAGTCCGGCAAGGTGATGGTCGCCATCGGGACCTCGCCGGGCTCCACCTGGACGCCCGGGAGGTTGATGATCGCGATTCCCTTGGCCTGGCGGCTCGCGTCCACGATGGTGTGGACCTTGGCCGAGAAGACCCGGCCGCGGTTCGTGAAGAAGAGCGCCCAGTCGTGTGTGTTGGCCACGAGGAGGTGCTCGACGGCATCCTCCTCTCGGGTCACGTGGCCGATGATTCCCTTTCCGCCCCGGCCCTGGCGGCGGTAGGTGGCAACCGGCTGGCGTTTGATGTAGCCGCGCCCACTGATGGTGATGACGACGTCCTCGTCGGCTATGAGGTCTTCGTCGGTCATCTCGCGGCTGGAGTCGTCGGCGATCTTGGTCCGGCGCACCCCGGCGTACTTCGTCTCGAGGGCGGTGAGCTCGTCCTTGATGACGGCCAGGATGCGCGACGGGTTGGCGAGGATGTCCTCGAGCTCGGCGATGAGCTTGATGACCTCGAGGTACTCGTCCTCGATCTTCTTGCGCTCGAGGGCGGCCAGGCGCGCGAGACGCATGTCCAGGATGGCCTGGGCCTGGATCTCGGTGAGGCCGAAGCGGGCCATCAGGTTCGTTCGGGCCGTGTCGACGTCGGCCGACTCGCGGATCGTCCGGATCACCTGGTCGAGGTTGTCGAGGGCGATCTTGAGGCCTTCCAGGATGTGAGCCCGCGCGCGGGCCTTCTCCAGGTCGAACTCGGTCCGGCGCTTCACGATCTCGCGCCTGTGATCGATGTAGTGCTGCAGGACGGCCTTGAGCGAGAGAGTCTGCGGCTGGCCGTCAACGAGGGCCAGCATGTTCATGTTGAAGGCGACCTGCATCGCCGTGTGCTTGAAGAGGTTGTTGAGCACGCGGTGAGGATCCGCGTCGCGCTTCATCTCGACATAGATGCGCATCCCGTCGCGGTCCGACTCGTCGCGCAGGTCGGCGATCCCTTCGAGCTTCTTGGCCCCAACTAGCTCGGCCATCTTCTCCAGGAGGACCGCCTTGTTGACCATGTACGGCAGCTCGGTGACGATGATCGCCATACGGCCGTTGCGCGTTTCCTCGAAGGCGACCTGGGCTCGGACGACGACTCGGCCGCGGCCGTGGGCGTACATCTCACGGATCGCGTCGACGGTCTCGTTCTCCCCGGTGATGGGGTTGCGACGAGTCTCGTAGCGGAAGAGCGTGCCGCCGGTCGGGAAGTCGGGCCCCCGGACGTACTTGCAGAGGTCGTCGGAGGTGAGCTCGGGGTCGTCGATCAGGTGGCGGGCCGCTTCGCATACCTCGCCCAGGTGATGGGGCGGAATGTTGGTGGCCATGCCGACGGCTATGCCCGACGAGCCGTTGACGAGCAGGTTCGGGAGCTTGGCCGGCAGGACCATCGGCTCCTTCTGTGTGCCGTCGTAGTTGTCGACGAAGTCGACGGTGTTCTTGTCGATGTCGGCCAGCATCTCGGCCGCGATGCCCGTCAGACGGGCCTCGGTGTAGCGCATGGCCGCGGCGCTGTCGCCGTCGACCGAGCCGAAGTTGCCCTGGCCGTCTACCAGCGGGTAGCGCATTGAGAAGTCCTGGGCCAACCGGACGAGGGCGTCGTAGAGGGCCATGTCACCGTGGGGGTGGTACTTGCCCATCACCTCGCCGACGATGGCCGCGCATTTTCGATAGGACGAGCTGGACGACAGGCCCATCTCGCCCATCGTGTGGAGAATGCGGCGATGGACGGGCTTGAGGCCGTCGCGGACGTCGGGCAGCGCGCGCGCGACGATGACGCTCATGGCGTAGTCCAGGTAGCTGGTCCGCATCTCGTCCTCGACGCGGACGACTCGAACCTGGCCCAGATCGTCGGTCACGGTGAGCTACTCCTCCAGGGCGTTGGTGGCACGGGGCGCGGACCCACTGATGCCGGCGGCGGCGAACTCAGCCGCGGCCACCGCGGCGCGAGAGGTGGCTGGGGCGCCGGGGCGGCGCCGGATGCCGTCAAGCTGGCCGCGGAGGCGAGCCGCCGCCTCGGCGGGAAGCTTGGACAGGCTGTCGCGCACTACCCAAGCGCGGTGTCCGTCGTCGGTGGCGCGGGCGGTCTGGGTCTCGGCCTCCGCGAACGCGGCGACGGCGGGCGCGTCGACCAGGGTGAGCGAACGGAGCGCCCACGAAAGTGCCTTCTGCACATCCGGCTCGGCGTCGCCGATCAGCAGGCCGATCAGGGTCAGGCCGCGCGCGGCGACCTGAGGTGCACGGGCGCCGGGCGCTCCCTTGGCGAAAGGCAGCGTGGCGATCGTCGAACCTACGAGCCGGCGCTCCCAGCGCGACGGTGAATAGACGAGCTGGTCAAGCTCGGACCAGCGCCGCGGCTCGCGCAGGATGCCGGCGCCATAGGCGTGGGCCAGGGTGTCGACGCTTATCCATTCCCCAGAGTCGGCTGCGGCCCGGCGCATGAGCTGCCACGACCGTTCCGGGTCGGCGGGCAGGAGCCTCTCCAGATTCCACATGCCGAACCAGCGGACATCGGCGAGCTCTGCCCGCAGGAGGCGGTCCGTGACGTCCAGGACCAGTACCGACGAGGTCTTGCGGGTGCCACGGACGAACTTCTTGTGAGCTGCGCTCAGGAGCGGCAGCCGAACGCCGAGCACGGGGCCCAGGCCGGGGGTGACGGATCGGATGCCGGCCGCGTACGCGGGATCTGCGATCTCGGCCAAGCTCTCCTTGAGAGCCGCGAGGAAGGCGTCCGGGTCGGCCACGAGCTCAGCCAGCCGGTCGCCCAGTGCGATCGCTTGCTCGGTGTGCTCGGCCACGAAAAGGTTGGAGGCCGCGGTCGTCGCCGACGGGGGCGTTCCGGCGGCCGCTGCTGCGTTCGCTGCCGCAACGCTCATGGCCGTGCCCCTTCGTCCACGCCGTAGCGTTCCTTGAGCTCGCGCTTCCTGGCCTCGGATGCGGCGGCGTAAGTGGCTTGTGCCGACGCGAGCTCGACGCCGCTCTCGGCGTCGACGATCTTCGCGGCCGTGACGTGGATGCGGCGGCGCGAATCGCCGATCCGGCCTTCCGCCCGGATCCTCTGGCTGACCGTGACCGGCCTGCGAAAGTCGATGCTCATGCGAGCGGTCACGCCCCAGCTGTCGCACTGGACCAGGGCCCACGCCATGGCCTCGTCCATGATGGTGCACAGGATCCCGCCGTGGATGATCCCCTCCCAGCCCTCGAACCGACGGGGCATCTCGGGCTCGGTCCAGCACCGGCCGGGCTCCAGGTTCAGCTTCAAGTGCAGGCCGATCTCGTTCAACTCGCCGCAGGCGAAGCAGTTGTGCGGCCGAATGCGGAAGTCCTCGTACGAGAGCATCGCCGTCCGGACCGACGACTCGGACTCGGCGGCAGCCGTCGGCGTGGATCCCGTCGTGACCGGCTCAGACATCGAGGTTCTGGACCTTTCGGGCCTCGGTCTTGATGAAATCCTTGCGCGGCTCGACCTTCTCGCCCATCAGCATGGTGAAGATGGCATCTGCTTCGTCCGCGTGCTCGACCTCGGCCCGCAAGAGGGTCCGCGTCTCCGGGTTCATAGTCGTGTCCCAGAGCTGATCCGCGTTCATTTCGCCGAGGCCCTTGAATCGCTGGACGGTGACGTTCTTGGCGGCCATCTTCCTGACGATGGCGTCGCGCTCAGCTTCCGACGCGGCGTAGTGGGTCACCTTACCGGTGCTGACCCGGAAGAGCGGCGGCTGGGCGATGAAGAGGTAGCCGTTCTCGATGACCTGCGGCATATGCCGGTAGAAGAAGGTCAAGAGGAGGGTTCGGATGTGGGCGCCGTCCACGTCGGCGTCGGTCATGATGATGATCCGGTGATAGCGGAGCTTGCCGAGGTCCAGGGAATCGCCGATGCCGGCCCCCAGCGCGATCACGAGCGGCCGGATGTTCTCGCTGGAGACGATCCTATCCAGGCGCGCCTTCTCGACGTTTAGGAGCTTGCCGCGGAGCGGCAGGATCGCCTGGAAGCGGCGGTCCCGGCCTTGCTTCGCCGAGCCGCCGGCCGAGTCGCCCTCGACGATGTAAAGCTCGCTTTTGGCCGGGTCGCGCTCCTGACAGTCGGCCAGCTTGCCCGGCAGCGACATCCCTTCCAGGGCGCCCTTGCGGATGACGAGGTCGCGGGCCTTGCGAGCGGCCTCGCGGGCACGCGCGGCCGTGAGCGACTTCTCGATGATGCGCCGCCCGTCGGCCGGGTTCTCGTCGAGATACTGGCCGATGCCCTCGGCCACGGCCGCCTCCACCTGGCCCTTGATCTCGGGGTTGCCGAGCTTGGCCTTGGTCTGGCCTTCGAACTGGGGATCGACGAGCTTGACGCTGATCACCGCAGTCAAACCCTCGCGGACGTCGTCGCCACTGAGGTTGGCGTCTGCGTCCTTCAGGATCCCGGCCCGGCGGGCGTAGTCGTTGAGGGAACGGGTCAGAGCGGCGCGGAAGCCCGTCATGTGGCTCCCGCCGTCGATGGTGTTGATGTTGTTGGCGAAGCTGAAGACGTTCTCTGCGTACGAGTCGTTGTACTGGAGGGCGACCTCGATGGAGGTCGAGGACTCACGGCGCTCCACGTAAATGGGGCGGGAGTTGAGCGTTTCCTTGTTCTTGTTGAGATGTCGAACGAAGGAGACGAGCCCGCCCTCGAAATAGAACGAACGTTCACGCTCCGCCCGATCGTCCAGCAGACGGATCCACAGGCCCTTGTTGAGATAGGCCGACTCGCGGAGGCGCTGGGCGATCGTGTCGAACGAGAACTCGGTGGTTTCGAAGACGGCCGTGTCGGCCTTGAAGGTCGTCGTCGTGCCGCGGCGATTGCCCTGCGGGCCGATCTTGCGGACGGCGCTCGTCGGCTCGCCGCGCGAATACTCCTGGGCCCAGACGGCGCCATCGCGCGCAGACTCGACGCGCAGCCACTCCGACAGGGCGTTGACGACACTCACGCCGACGCCGTGCAGGCCGCCGGAGACCTTGTAGCCACCGCCACCGAACTTGCTGCCGGCGTGGAGCACCGTGTGGACTATCTCGAGCGCGTCCTTGCCGCTCGGGTGGCGTCCGACCGGGACGCCGCGGCCGTCGTCGGTCACTCGCAGGGATCCGTCCTCGAGGATGCGCACTTCTACGTTGGCTGCGTGTCCGGCCATGGCCTCGTCGATCGAGTTGTCGACGACCTCCCAGACCAGGTGGTGCAGGCCGCGCACGTCGGTCGAGCCGATGTACATGCCGGGTCGACGGCGCACGGGATCCAGCCCCTCGAGGACCTGGATGCTCTCGGCGTTGTAGTCGCCGGTCGCGGACTTGCGGGAGCGACGACCCGCCGCCGGCCGAGCGGCAGGTTTCGACGATTCGTTGGGGGGGCGCGTGGGGAGATCCTGGGTCAAGAGACTCCTCCGGTCAGGCGGTCGAAGAGGCGAGAGAATTCCTCGTCGCTGTAGTACTCGATGACAATGCGTCCGCCCTTCCGCGATCGAGCGAGGAGCACCTTGGTGCCCAGGGCTCGACGCAGGTCTTCTTCAAGACGCTCCATCTCCACGTCCGAGTCGGCCGCGGTCCTGGCCTTCGATGCAGGTCGATCTCGCAGTCTCCGGACGAGCTCCTCCGTCTGGCGAACGGACAACCCGCGAGCCACGACGGCTTCGACGAGTTGACGCTGCGCGGCAGGCGTTGCTCCGGCCAGGGCGCGGGCGTGTCCCTCGGTGATGTCCCCGCCGCCTAGCGCCTGCTGGACCGACGGCTCGAGCTCGAGCAAACGCAGGGTGTTGGCGACGGTCGAGCGGGCCCGCCCGACGCGCGCGGCTATGTCGTCCTGGGTGAAGCCAAAATCGTCGGCAAGCTGGCGGTAGGCATGCGCCTCCTCCATGGCGTTTAGATCGGCACGCTGGACGTTCTCGACGAGGGCGACGGCGAGCTGATCGCGTTCCGTCATCTGGCGGACGATGGCCGGAACGTGGTCCAGGCCGGCCATCTGGGCCGCGCGGACCCTTCGCTCGCCGGCGACGAGTTGGTAGCCATCCAGGACCTCGGTCACGATCACCGGCTGGAGGACGCCGTGTATGGCGATGCTGCCGGCAAGCGATTCGAGAGACTGCTGCTCAACGTGCTGGCGTGGCTGGTAGGGGTTCCCGCGAATGCGAGAGATGGGGATCTCGACGGTCGCCGCTCCGGCCGGGTTGCTTTGAGGGATCAGGGCTCCGAGCCCGCGTCCCAGCCCGGCATGCCGCTCGACGTGTGGTGGTTTCACCGCGAGCCTCCATCGGCAGCGTTGGCGCTGGCGGGTGCGGTTCCGTTCGCCGGTGCCGCCGAGAACTCGGGCGCCGGACGCCCGTCACGCTCTCGCAACTCGGCGGCCAGCGAGGAGTAGGCCTCCGCCCCTTTCGAATCGGGGCGGTACAGGGCTATCGGCAGCCCGTAGCTGGGCGCCTCCGAGAGGCGGACGCTGCGGGGGATCACGGTCTCGAAGACGGCGGAGCCGAGGTGCTTTCGAACCTCCGCATCGACCTCCGCCGAGAGGTTGGTGCGGGAGTCGTACATCGTCATCACCACGCCCTTGATGGCCAGGTCGGGGTTGAGGTGGTTTCGTACCAGGTTGACCGTGGCAATCAGCTGCGACAGGCCCTCCAGGGCGTAGTACTCGCACTGGATGGGGATTACCACGGCGTCGGCCGCGGTCAGCGCGTTGACGGTCAGCAGACCGAGCGACGGCGGGCAGTCGAGGACTACGTAATCGTAGGAGTCCACAACACCGGCCAGGATGCGGGCAAGTCGCCGTTCCCGCTGAGGCAGTGGCGCGAGCTCGACCTCCGCGCCCGCCAGAGAGATCGAGGATGGCACGATCGAAAGGCCCGGAATGATGGTCCCAACGATCATCTCGGACAGGGGTGCGTCCTCGATGATCGCCTCGTAGATGGAGTGCTGGAACTGGCCACGATCCAGGCCGAAGCCGCTGGTGGTGTTGCCCTGAGGGTCGAGGTCGATGACGAGGACCAGGTCTCCGGCAAGAGCCAGATATGTTGCTAGGTTGACAACCGTGGTCGTCTTGCCGACGCCACCTTTCTGGTTGGCGCAGGCGATGATCTGGCCCACTCAGGTCCCCATTTCGGTCGGCGGCACGCTCAAATTCTAGCATTCGGGGCCGGTCATCGGATTCGAGCGAGGCCCCGGCGGGGCACATGAGCGCCGATTCCGCAGGCTGCCGGGATCACGGCCGCGACCTGTCAAGATTACTTGCGGCCGCTTATCGACGGATCACGTGGATCTCATCCAGCCCGACGATGGTTGGCCGGCAGAACCGAGGCGCCAGAGGTCTCGGGGGGAGACGGCACCGCTGGTGATCCAGAAACGCAGCGCCGTTGGCGTGGTGAGGTACCGTTCGGGGAGCGGCCACGGACCGCTGTACCCGCCCGGGACCGCGAATGACCGCGGCCGAGGCTGCTTCAAGTGCAACTGTCCTTCCCCGACTGCGAGCTGACGTCGTCGAGCACGGTCCTCCCTGGTGCGGACGGCTGCCGCTCCTCTCGCCGTTGCACGTGAAACGAGCGACCCGCAGGCGCCCGCAATCATCTCTCAGGCAACCCGGCCCCGGACGTGTTCCACCGCCCTCGACCGCTCGACTCGACAGCCGCTCCCGCCACGGCGCGTACCAGGACGAGCGGGACGTGTTTGACGGTGCCTGGGAGTATCGCCAGCCGCGAACCGCGCCACGTCCGAGGCTGGGCACCCGAGCGGTGGAGGCAGGCAGCCCCTGGAACCGCCATCTGACCGCGCAGTTGCGCCTGCTCAGGGTCGGCTCGGGGCAACGCCGGTCCGCGGGTCGCGTCCGGTCACTCGCGGTCCGCCGCGGCAGTTGCCGTGGGCCTCGCCGACGTTGGCGTGGAGGCGTCTCGACCTACCTGGCCGGCTTCGGTGAGGGTCCCAGCCGAAGAGCCCGGCGTTTGTCCCGATCTTGCCGTCGGGCCTATACTCCCCGGGTTGATGCCGATAGTCAGTCGCGCTCCTCGCGTCGGAGTGTCGCTCCCACACCACCCTGAGGGCTGAGCGTCATGCGTCCCGCATTCGCTGCGGTCGGCGCCGGCATAGCGGCGCTATTGGAGTTGACGGTCGCGTCGCGATACCAGATCGCCGGCGCACAACTTCAGATCGTCCTCATCTTCGGTGTCGTCGTAACCCTGGTCTATGGCTTCGAAGAGGGCATGGCCTGGGCTTTCGTTGGTGGCCTGTTCCTGGACTTCCTGGCTCTGCGGCCGCTGGGCTCCACTGTCTTCGAGATGCTGCTCGCGATGGCCGCCACTGATCTGGCGGTGCCGCTCCTCTCCCGAGCCCGGTACCCGGGCGCCATCGGCGCCGTGCTGGTTCTGACCCCTGCGTTCCTAGTGGTGTCCGGTGTTGTCACAGGATTGTTGCGTCCCCCTGCGCCACCATTTCACCCGACCAGCCTCTTGGCAGCGGCAATTGCCAACGCAGCGGTGGCCGCGCTGGCGGCGCCGCTGGTGATCGGGCTCAAGAGACGCGCCGAACAGCGGGAACGCGTAGTGTGGTGGCGGTGATGCCATGAGCGTAGCGACCGAAGGCCGACAGGCCGTTCCGAGGAACGCCTACAGATTCGGAGCGTTCGTCCTGGCCGTGGCGGTGGGCGTAACGGCTCTCAGCTACAGGATGTTCGATCTCCAGATCGTCCCCCACCCGTCGGCCTATGCCGCCGCGAGTATCCCTACGACGGCGTCCCAGAGCATTCCGTCGACCCGCGGCCTCATCTTCGACGCATCCGGGGCGCCGCTGGCCCAAAACATAGTCACCTACTCGGTCACGGTCACTCCGAGCGATCTGTCGCTCTCGCAGAAGCCGTTGGTGGCCGAGCGGTTGGCGTCGCTCCTGGATGCGAATCCCGTCGACATAGAGACCACGATAGACAGCGCAACCGGGTCGCTCTACGAGCCGATCAAGATCGCCGACAACGTCCCCGTTGCGGTGGCGCGGTTCATCGAGGAGAACGGCAATCTGCTGCCGGGCGTGAAGGTGGTTGTCATATCGCACCGCCGGTACCCCGCCGGTCCCCTCTTTGCCGAACTCATCGGTTACACAGGCCAGATCACGCAGGCGCAGTACGATGACCTCAAGAAACCGACCATCGGCTACTACGCCGGCGAGATCCCGCCGGCCGAGGGCACCAAGCCGAAGGATCTGGGCTACTCGACCTCGGATGTTGTCGGTCAGAACGGGCTCGAGGCATCGTACGAGGCGCAACTCCGGGGCACCTACGGTGATGAGACCGTGGCCCTCGATGACTCGGGCAAGGCCATCCCCGGGCTGGTGACGCCCCACAAGCCCCCGATCCCGGGCGAGTCCTTGACCCTGACAATCGACACTCACGAGCAGCAAATCGCGCAGAAGGCGCTCGCCTGGGGCCTCAGCGCCGCCGGCGTAACCAGAGGCGTGATAATCGTCGAGAACCCCCAGAATGGGAACATCCTGGCGATGGTCAGCCTGCCAAGCTACGACGACCAGAAGTTCGCCGACGGCATCAGTGAGACGGACTTCCAGAAGCTCTTGGCGGACCCGAGTCAGCCGCTCCTGAACAAGGCCATCGCAGACCAGTATGCGCCCGGATCCACCTTCAAGTTGGTTACCGGTACGGCCGGCCTTCAGGACAATCCCAAGTGCAAGGGACCAGAGTTCGACTATTGCAGCGGCACCTTCAATGACTCGACGACTCTCCTCTCGCAGCCCTACATCCAGATCGGCGCGTTCAAGTTCTGGGAGTGGAACAAGCAGGGCTGGGGGCCGCTGAATATCACCCAGGGCGTGGCCTACTCCAGCGACACGTTCTTCTATCAGCTCGCGCGGATGGTCGGTCTCGACCGCCTGGCTTTCTGGGCCACCCAGTACGGCTTCGGGCATCCCACCGGCATCGACCTACCCTATGAGGCAAAGGGCATCGTCCCGACCAACGTCTGGACGCAGCAGAACTTCGGCCATGACATGTATACCGGCGACATCCTGCAGCTTGGGATAGGTCAGGAGTACGTCGCCGCCTCGCCACTCCAGCTCCTGAACGCATACTCCGCAATGGCCAATGGCGGGAACGTCTGGCAGCCCCACGTCGTGCAGTCGATCACCGACTCCAGCGGCAAAGCCACCCCGGTCCAGCCGACCCTTCTAAACAGGCTGCCTGCGTCGCAGCAAACCCTCGAGACCATGCGCTTGGCGACGCGGGCCGTGGTCACGACCCGGCATACATACAACCTGGTGGATCTTCCGATCAAGGTCGCGGGCAAGACCGGGACCGCGGAGTTCGGCGTTCTCGACAAGTACGGCCGCCTGCCGTACCACGAATGGTTCGTCGGGTATGTCCCCGGGGATCCCTACAACGGCGACTTCACCAAGCCGGATTCGCAGCTTGCCGTCGTGGCGTTCATCTACGGTGCGGATACCTGGGGCAACGTGGCGACCGAGGTCGTCAAGTACTACATGATGTTGCACTACGGCCTGAAGGGCGATCCCTTCTCCATCCGCACCCCCGGCTACATCCAGACCTGGACCGCGAAGCGGACCAACTTCTACGGAAGTCCGAACAGAGACTGATGGCACCGGCTGACCCATGAGCATTCTGCGCGGCGAGACCCTCAAGCTCAGGGGCTGGGCCCCGAAGGCCGGCTGGCTGGCGTGGCGCAACTACGACTTCCAGCTCACGACGTACGCGGTACTCCTGACGATCTTCGGATTGGTCATGGCGTACAGCACCAGCGTCGGAGCGAGCCATGTGCCGCTGTCGCTCGACTCACCCTTCGTTCGCAGCTTGATGTGGGCCGTCATCGCGGTCGTAGTCCTGGGGTTGACGACCGTCTTCGACTACAAGTGGCTTCGCTCGTTCGCCTGGCCGCTGTACCTGGTCAACATCGGCCTCCTGATCCTCACCCTTGGTATCGGCAGGGGCACCGGCGAAGCCGCGAGAGCAGCTCGCTGGGTGATCATCGGCGGCTTCCAGCTGCAGTTCAGCGAGCTCGCCAAGATCGTCATGGTCATCGTCTTCGCCTCCTATCTGGCCCACCGCGAACAGAGTGCGAAATCGCTCTGGACCATCGTCGGGGCGATCTTGATCATGGTGCCGCCCTGGGTCCTGGTCATGCTCCAACCGGACCTCGGCACGTCTCTGGTGCTGGTCGCCATGGTGGCCGGCATGCTCTTCATGTCCGGGGCCAGCTTGTTCTGGATGGGCACGTTGGCTATGGCGGTTGTGGGAGCCATCCCGATCGTGTGGAACAGTCTGCGTGACTACCAGCAAGCCCGTTTGCTGACGCTATTCAACCCGACCGCGGATCTCAACGGCGCCGGATTCCAGCTCCTCCAGGCCCAGACCGCGGTCCATGCGGGCGGCATTGGCGGCAAAGGCATCACGAATGGAACGGTGACCGTGCCGGTCGGACAGACGGACTTCGTCTGGGGTGTTCTGGCCGAAGAGCTCGGCTTCATCGGTTCGATGGTGGTGCTCGCTCTGTTCGTCCTCCTGCTATGGCGGCTGCTCGTCTGCTCGTGGCGCTCGCCGGACCGCTTCGCGATGCTTCTCGGGAGTGGGCTGGCGACGATGCTGTTCTTCCAGGTCTTCGTGAACGTCGGCATGGTCGTGGGCCTCGTGCCCGTGACGGGCATCCCACTGCCTTTCATCTCTTACGGCGGCGCCTCTCTCGTCAGCCTGGCGGCGGGGCTCGGCATAGTTCAGAGCACGAATCTGCGCCGCGAGAAGCCCGAATGGTGAGGGGGAGATCCCCTGCCTCCGATCCCTGATACGCCCGGTCGCGGGTCGCTCCAGCGAGCCTGAACCATGACGACGGCGCTCTCAGGTCAGCCACCACCGGCCCCGAGCGAGACCGGGCCCTTCCACGCGCCCGTTCCACTCCCCGCGCCGACTGTCCAGCGGTTGCTCGGCCGGGTCCGCAAGCCGGGCCGCTACTCGGGCGGAGAGTGGAACTCCGTTCAGAAGGACTGGTCCGAGACCGCTCTCAAGTGGTGCTTCGCCTACCCCGACCTGTACGAGATCGGGATGAGCAACCTTGGCCTCCGGATCCTGTACGAGGTCGTGAACGACAGACCGGACTGTCTGGCCGAGCGCTGCTTCGCGCCGGACGTGGATCTTCAGAGGGAGCTGCGAGCAGCGAAGGTGCCATTGTGGAGTCTCGAGACACAGCGCTCTCTCGGCGACTTCGACGTGGTAGGCCTCAGCCTCGGCTATGAGCTCGTGGCCACGAACGTGCTCGACATGCTCGAGCTGGCAGGCATCGGGCTGACGACCGGAGACCGTTCGGAGGCGGACCCGCTCGTCATCGCCGGTGGCCCCATCGTCCTGAACCCCGAGCCGTTCGCCGATTTCACCGACGCGGTAGTCCTTGGCGAGGGCGAGGACGTGGTACCGGAGATCAGCGAGGTCCTGCTATCGCTCGGCTGGCATCGCCGCGTGCCCGAACCAGGCGGGGAGTCGCGTCGGGGAGTGGATCGCGCGACCGCGCTGCGGGCCCTGGCCCGTATCTCCGGCGTCTATGTGCCCTCGCTGTACAGGCCCCGCTACGAGGCCGACGGCGCGTTCGCGGCGCTGGACCGCATCGACGAGGCCGCCCCGGCCAGGGTCGCGGGTCGGATCGCGGCCGGCTTCGAAACAGCGGTCCACGGCATCCGCCAGATCGTCCCCAACGTCGGCATCGTCTTCGATCGGGCCCAGATCGAGGTGATGCGGGGCTGCACACGCGGCTGCCGCTTCTGCCAGGCGGGGATGCTCTATCGACCCCTGCGCGAGCGGGCCCCGGAACTCGTGACGAGCGCCGCCGACTCGATCCTGGCCTCGACAGGCTACGAGGAGATCGGCCTGACCAGTCTCTCGACCGCCGACTACACCTTCATCGCGGAGGTGGCCGGCGACCTGGCGCGCCGACACCCGGACGTCACGCTCTCTCTACCCAGCACTCGAGTCGATGCCTTCACCGTGGAGCTGGCGGACGCCATCGCCCCGACCGGACGGCGGGGCGGCATCACCTTCGCTCCCGAGGCAGGCAGTCAGCGGCTGCGGGACGGCATCAACAAGGGGGTCGACGACAGGGAGATCCTGCGCTGCGCGGAGCTCGCCTTCGACCGCGGCTGGAGCTCCCTCAAGCTCTACTTCATGATCGGCCTGCCGGGCGAGACCGAAGAGGACATTCGGTCGATCGCCGATCTCTGTCGGCAGATCATCGAGATGGGCCGGCGAAAGCACGGCGGTCGGGCCCAGGTCAAGGCCAGCGTCTCGACATTCGTGCCCAAGGTCATGACGCCGTTCCAGTGGGACGGCCAGGACTCGATCGAGGAGATCGAGGCGAAGATCGAGCTCCTGCGGAAGGCGCTGCACGGCCGAGGGCTGAGCCTCGCCTGGACCGACCCACACTGCTCGATCCTGGAAGCCGTGCTCGGTCGAGGGGACCGGCGGCTCGGGGAGGTGATCCGGCTCGCCTGGCAGAAGGGCGCCCGGTTCGATGCCTGGGATGAGCACTTCGGGTACGACCTCTGGCTGGAGGCTTTCCGGGAGGCAGGCCTCGACCCGGCCTGGTATGCGCAGCGGGACATCGATCCGGGCGAGTCCCTGCCCTGGGGTCATCTGAGCACGGGCGTTTCGAGCGAGTTCCTGCTGCGCGAGCGAAAGCGGGCGGTGGAGGGTCGCACCACGCCGGACTGCCGCTCCGGGCCATGCGCGAGATGCGGTCTGCCGGCCTCGACCGGATTCGCCTGCGACACCGGCGAGCGTGGACCGCGTCGGACGACCCAGAGCACTCCCGAACTCGACCGGATACGGGCAGCCCAGCCGCGAGTTGCCAGGTCAGGCGGCCGTGGTACCGTGGACTTCGCCCGGGCCGAGACGAGCGGCCAGACGGCCAGCGTGGGAATGCAGATGCAATCGGACCAGACGCAGTCGAAGGACGCGGGATCGCGGGATTCTTCGTCGCCGGTGGAGGCGGCCGGCGGCGAGTCGACCTCTTGAGCTCGGGCGAGACCACTCTTCAACTCATCCGGCTGTTCGTCCTCTTGCTCGGCGCCTCGGCGCTGCTGACCCTCCTCGCTAGGCGCATCAAGCTGCCCTACAGCGTGGCCCTGGTCGCCTTCGGCGTGGTCTGTGGCGAGCTGGCCAGCCCCCTCCACGTCGAGATCACCCCCGAGCTGGTTCTGGTGGTCCTGCTGCCGGCGTTGATATTCGAGGCTTCCTACAAGACGGATCTGGCGCGGCTCCGCTCGGCCCTGGGTGGAGTGGCCTTGCTCGCGGGACCGGGCGTCTTCATCTCGGCCGGCCTGATCGCCGCGGCGCTCCATCTCGGAACGGGCCTGGAGCTCTCGCAGGCGTTCGTCGTTGGGGCGATGCTCTCGGCGACCGATCCGGCCGCGGTCATCGCCACCTTCCGTCGACTCCGGTCGCCCGACCGGCTGGCCACGATCGTAGAGGCGGAGAGCGTCTTCAACGACGGCACGGGCATCGTTCTCTTCGCCGTGGCCGTGAACTTCGTCTCGCATCCGGCAGGCCCGCTCGAGGTCGGGTTCGCCTTCGTCTCGGTCGTGGCCGTCTCGGCGCTGCTGGGAGCCGTCGCCGGCTATGTCACCTCCAGAATCCTGCCCTTCGTCGGCGACCACCTGATCGAGATCAGCCTCTCGGTGGTGCTCGCTTACGGCGTCTACCTCGTCGCGGACGCCTTCCATCAATCCGGCGTCATCGCCACCGCCGTGGCCGGAATCGTGCTCGGCAACTACGGCCGCGGGCACGGGCTCTCGGACGTGACCGAGGAGGCGCTCACGACCGTTTGGGAGTTCCTGGCCTATCTGGCGACCGCGTTCGTCTTCCTGGTCGTGGGCTTCGCAATCGGCATCCATTCGCTGCCTGGAGTGGCAGCGGGAATCGCCTGGGCGATTGCGGCCGCGTTCGTGGGTCGGGCTCTGACCGTGTACGGCCTCCTCGGCGGCTGGCGACTGCTGGACAACTGGAGGCGGAGCGTGCCAGCCGGGCGGAGCGTGCCAGCCGGGCGGAGTGTGCCAGCCCGAGGGATGCCCTGGACCGATGCCTCGGTCCGGAAGCAGGATCGGATTCCCGGCTCGTGGCTGCACGTGGTCTTCTGGGCGGGACTGCGGGGCGCGGTGTCCACGGCGCTGGCGCTATCCCTGCCCGAGGACTTCCCCAACCGGGCCGCTCTTCAGGGGATCACCTTCGGCGTCGTGCTCTTCACCCTGGCCGTCCAGGCCACCAGCTCGGAGTTCGTGGTGGCGCGATGGGGAGGTTCGGCCGACACTGACGGGCCGCCGGACAGGAAGGGACCGGCTGACGCCGGCGAGGAGGCCGCGCCGGAGGGCCACCCGGTCCAGCGGTCTCGGGCCGGCCAAGGTCAGGCCGCCTCCCGGAAGTCACGACGAGGTACCGCTTGAGCGAGATTCGCCAGCGCTGGCGCATCGTCTTCGGTCGGGACGAAGAGGCGAGGTACCTCTCTCACCTCGACGCCGTCCGGCAATGGGAGCGGGCGCTGCGGCGTGGCGGCGTGCCCATCGCCACGAGCGAGGGCTTCACGGCCAGGCCGCGCTTGATCCTCGCCGCTCCACTGCCGCTGGGCATGCTGGCCGAGCACGAGCTGGCGGACCTGTTCCTGGACGAGCGGCTGACGGCGCGCGACCTGCGGCAGCGCCTCACGACGGGGGGCTTGCCACGCGGCTACCGGCTGGTCGATCTACAGGACGAGTGGGTCGGAGCGCCGGCCCTGGCCACCAGGCTGGCTGCTGCGGACTACCGCCTCACCGTTCTGGGCCTCGATGCCGCGACCTCGGATCGCGCCTGCTCGCAACTCCTCGGGCGCGCGGAGCTACGGCGCGAGAGACGCCGGGTGAAGGAGGCGGCGACGGCCTACGATCTCCGGCCCCTGATTCTGGAGCTTCGCCCTGTGGAGGCCGATCCAACCGGTGTGGAAGACGACTCGGCCGGGCCGCCGGCCGGACTGTGGATGAGACTCCGCCACTCCCAGGACGGGGGAACGGGACGGCCCGACGAAGTCGTGGCGGCCGTTGCCGGCTCTCTCTCGCTGGATCCTTCGGCGCTCGAGATCATCCGCGCCATCCGAGAGCGTCTCTGGCTGTCGAACGAACTCGTGCTACAACAGCCCGAGCGTGAGCCCCGGTCGCGACTGGATCCTTGACAGCGACCAACTCGGGCGTAACGTTCCGAAGCCCGCCCAGTCAGTCGCCGGACCGTGGTGGGCCGGGTCGCATCGAGGAGAGGGGAGTCGGGCGCGGCGTCCCGCCAGGCATCGGCACGGGGCGCGGGTTCGGTTGACGGGTCGGGCCGTGAGCCCCTACACTCGCACTTCGCGCCCCGGGGAACCCGGGGGCGATTTCGTGTCATGCACCCGAGGGGCCTCGCGCCCGTCAACTTCCCGAGGACCCATGTACGCAGTCATCGAGACCGGCGGCAAACAGTACCGCGTCGAGCTCGGAACCGAGCTCGAGGTGGAGCTGCTCGATGTTCAGCCTGGCCAGGAGATCAACCTCGACCGCGTGCTGCTGGTCGTGGACGGCGCGGTGTCGTCGGTAGGCCAGCCCGTCGTGGCGGATGC
>Ga0187886_1000907_pt1 | contig 30357 bp, 22 predicted proteins | sample June2016WEW_20_1_FD_133001 | JGI IMG/M metagenome (GOLD analysis project Ga0187886, IMG submission 133001) | Peatland microbial communities from SPRUCE experiment site at the Marcell Experimental Forest, Minnesota, USA - June2016WEW_20_150 | ecosystem: Environmental > Terrestrial > Soil >...
CGCGTTTTGGAAGCAGGCACTACTGCCGTTCTGAAAAGGCTCGGATACAAATCACAAGATTTCTTTTTAGAAGTGGCACTAGCTTTATACAGTTGAAGTCGACGTTTACAGTTCTCGATGGCCATGCTCAGAGTCTTCTGGGATTTCTTCTCGAACACATCGAGTATCACGATTGCATCACGATCAACGGAGTAGAAAATTCGCCATGTCCTGGTTGCATCAACTATTCTAAGTTCATGGCATCCTGGCCCCACTATTGGCATCGGCCGTGAATGAGGCAATGAAAGCTTCAGTCCGCTCTGAACCTGGCGTAGCAAGTAACTTGCCTCGACTCGAGCGGAACTTGACAACGGTGGAGGTCTTATCTCACCGTGTAACCAGACGAGAGGTTTATCTTTCATTGGAAAGTAATATATGTCATTCCTGACATATAGTCAAGCTCCACCGAAGCGGTAGCGAAGGTAGAAGTGCCCTCGGCACGTAAGCCAGGTGCGGGAGAGGCGGCGCTCCCGCTAGCGGAAGAGGGAGTGGCTTGAATGAATCCCCCTCGATCCCTTTTTGGGAGGGGGAAGGGGAGGTCGTTTACTGGGGGGCCGGGCGCGAGATCGTGGACCGCGGCTGGTTTTCTGAGGCCGATTAGATCCTTACTCGGTTGAAGTTCACTGATTGTACATCCACTGCCACAATTCTTCTGCTTCAACGAAAAGCTGCTCAACTCGCAACATCAGATCCTCACTTGGTGCGAGCTCACCAATGTCTTGTCCCTCAACAGCGGGACCGTCATTGATCTGTTTCGATTTCATGTTTCTGGGGTCAATTGAATTCGTCATTTTCGCTTTCTTCTATTACTCCGAGCGTTCGAGTTTCTTGACGCCTACACCTATCGTCAGATCGATGCCGGTAAATAGGTATTTGTAAGTCTGAAAGCAAATTAAAACTCATACTTATTCTACTTAGCGAATCAATAGGGGGAAAGCCTGGAGTAGCACGTATTCATTGTTTGTCCTGACAGCCGAGAACAGGTCCGTGATTCATTTTCATCAATGCGGAGGTTGATGCGTGGCTTCGAAGATACCGAGGCAAGGGGAGGCAGCTTGGATTGAGGAGAGCCTGACTCGGGAAGAATGTGAGGACGTTCTCGATGTAATGGCTAATCGTTCGCTGAGGGTCTTAGCGCACCTTGGCGGATGGTGACACTCGCGATGTGATGTCCTGAAAGGTCAAATATCCGCGCGACTATCGCCCAGCCCGAAAATCGATTCCTCGATCCAAACTGCGACTCGTCTCTTGTTTGCGTTCGCATTTCTGACAATTCACTGTCACCGGCCGCTCTCAACGATTCACGGTCCATTACTCACCTCCCAAGAACTTCTCTGTCTCCCCCTCTTGACATTAATCGCAAAAAATCTACTTTCTATTCGACCGTAAGATGAGCGTGCAACCTGCAGTCAACTAATGGGGGCCTGAGATTGGTTAAGCCGAATAGAGCGCCAGGGACGAAGGGGTCAAGAGCGAAACTCAGGATAAGGGATATGACCGTGGATGACATTCCCAAGGTGTTTCACCTCGGCGAGTCCCTTTATAGCGCGAGTAAGTTGCCATTCCTCTATCGAACTTGGGATCCTTACGAGGTAGCATACTTATTTTCGTCAGAGACAGACCTGTCGATTGTCGCTGAAATCGACAATACCATTGTTGGATTCTGTCTCTCGACGACGGTCGAAAAACCCAACAAGCCTTGGCGATATGGATATTTGATCTGGCTAGGCGTGTCCACGGAAACCCAGTCAAGAGGAATCGGCAAGCGACTTCTAAACGAAACGTCCCGGCGGATGAAGCAGAAAAAAGTGAAGTTCATGCTCATTGATACAGAGGAAGGCAATGTTGCTGCGGTGAAGTTCTTTGAAAAAATGGGGTATGAGATTCGCCACAGGCAAGTTTGGATGTGGAGGAATTTTGCAAAAGCAAAAATTACTGAGAAGACGTTGAAAAGCTCGGTTGAAGAGGTGGCGCTTCGCAGACATGTTAGAAAAGCAAAGTGAGAAGATGAAAACGAAAAAAAAGAAAGGTGCGGTTCAAAGAAGGCGCAATTTTGTCCATGCCATCATCGATCTTTGGATACCCGACATTCGTCAACTTAATATCGCACGTATCACAAACATCATCAGGGAAGCTGCCCGAGTTGGCCAAGTGCACGTTGTTACGATCAAGTCCCATCGCTTCGGACCTAGTGCGTTCACAATATTTGCGCTTCTTAGTGAATCACATATTGCGGTTCACACTTGGCCTGAATATGAATACGTTGCATGCGATATTTTTTCGTGCGGTGGCAAGCCACAACAATCTATTCGCCATTTCATTAAATCCTTAAGTCCGAAAGGAATTGCGCAATATGACATAGCGAGGAGTTCACCAAACATGCTGGGAGGAAAATCCCAGTACATGGATGGCACAGGCCCTGGAATTCGTACGCTCTTCGACGTTCGAAAACTGCATATTGTTCGATCACGTTACCAAGTCATCCAGGTCTTATCTCATCGAGAACTGGGAAGGATGTTTGTAATAAATGACGACGTTCAATTCACGGAGCGCGATCATGCTCTTTATGACAAAGCTCTTCTGTCGCCCATCAAGAAAACAGATGCCCATGAAGATATTCTTGTAGTAGGTGGAGGCGATGGATTATGCTGTACATATTTGCTTGAGAACCAACTTGCGAAGAGCATTACACTTCTGGAACTAGATCCGACCGTAATGGAAGTGTGTAAGAAGTATTTTCCCAGGCTATCGAGAGGCCTGAACAGTGATAAGGTGTCGATAGAATGTGGTGACGCAACCGAGACAATTCGTTCTTTGCCTAACAGCAGTTTCGACGTGGTTGTTCTTGACTCGACCGCGCCAGACACCAAATGGGGCAATTCGACGTATTCAATAGAATTCTTCCGCGAAATTCAACGAGTTCTCAGACCAGGCGGAAAATTGTGTGCGAATGGTACCTCTATTTGGTTTGAATATGCTATGTCCGCCGAGTTGATAGCAAGCAACATTTCTACTGTATTCGGGGAGGTGTCCACAAGCACTGAATGGATTCCTTCATTTGGGAGCCCTTGGGCTTTTTTGTGCGCCGTAAAGCGTTGATCGAAATAATGGCAAATTGATGAAGACAAAAGTATACAAAGGAAGATCCGAAATTGAAGCACGGAACAAAGAGATCTCAGATCTTCTTGCAGCTCTTGTTTCCTTTGAAAGCCCATCAGGAATGGAACAAGCTGCTATGGGACAACTAGAGAGATTATTCAAGAAGTTTTCAATTCCCGTTAGAATTCAAAAAGTTGGCAAGAGGTCTAATCTCATCTCATCGGTTGTTCACAACAAGAAGCCATTCCTGTCGCTCTGTAGTCACATGGACACCGTGCCGGCAGAGGGAAGCAAGCTGCATAAAATGAAAAGGGAAGTGGGGAGACTTATTGGTCTCGGTGCGTGTGATGCGAAAGCAAGCATTGTTGCGATGACACTGGCCTATAGAGAACTCGTTAAAAGAGGGATCGGAGAACATGTTGCTCTTGCATTTTTTGTCGGAGAGGAAGAAACTGGAGATGGTGGAATGACATATATTAGAAATGGATACAGACCAAAATATGCGATAGTTGGTGAGCCTACGGATCTCGCCCTTCCGTGGGGTCAAGCTGGATATGTGCACGTGACGTTTGAAGCCCAATGCACTCCGCGGCATGCTTTCTGCCTGCACGGCCCTGACGCAATGAGCTTGGTTCTAAAGGCCATAAGTTCAATTGAGAAGATAACGAACGATTTCAGCAAGGGACTCACGCCTGAGGAAAGACCTAACGTCTTCATGCAGCAAATTCAAGGGGGGGCAAGTGACAAGTTTTGGTATCTACGGCACAACTGTTCTGCATCGTTGACCATTAACATCCACCCAACCTGGGTTCCTCAACGGTTTATTTCACGAGTAAGAGATGCGACAAAACGATTGAACGAGAGAAAGGGTAAGGCGAAGATCAGTCTCAGAATCGAAAGCTGGGACCCAGGGTTCGAGTTTTCATCTTCGCCTTTACGGAGTGCAATTGCTACTGCCATGAGAGTCAATCATTTATCCAATGAATCATCCTATATGAGATCTTGGACTGACGCGGCGACGCTTATGTGGAAAGGGATCAATACTGTTGTATTTGGTCCAGGCTCGTTGCAGCATGCTCACTCACCGATGGAACACGTCTTACTGGATGAAATAAGAGTCGCCTCGAATGTCTATCGGGACACAGCATTAGAACTGCTAAAGCTCAGGGAGAGGAACGCAAATTGAGACAGATACAAAGATCCAAAGCAAGTTCTTTGGACGATGTTCCAGAGGATGCTTTCTACTCTTCGATTGCGGCAGCCATTCGCTGGCTCAAACATCAGCCAAGAGAGGAACTGATTGACGATGATTCGGTCGGTTGGTGGTTGCTTATGGATTTCGGCATACTACCTACCGGCAAAACGCTTCTCATGCTGTCTCAGAAATTGAGCTCGTTGGTTGACGGTAAGCCGCTGACCAATGGCAATCTCTATACGTTTACGGCGATTTCAAGGAGTCTTCACCGTGCGGGGTATCCACTTGTCAGTTTTCCAAACTTACGAAAGACTTGGGATGAAGCTTTTCAACGTAAGACTAGGACTAAACAATTCGATATCGATTACATCTGGCTCCTCCAGATGATGGTTGAGCTATGGCCTGAAGAGGCAAGGACGAAGGGTGAATACATTCGGCCATTATTGGGTTCAGCTGATCCAAAAAGGTTGGTACCTACGATGGCCGCTCTTCTTTTGAAACAGTTGGGACAAGATGTGTCTCTGGAAGTCGGTAGCCAGATTTGTCAGAAGTGGTGGAAGATAATCGATTCAGATGCGTTTGATGAATCTGCAGACTGGCATATATCATATGCCATACTAGTCTTGTTGGCTTTTGGTGAAGTCAAAAAAGCCATCTCCTTTGGAACTAGACTCTGTGCTCATCAAAAACAGGGAGGGTGGGATGAATCTTCCGTAGAGTGCGTTGAATCGACTAGTCTGTGTGGATTGGCTATGCTTGAATTGTCGGTTAGAGCGAAGATGACCCGTGATGCATCTGCCGACAGAAACCAGGCATTCCGAGATGTTTCGTTGTTGATTGATGAACATAGCTGGCTTTTCCACGCTTGGAAGATGATAAAGAACTTGCCAAAGGGACAAGAGAAAGGATGGGCTCTTGAGGGATTTGTTCAACAATGGATGTCAATAGACGCCCATCTAGGGAGAATCCAAAGTAATGTTCGAGGAGGTACTGATGAAGTTGATCTAGTAATTGAAATGCGGAAAGATTCACCACTAGCCGATTTGTTGCCAGCGTCACAATTTCTTCTTATTGAATGCAAGAACACGTCGGCCCCGATAGGCGCAGCAAAAATCAGGATATTCCGAGACCAATTGGCGTCGCGTCGTCCGAGTAATGTCAAGTTGGGGGTCTATATATCGACTTCAGGATTTACGAGTGATGCGAAAGTACTCGCTAGTGGTGATTTAGGTAAGGAGCAAGTAATCATCCTCTTCGATGGTAAAGAAATTGAATCGGGATTAAGGAAGAGACTGGAATTCTCGGAGATTGTCGCCGATAAACTAGGCCGAGATATAATCAGGCGCCCGTAGCCGCCTGATTTATTAATCTGTCTTGTTGACCCTGGAAAGATCACTACGACCGTAAAGATGAGAGGAATCAGTCCTTTGCCGAAAACGAGCCTACTGATACTGATAGCCGCCGTTGCTGTTGGTGCTATTCTGCTGACATACCCCAACAAACTGATGTTGTTTGGAGCTTCTTGTGCTCTGTTGGTTGCAGCGCTGCAGTACTTCAGAACCAAAAAAGGGCCTCATTGAACGGTGCGTCCCCGCCGAGGTTATTTCACTTCCGAGTGTTCGGATGCCGAGCTAGTTGGCTGAACCCTGTTGTCGTCCAAGGTTCTTGCACAAAATAGTTTGGATGATAAAATGGTGCGAATGTAACGCAAGGCGAGGCAAGATTTCACCTGTGAGTACCGCCTGGCTAGGAATTGATCCGTAAAGATAGAGAATTCGATGATGTAAATCGGGTCCTGATGTGAAGACCTTGAATTCACCATGGGCGAGTGTCTAGAAGATCTATTTGGAAATACCCGCTTGACGTCGGATATTGGAAGGCTCGCTGGCAGCCTAAGTGAGAATTCTCTATAACGCGGTGGAGATTCTTTTTAGATTCTCTACCCCGAATCTAGCCAGTGTACCGTCCGGCATTCGGGGAGAAAGGTATCATTGCAGATAGCAAAAGACTCCAGCCACAGAAGCTTACCCAAACGCTAGGATCCGAATTCAATACAATGATGCCTACGCACCTGTTCGGGAAAAATCCGAGGCCGTTCTTGGTCGAATGGGGAGGCTTCCTGTCAAGACCTCAACGGGCGCTGACAGGGGGGCTGTCGAGGGTTACCGCTGACCATTTGTTTCTCCGTGCTTCAACATTCCCACTATTAACAATTCATCAAGTCTAGCTATGACAGATTCGGTCCGCTTCGACAGTGTGCTGGCTGCAAACTGCCCTCTGTCGGCTCAATCCCAAATATACCGAGTTTACGGTATTGACATTAATCGCAAATGACCTACTTTTCACTCCTACCGAATTGTCCGGTTGTGCTTGATCCGCCCCATCGAACTAGCGATTGACTGTGTGCTGAGCTTTGGACTTGCCTCTGCGACAAATGACATGTGCAGGCGGGACCATCTCCGATTGCGCGGTTTCTCCGGATAGGAGCAAGGTGGCGTTCGTGACGAATCGCGACGGTGGGAAGCATCTTGAGCTATACCGTTTGCAGACTCGTTGATGCCCAATTTACAATTGGTCATTTGCCATTGATCAATCTGCCCCGCCTGTCCGTACTTGTACCGACAATCTTGTCGGTACTCCCGGGACGTTGATTTTTGCGAAAAGATTCCCGTCTTTGGGCGCGGAATTGACGAAGCTTGAAATGATTCGAAGATATAGCTTTCTATTTGTCGTGTTTACTTAGAACCATTCCAAGAGGTAAGAAAAATGGGCTTTCCATCAAACGATTTGCAGCGACAGTTCGAGGCGATCGATTACCGCCTTGGACTTGCTCTCTATGGCGCCTGCGGATTTCTCCTCAGCACCTGGCTTACGAAATCCTTCGACCCCCGCGTATACGATCTGGCAGCACAGGCAGGCCATGTCTGGAAACCGGTGCCTCCGTTCTACTTTGGCGGACAAAGAGCGTATTGGCTGGCCGTCGCCATTTTCCTATTTCTCCTCATAGCACCAAAGCTGGGACAGAAAATTCCCACGAGCCTCAACCGGAACTCACTCTCGTACGGTTTGCTCGTGGTGTTCGTTTACTTCTGCCTGACGTGCATCTCGCTCATCATCTTTGGCTTGAGCGGAGCCCTGATGGTTCAGTTCATCGGGTATTCGTTCATTATCGGTTCAACGGAGTTTCTCCGAGGATTCGAATTTGATTTCTCGTTCGCAGGGGACAGATCCATACTTCGCGAGGCTCGCATCGAGAAAATCAGATTGCTCTATAGGAAATGGTTCAGCGGGATTAGTGCGCTTATTACTGTTTCAATAGCGATATGCATTACCGCGGCATTAAAGCTCTTCGACATCGCGCGTGAAGACCTTGGCAAGCTTGCCTCGGAAGCACTGGCCCAGATGCTGGGGGCAACGGTTATCTATGCCGGGATCGGTCTCACACTGGGTCCCTTTGCCCAGATGTTTGGAATACTGGAAAAGATCGAAAATCAGTTGGAGCATATAGAGGCCGAGGAAAAAAGAACGAAGGGATTGGTCTCGTCGACGGGAGAATGTTCAAGGCGTTGAATGTATTTACTGCGAACAAAACGATCTGGAGAAACTCTTCGGCCAAATGCAAGCTGGGCAACTGATGGATCTGCCTATGAGATCGGTGCCTTTAAAAAGTTAGGGAGGGTCATCAATGAGCAAGCTATCTCAGCAAGTCGATTATGGCAAGCTGCGCCACGTCCTAATTGGTGCGATCAGGCAGTTGCTTTACGAAAGACTCACCCTGGCTCGTCTCACCCAATACTATGCTAGCCACTTCAGGCGCAACAAACCCAGCAACATCAAAAAAACAATCAGTAAACTGTCGAAGGACCAACTGATCTCCTTTATCAGCAAGAGTGTACCCGAAATCACCAGCGAAGATGTCAATCAATTGTATGAAGATTTCTACTACGGGGCACGACCGAAATTCCAACTCTATCTTCTCCTTGCCAATTCGGATCTTAGTAATCTCGAAAAGAAAGTGCGTGACGCTTTCAATGGGATAAATCGGGAAATTGACAAAACCCATGATCATCAGCATCCGCCATCCTTCAGAAGCTTCGAACTGGACGAGATTGCCCAGGACGATGAAAAAACGCTACTCGACATCAAGTTTAAGTATCAAGCTAGACACTCGTACATCGAGCCTGAGAGGGAAGAGAATCTTGATATTTTCGAATTGCGACATAGTTTCGCATGGATCAACACGGCAAAAAGATATTGTGCCATCCACTCAGGGTTGGAGAAAACAGCCCCCATGGTAGCCGATGCTCTGAAAGAAAGTGGTGCAAGGCTGAGTGGGATAAAATTCACGAGAGAAATACTCGATAGCGTTTTTGAGCTTGATCAGATTCAGAGAGCTTCGTATTACAAAGGAAATCCTGGGCAAGATGAGTTCGAACGAGTGAGAATATCAGATCCCAAGCTTGGCAACAAGATGAAACTTGCTAAGCAGTATGAAGATCAGTATGTGAAGACAGGTGCCCTGTATAGGGAAAAGGTGTCCGGAAAGATTGAGTCTTTCGTTGGTGTGGTGCGAGACACAGGCGAAATCTATGTGACAAGGACGCTGAGAACGTCTCAACTTCGCTCTTGGGGCTACAGGAGGTTCGCTCAGTTGGTGGACGCATTCTGGCAAATGCAGCACAACGCTCCCCGAGAATTCTATCGTAGCCTTGATAAGAAGAGTCTCAAGGCGCTCACGGGCGTACCGGAGAATGTCCGGCAGTGCGCGATTGAGATCGCTCATGTGATCAAGGGGACACAAAACAGTGGAACGATCAGTAAAGATCTTTCATATGAAGAGTGCTCGAAGTACTTCTGGTTGACATATTCCTATCACTGTGAGAAATGTGAGAACCGAATTGGGTTAAGTTGCCCAGAATGCGGATCAAGCAGTTTCTGGGAGAATGAAGAAGGAAAGACTCTTACGTGCCAAGTCTGCGAGCACAAGTTGCGAAGATTCAAGGATGCGTTTATTTGCCAAGAAGGACATACCGAGGATTTTGCCACAACCATCGATGAAATGCGTGTGCTTGCACCAAAGGAACAGTTTATGCGCCTTGTAGAAGCGCTCATGGAATTCGACAAGGAATCACGATTCGAGACCTCCGGCTTTTATCTTGTAGGCAAGGAAATATTCGTTTCGAGGAATCGCGGTAGTGTTCTTCTTTCGGTTTCTGACTTTCCCGAGATGAAGGCGTTCGCGGGTAAGATATCTTCATCGCGAGAGGTCAAGATGTTGGACGATATCCTATGCAAGTTGCCCGAAAAGGCAAAGGGCGTGAAGACGAAGAAAGACTTTGACGAGTACTCCCGAGACGGATCAATAAGGTGTTTGATGAAAGTTCTACAGTTCGCTCTCGAGGTTGACGTGCAGCCACATCATGGTCACGAATTCGGTGACCTTGCGGTTGAGTACAAATTAGATGGTCGGCGTCAGACTATTCAGGGGATCTGCAAGAAATACAGGAAGAACAAGATCAATTCAGGAGAAAACCTTGGGGAAAACATCCTCAGACAAGCAGTCCAAGGATTGATGAATAGCGCTGTCGATGTTATTGCTATAGTTACTCCTACACCGCTTGATGATGGCTTGAGAGGTATGGTCATTTCAACGACAAAAAACTTTGCGAAGAAAGTGATGTTCTGGGATATAGCCGTACTGCGAAAGATGCTTAAAGTGGCGATGAAAAACGCGGAATTACAGCCTTGGCAGGTTCTAAAACAAGTTCCGAAGGAAAGGAATTAAGATATGCAAAGACTTCTTGTGAGTGTGCGAGGAAAGAATGAGGCACTCGAAGCCGTCAAAGGTGGAGCACACATTGTAGATGCCGAGTTTCCGACGTCGGCCCTTGGAACGCCCTACCCACTCAATATATGGACGATTCGCAAGAACGTCCCCAGACGCGTACTCGTATCAACAAACATTGGTGAGGAACAAGCTCGTAGAAGTACAGCGGCACAGGCCGTCTTGGGGGTCGCGACCGCCGGCGCGGATATCATCAAAGCAGGTCTCGCGGGGATGGACGACAGTGAAGCGACCTACCTGGCAACGAGTATCGTTAGGACTGTAAAGCATTGGTATCCTCGCAAGCAGGTCATCCCGACTTTCTTTGCTGACCACAAATTGGCTAAGATTCTCGACCCAATTGAAGAAGCACCCACGCTTGCTTCAAAGGTCAAGGCCGATGGAGTGCTCATTGATACCTTCGACAAGAGCAAAGGCAGGCGACTTCTTGACTACTATGATTACAGCGACATCAAATTGTTTGTCCGAGCTTGCCATAAGCGCCGTCTTGAAGCTTGGATTGCGGGGTCAATCAGTGCAGATGAATTATCCTTTTTCTGGGAAACTGGTGTTGATGTTATATGTGTCCGTGGAGCTGCTTGCGGTAGCACCGACGATAGGATGGGAATCGTAAAAGCCCAAACAGTTCGCGAATTAGCACAAACGATGCCAATGCGAAGAAGCAAATGAGCAGCCAATCTATGTCATTGATCAACATCGACGATCTGCGCGCAAAAACTGATGCATTGATTGACACAATGTATGCAGTGAGAGATGACTTTTCGTTGATTCCACAAAAGGAGCACATCGGCACCTGCATCAATTACTCGGATCTAATAGAAATGCGGGATGAGTTCCTACAGGAGCTCATACTCACCGTTGTGCAATGGGTGTATTCAAGGAACAAGCAAGAAACCCTGTTGCGACAATTCGAGGCTGAAGGCAGAGATCTCTCTGGTGCAAACGTACTACTTTCTCGCAGAGCAATATCGAAGTTCAGAAGGAGTGATCTCCAGGGGCAGTTTTCGGAGTTGCTCCTTGCAAACCTTTTGCAGCATTACTTCAAAGCTGTGCCACTACTTCGGAAAATGACCCTCACAACAAATACTGGGCTAGAAAGAAACGGTGCCGACGCGATCCACTTGGCAAATCAAAGCGGAAAGTATGTGATCTATCTTGGCGAAGCGAAGACTCACGCTGCCAAAGATGGAAACAATCTCAAGACAGGATTGAAAGAAGCTGTTCATGACGTGCTCGACAAGTACAAAGGACATCGCAAAGAACTTGATCTGTACCTGTATGAAGACTTTATATCGCCGGAGCTGGAGCAAATCGCTCGTCGGTATAAATCGGGCACGTTGACCGACATTGAGATCCACCTTGTTTGTATTGTCACCTACGACATATGCAAATCTGTGGAAGGGATGACTCGACAAGCAAAACTCGATAAGCTCATATCCTGCATAAAGGAAGAAACGTCAGGTTTGAAATCTTCGAAGGCATTCTCCCAAATCCCGGGGGAAATGTTACCTAGAATGAACTACATAATATTTCCAGTACAAAACCTGAATTCGCTGATAGCAAGCTTCACAAAACAACTGACCGGCGAATAGACTATGTTGACAGAGCCCAAAGAACAGAAAGAGATAATTGACGGTTTGCTTAAGTTGGATCTTATGGCGTTTGCCGGCGATTTGGGTCTGATCCAGCATGGTATTGATCCATTGCCAGAAACATTTGCCGTGCGATGTCTTGGGTTGGCGGAAGAGTTGTCACGAAATCATTCTGATCCAGAATCAAAGAGCAAATGTCTCTTGATATGTGGATTGCTTTGGGAACACAGGAATACCGCCTGGTATGGTCTTGTGCCGATACTCGTGGAACTACTAACGCGATTGGGTTTGCCGCCATCAGCTCGGATGATAGATGGCTTGCAGGCCAATTCCGAGAAAGGTTTCTCTGCTCTGGGGAGTCTCGTTGCCGAACTTGATGTAGGAGCGAGGCTAACTCAACATGAGGTTGCGATTGATGATTTGCAGCAACTGTTGTTGTCATCGTTTCAGAAGGAACTTTGGGAGTTGATCGGCAAAGAGCGCAGGATTGGGATTTCCGCGCCCACGTCGTCAGGCAAGTCATACATACTCGTCGCGAAACTTGTTGACATTCTCAGAAATCAACCCGGCGAGGCCCTTTATATTGTACCCACCATAAGCCTTATCACTCAAGTTACCAATGACATAAGGAGAGCGGCTCGGGAATTCAAGGTCGTCGATCTAGTCATCAACCAAACATATTCTGAAGCCCACGGGTCTAGCGAGAAAAACAGAGTGTATGTACTAACCCAAGAGAGGGCACTTTCGGCGATCACTCAATTTGAGAAACCCTTTGGCAACCTGAGAATTGCTATTGTCGATGAGATACAAAATATCGAAAGGGTTGCAAACGAAGATGAAGAGCGGGCACACATAATGTATGATGTGGTTCAAGAGATCCAGAATACTTTGTGCCCTCCCAAAATAGTGATTGCCGGTCCTCGGTTGAAGAACATCAAGGAACTATCATCGCACCTGTTCGGAGAGGGAGTCGCCACCATTATCGAAGATTTGCCCCCGGTCGTGAACCTTACATATGCCTTTTCCAAAAATAATGGAACGGCGGCTCTTAAACAGTACAGCACTGTGAATGAATACCCGCAGACTATTTCAGTGTCTTCCAAAGAAGGAATCGACCTAAGGTACATGCGCAAGTCCACCTATGATGAATCCTATCATTCTACCCTATCTCACATAATCAAGCGCGTTACAAATGGCTCGGGGACAATTGTCTTTGCGCCAAATCCAAGGCAATCGCGTGTGACAGCGCTTGAATTAGCCAAAAAGATAAAAGGCGCGAGTAACGACGAAAACCTTCACAGTCTATCTGCATATTTGCGCGAAACCATTCACGAAAAATACTCTCTCGCGGTGTGTGCACGTAAGGGAGTTGCATATCACAATGCCCAGCTCCCGCAGCACGCCCGCACCGTCGTCGAGGTAGCATTTTCAAACCTTTCACTCAAAACCGTGGTTTGTACCACTACGCTTCTACAAGGAGTCAATTTCCCCGCCAAGAATATCATCGCGCGAAATCCAAATCTGTTCGTTCGGAAAAGAGTTGGCAGCGTTCAATTGACCGGTTATGAATTTGCGAACCTCCGAGGGCGCGCCGGTAGACTCATGAAGGATTTCGTTGGGCGTGCTATTATTCTTGACGAGGCATCGTTTGAGGAATCCTCGATTGAACTCTTTGACTACCCGGAGAACGAAGTCAGCTTGGGATATGGAGAGAGGTTCAAAGAAAACAAAGATGCAATCATCGAGAATCTGATGGAAGGCGAGCAACCGAAAGCAGGAAGAGGTTATGGTGACCTTTTGGTCTACGTCAGAAGTATGATAATGAAGCATGGGGAGGAAGCTGTCGCGAGACTTAGACGAACGGGTGTTGACATCAGTCGGGATAACTACCTTGTGATTAGCGAGCAACTGTCGCGAATGACCGTTCCCCGGGAAATCTGCGTTAGGAATCCGCATTGGGATCCGTTTGTTTTGGAGTTGCTATACCAACGGTTCAACAGAGACAACTGGGATTTACTACCTAAAAGCCCATTCGACTTCAATTTTGTTAACGTAATAAATGAAACGGTCTTGGCGATGAAACAACTCGTTCCGTACTACTATGACAAGTATTTCGGGGAGCCAATTGAAAGAAGGGTCATGCACACCATAGTTACTGCATGTAATTGGAGTCAGGAGAAACCTCTTCGGGAGGTCATTGGATGGGGAGACATTGAAAACGCCGACACTATCGACGAACGATTGCAGAACCTCAACACAAGAGTTGTGTACGCTCTTCCGAAACTGCTTCGACCGGTAGTACAGATTCAAGACCCGACGAATCCAGTACTAGTCAATATTGAGATGGGTGCATACAGGCCGGAGACAAGAAGACTGATAGAACTTGGACTAGCAAGAGAGACTTCTTTGCGGGTGCTCGAAAGTATTAAACGATCTGGCTATCCTATTTTACTTAACGAGAACGTTAACGATCGCATTCTCTTGGAGGCGCTCCGGAATCTGCGCCCAGAGCTTTCCTATTGGGATCGCGTTCAAGTGGAGCCATTACTCCAATGAACCATCTTCCGAGCTCGAAAGGATCCCCCTTGCTCGTATGCTCGGAAAAGGATTTAATCGACGTGACCGTTGAAACTTAGTTTTGATCCATGAAACAATGCTGGTGTAGTATGGCGCAAAAAGTCTTACTGATAGGCAACGGAATAAACAATGCTTCTCCTGGATACAGATGGGAAGAGTTGATCCAGAGGCTCATCGAGTATGTGGACCTAGCTGGAAAAATCGATTCGAACGTCAAACCATTCCCCATGCTTTACGAGGAAATAGTTCTTCGATCGAACCGGAAGAGGCACGACGAGAATCAGATAAAAAAGTTCATCGCATCAGAAGTCCAGAAGATTGAGCCGAACGAGATTCATAACGCAATAGCCAGATTGGGCTTCAAAGACATTTTGACTACCAACTATGACTACGGCTTGGAGAAAGTTTTTAAGACAAAGATAAACCCTTACGGGAATCTCGGATATGTTAGAGAGAATCGGTACAGCGTGTTTCGGCACTCGGAGGTTGGTAAGTCTCGAATTTGGCATATTCATGGAGAGGCAATTGTGCCATCCTCTATCGTACTGGGATATGAGCATTATTGCGGGTATCTGCAATACATGCGCAATTATATTATCACTGGAACTTCTGATAGCTACAAGACAACCATCGAAACCCTGATGAAGCGGATTATCAAGCAGAAACGCCTTGGCATCAGTTGGATTGACCACTTTCTGACATCGGATGTCTTTATCCTTGGTTTGAAAATGGACTTTGTTGAAATGCACCTGTGGTGGTTGCTCACGTACAGAGCGAAAGCAAAAAAGTACCGACTTCTACCGATCCACAACAAGATCGTTTTCTTCGTTCCGCGTCAGTACGTTGAAGTTGACAAGGCACAATTCCTGAGCAGTTGCGGTGTGAATGTGATTCCACTGAAATATCAGAGAACAGATCGTAAGAACTTCTACATGGAAGCTCTTTCTTTGATTAAGAAAGCACGCTGATCCCATAAAGAGAGAAGGCTCATCCTGAACTACGCTACATGGCTAGCTTCTCGATCACATCTTGAGAGCGAGAACAGTAAGTTCTAATTCTCGCGAGCGGAAATTATAGAGATGCAGTCCTGACGCGAAAATAACTCGAACTTCAACTATCAGCCAATCATCAGTGAACGATACCACCGCAAGGATTGGGGAAATCATCGGGTAACACGCATCTCGCCGCTTCTCTTACTCCGGGAGAGGATTAGGAGGGATGGGTGGCACAATAGGCGAGGACACCGGGAGAACCTGAAATCATGATTCGCGCATCGAGAGCACTAACCGTTACATCACGAAAGGGTCTGCCTTGAAGCAAATTAAGATCCAGGGCTTTTTGGTGAGCAAGCCGCGGGCAAGAGTAGGCATACGATACATTCAGCAAAACATACGCAGGCATGTTGAAGCGAGCAAACTGCTGACGGCTGACGGCCTCTGGGGATTGGCCACAAGTCATCTTGTCCTTGCGGGTGAAGAGGCAGTAAAGGCGAGCGTTCTGTATTCCACAATGCGAATGCCGGTCGATCTGAGGATAGACCTCAAGGCATTTTTCCGGAAACACGACCTGCGGCTTGGAGCTCTAGGGATGTTACATCTTTTCACGTACTTTGGGACCATGCCAACTGAAATAGCTAAGAATCTCAAACCGGGACAGAGAGTCGCTCCACAGATGATCGGAAGGTTGAAGAGAATCGTGAATAGCCAGAATCCAAAACTCGGCAAACAATTAGTATGGCTGACAAACGCAAGCAGACTTCGAAACAGCGGTTTCTATGTTGATTTCAATAAGGGAAGGTGGAAAACACCGGCTCAAGTGACGAGGACGCAATTCGAGAGAGCTCGAAAAATGCTCATGCCTTACATCGATATTGCGTTGCAGATTCATCTTGTGTCGCCAGAAATACGGGCGATGGAGAAACAAGCGGTGAAAGAATTGGCCTCGGTTTTCGAGAAATGGTCGAGCGAACATAATGTCGATTCCAAAGCGTGAGGGCCTCGATATTTGGAGACCCTAGCCGTAAGCATTTCTTGATTCCGGCTCTGAATAATATCCATGCTCGTGTTCGTACCGCCGCCTTGCCTACCCACTGATTGCAAAGCAGCGACCAACCGCGCCTTGTACGTAATTGTACTGACACGGTTGTACGTACTTGTACGAATTGATTTTGTCGCAAAGATTGGCGTCATTTGGCACACAGATTCTCGCTGATGATTCGCTGCCCTCGATTTACCCGACCGTAGCCCATCGAGTTTACGAAGCAAGAACCCCATTATGCTCGAACCAGGCCAAATACTTGTAGGCAATCTCTTTTACGAACCGGTCCGCGTTGAGACGATTCGACCTAACGGTCCAGACAATTGGATAGTTGGGGTCGTTGGAACTAACTCGGAGAAGTTTCGAAGCGTCGCACTCTCGTCTGCTGATATAGCAACTCTCAAGACCCTGAGCGCAGCGTATTCATACAAAGGAGACGGTGCGCTCATTCGCTTGGGCATCCAGGCACTTTCCTTAGGCATAGCATACGAATTCGATCCTTACTACGGACTGTCGATTTCACGCGTCGATCCTCTACCGCATCAACTCGAAGCTGTATATGATTATTTCCTCAAGTTAGCCCGTGTTCGTTTTCTATTGGCTGACGATGCAGGTGCGGGAAAGACGATAATGGCAGGTCTTCTCATTCGAGAATTGAAGCTGAGGGGCCTTGCAGATCGAATTCTCGTTGTGTGTCCGGCAAACCTCGCATTTCAATGGCAACGAGAACTGAAAGAGAAGTTCGACGAGACATTCCATGTGCGATCCGGTGGTGAACTCCGTGACCAATACGGAGTGAATCTTTGGATGGAAGAGAAGCAGGTTATCACATCTTTGGATCTCGCGAAGCGGGAAGACGTACTGCCCGGACTCCGGCAATGTGAGTGGAATCTTGTTATTGTTGATGAAGCACACCGCATGTCAGCGTATGCTGAGGACAAGAAGAGTCAGCGATATCGGCTCGGTGAGCTGCTTCGCGACCAAACCGAGCATTTCTTGTTACTCACCGCAACTCCTCACAAAGGCGATCCAGCGAACTTCAGTCTCTTTCTTCAGCTTCTAGACTCTGACGCTTACGCGGACGTGAAGTCCATCAGACAAGCCATGGAGCAGCAGAGAGCGCCTTTCTACTTAAGGCGAACAAAAGAGGCGATGGTCTACTTCCCCGAACGCCAGCCCGATGGGTCATTCCGTGCAAAGAAGATCTTCACGAAGAGAATTCCACACACTGCAAGTTTCACAATCGACGATGAAGAACATGAACTGTACCAAGAGGTCACTCGATTCGTAAAGCGACAAAGTGCGAGAGCTGCCGAACGAGAGGATGATCCAAGAGCACGTGCGATCGGATTTTTGATGTCTCTATATCAACGCAGACTTGCATCGAGTACACACGCTCTTCGATGCTCACTTGAAAACCGGGTAAAGCGGCTGGAAGACAATCTTAAAAACGCAAAAGAACTCGTGCGGCTAGCTCCTCCAGATTTACCTGATCCAGATGAATGGGAAGAACTTGAAGACAGCGAACGGGAACGCATCGAACGTCTCGCGGAAGCCGTGTGTCTCACCAACAACGAGCAAGAGATACGTGATGAAATCAATGAACTGAAGGGCCTGACGGTAAAAGCTGACGAAGTGGAAGAAAGCGGCAAAGAGGCAAAACTCTCGAAACTACGTTTGCTTCTGCAGCAACAGGGGTTTTTTGACAACAAGCAGGAACGGTTGCTCATCTTCACCGAATACCGTGACACGCTGGAATACCTTGTCGGCAAGCTGAAAGACTGGGGATTCAGCGTTGGATTTATTCAAGGACAAATGAAGTCTGGTGCACGGGATCTACCTGGAACTCGTCTATTTGCCGAGCAAGAGTTTAAAGAAGGCAGAACTCAAATTCTTGTTGCAACCGAAGCCGCAGGCGAAGGAATTAACCTTCAATCATGCCACATAATGTTCAACTACGACATTCCGTGGAATCCTAATAGGCTTGAGCAACGGATGGGTCGTATCCATCGTTACGGGCAGAAATTCGACTGCTTGATATTCAACTTCGTCGCAACAAATACTATTGAAGGCAGGATACTTCAGCGATTACTGGAAAAGCTGCAAGAAATCAGAAACGCCCTTGATGACGATGCCGTGTTCAACGTTGTGGGGGAGATCCTTCCAGCAACTCACATTGAGCGAGTCCTTCGTGATTATTATGCGGGCAAATTTGGTGATGTTGATCTGGAAAACAGAGTCCTTGAGGACGTCAACGAAGATCGTTTCAAAGAAATTTGCCAGAATGCACTTGAAGGATTGGCCACAAAGTCGTTGAATCTAGAAATGCTCGTTGAACGACGAGCCAGGGCTAAAGAACGTCGTGTTGTTCCTGAGACAATAGCCCGATTTATGCGAGAAGTTGCGGATCGAGTCCCGTTTTCGCTGCAACCTGTATCGACACTTCCGCATACGTTTAATCCGGGGAGCACACCCTCAGATTTGAAACGATATGAGACAGAGGCTGATTGGAAACTCGGGAGGCTTGTTCTTCGCTATCCACGCATATCCACGGACAGAAATACAGCAGAGGACAACAACCTAGAATGGGTAACGCCTGGTCATCCATTATTCGAAGCGTTAAGAAGATTTGCAATTGATCAATCGCGACAGAGTTTCAGCGATGGCGCCTGCTTCTACTCGTTGAGACACGCAACTCCTGCACGCATAGATTTCTATGAGGCAAGCGTTGTGGATGGCCTTGGCAACACGATCCATCGCACTCTCTTTGCCATTGAAACGCTGCAGGACAAGACTGTACGAAGCTTTGATCCAAACGTTCTGAATGATCTGCTCCCCGCTCCAAGATTCGACCCGCTGCCAGAGGTTGCCACTTTTGTGGACCCTACAGAATGGATACACGAAAACAAACTGCGCCCATTCGTCGAAGAGATCCGCAAAGATCGTCTTGCGGAGATTGAACGGGTGGAGAGGCACGTTGAGGTTTCACTGACAGAGCTGATTCTGCGAGAGGACATCAAGATTGGCAAATTCTCGGAAGAGAAAGAGAGGGGCGATCAGCTCGCTGCGGCGAACCTCGCAAAGGCAGAAGAACGGCATTCAGGCCTGATGCAAAGGAGACAACGACGCAGAGATGAACTAGCGAGGCAACGATCGCTCGTTTTACAGAACGTTCACCGGATCAGTAGTGTCGTGGTAATGCCTCATCCGGACGCAGCCAAGCCAGAGATCAGAAACCTCAAACCTAACAAGGAAACAGAAGACATTGCTATGAAAGCGGCCGTGGAATACGAGATCCAAGAAGGACGCGTGGTAGCTGATGTGCATGAGCAGAATCTTGGGTACGATCTGACGAGCCTTGACACACGTTCTGGTGAACTGAGGCTGATCGAAGTTAAGGGATTGAGTGCTCCAGAGGGCTCGATACTGTTGACCCCGAACGAACACCGCGTTGCACAAGATCGGCGTGACTGCTTTTGGTTGTACGTCGTGGTGGGTTGTGCCTCCGAAAATCCACAATTAATCACAGAACGTGATCCTGCCGCGAAACAGTGGCACGAAGTCAAAAAGGTCGCTCACTACACGCTGAACGTCCATTCCGTCGGCGGGGCGCTCAGGATAAGCGACCCAAACATTACGTTCAACTCATCACCAGGAGGGGAGCAATAACAGTATGGAGACGCTGGCCCTCATACTCGGTTCGGGCTTTTCGTGTGAAGCGGAGTTGCCTGCGACATCAAAACTTTTCTTAGACGAGCTTCCTCGCGTTCCGGATACCTTCTCGCACAGACCTGACTATAATGGAGACTTAGAGCAATCAATCAATGACAAGATCACTTCTATCATTCTGGATTTCTGGGGAACAGTTTTCGGCTATCACAATGATGCCGTACGGCCGACGCTCGAAGATCATTTCACAGTTCTCGATCTATCGGCAAATTCTGGCCATTATTTGGGCAGTGCGTACTCCCCGAGACAGCTCAGAGCAATTCGCCGGATGAGTATTCACCGGATATTCCAGGTGCTAGATAGGAAGTACAAGCCTAGCGGAGGACTTCAAGAATTTGTTAAGACAATTCTCAAGCGATTTGAACTTTCCGTTGTTTCTCTGAACTGGGACGTGGTCTGGGAAAAAGAGATGACGAAGAACGCATGCCCTTTTCATTTTGGAATCAAAGTATCAGATGTTGTCTCCCAGTCTCCGCAGATTGAGGGGATCCCGATTCTGAAGATGCATGGATCAAGCAATTGGCTGTATTGTGATTCTTGCAGAAGAATTTATACTGGAGATGAAGGAAACACAAAAAAAGCACTTCATTCACGAGCCTTTCTGGAGACCGGCGATTTTGGGCTTTTTGATGAGAAGTATCGGTTGAGAGGAGAAGAAAAGAGCTACATAGAAACAGCACAGATAATGTGTCCTCGCTGTTCAGTGAAACTTGCCGGGAGAATTGCGACATTCAGTTACAGAAAGGCGTTCACAATCAATCAATTCCAGACAATCTGGGACGAAGCCTTCGATGCATTGTCCAATGCAAAGTATTGGCTCTTCATTGGTTACTCAATGCCGCAGGCAGACTTTGAATTTCGCCATCTGCTGAAATCGACCGAACTAGCGAGGGGAGTAGTCCCATTGAAGGACGTGCAGGCAATATTGCTGGATGACCGTGAAGGTGAGGAACGGTTTCGAACTTATTTCGGATCCAGAGTTTCCGCAATTCACCAAAGAGGGCTTTCAGACTGGGTCCACCAACAGATGCCCAACTATGCCAACGATTACTAGGGATACTCTTTGATCCCCAAAGAATGTAAACGTCTCATCGAAGTAGATTTTCCGATCGCGGAGGTGAGCAAGCAATCCGCGAGAGAAAAGTCTATCCGGCACGGCCACCCCTCGACGCTGCACTTGTGGTGGGCACGCCGGCCACTAGCTGCCTGTCGCTCGGTCTTGATGGGATTGCTGCTCCCTGATCCTTGTGATGAGGCATGTCCCACTGAATTCAAAGAGCAAGCTTACACCTTGCTGAAGAAGCGATATGCTTTGAGAAAGAACGATGAGACGCTCCGCGAGTATCTGCTCAAGTTCATTGCGGAGTTCTCCAACTGGGACAACTCAACGAGTCCATTGCATCTTGATATTGGGCGAGGATTGGTGAAAGCTGCGCAGGGTGATGAACCTCCACTCGTTGTCGATCCGTTTGCGGGGGGAGGATCAATTCCTATTGAGGCACTCCGTGTTGGATGTGATGCGTTCGCAACCGATCTCAATCCGGTTGCGTGTCTCATAAACAAAGTGCTCTTAGAAGACATACCCGGACATGGAACAGAACTCTCCAACGAATTGCGACGTGTCGGAGCAAAGATCAAAGCAGAAGTAGATAAGGATGTCGCTGAATTGTATCCTCCTGATGCAGACAAATCCCGCCCAATCGCTTATTTGTGGGCAAGGACGGCGACGTGTGAAGCTCCTAATTGTGGCGCCGAAATTCCTCTGATGCGCACTTTTTGGCTCTCGAAAAAGCGCAGCCGCCAACAAGCGCTGCGCCCCACAGTGATAAGGGCAAAAGGCAAAACGCCGCGAGTTGAATTTGAGATCTTTCAGCCTAAGTCAGATTCACAAGTCTCCAGTGGTACGGTGAGTAGGGGAAATGCGAAATGTCTCTGCTGCGGAACGGTGCTCCCCGTCGCTCGTGTTCGTCAGCAGTTCATTCCTAGGCGAGGCGGGGCCGACGATGCAAGACTCCTAGCGGTGGTGACGCTTAATGAGAATAACAAGGGTCGACAATATCGCGTAGCTTGTAAGCGTGACTATGCAGCCATTGAGAGGGCAAGTCACACACTTGCAAGAACTCAAAAGGAAATGTCAAGTGGTTTGCGCATCGTTCCTAATGAGCTAATTTCATTAAACGAAATTCGCCGGGTTTCTGTGCCCTTGTACGGTGCAACTACCTGGGGTGATCTATTTAATGTCCGTCAAAAGGTATACCTCACCACTCTGACCCGACTCATCTCATCTTGTTCGACTTCTGCGCCCACTAAGCGTTTGCTCGGTTGTGTCCTTGACAGACTCGTTATGCTGATGAGCGCCCACTGTCGGTGGAAGCCGTCAGGTGAAACTCTCATTGATATGTTTGGACGACACGCGATTGGCATGGTGTGGGATTATGCTGAGGCTTCGCCAACGCAATCTTCAGGCGATCTTTTTGAGAACTGGACTGAAGAAATTGCGGCGTTTGTCGAGCATCAAGCCCACGCGACGAGCGTACCAGGAAAGGTTGACCTTGAGGATGCTGAGAACCTCAATCTTGCAGACGCGAGTGCACATGTTTGGTTCACTGATCCTCCGTACTACGACTCCATCCCTTACTCGCATTTGGCCGATTGTTTCTATGTCTGGCTTCGTAGGGCCTTTGCGGGAGCTGCTATCGATCAAGATTTTTCTACATCATTGATAGCTAAGGAAAACGAATGTGTGGTTGACCGTCCACATCGACTTAGTGCCTCGAAGAAGAATCGAAGCTACTTCGAAATGAAAATGGGTGCTTGCGCTTTGGAGGGGAGGCGGGTGCTCTCTGATAGCGGCATTGGTTGTGTGGTCTTTGCACACAAGACAACCGAAGGGTGGGAATCTCTTCTGTCGGCTTTCATAAGATCGGGTTGGATGATCACCGCATCTTGGCCCGTTGCAACCGAGTTAGCCACTCGGCTGAACGCGCGAGATACAGCTTCACTTGGCACAAGCGTTCATCTGATCTGTAGACCGCGCGATGATAGCACCGGCATCGGAGATTGGGGTGACATTCTCCGTGAACTTCCAAATCGAATCGGCAATTGGATGGAGCGATTGCACGAAGAAGGAATTCAGGGTGCGGACCTCCTATTCTCTTGCATTGGCCCAGCTCTGGAACTCTTCAGCCGTTATGAGCGAGTTGAGACGCCAGAGGGGCGGCCGGTCGAGCTCGCTGAGTATCTTGAAAAAATCTGGGAAGTCGTTGGCCGAACTGCGCTTGAGCAGGTTCTTGGCACGGCCGAGGCGCGTGCTCGTAACGGTGCTGCGGGAGTGTTAGAAGAAGATGCTCGACTGACTGCGCTTTTCTTGTGGACACTAATGTCATCATCGAGTGGCGAACCCGGGCAGGATGATGATAACGATAACGAGGATGAGGATGGTGACGACGATGGTGCCGGCGGCAGGAAGAAAACGGGGTATTCCTTGCCATATGATGTTGCACGTCGATTCGCCCAGCCGCTCGGCATCGATCTGGAAATATGGAAAGAGCGCATCATCGAAATGGAAAAAGGGATCGTGAGGCTAATACCGGTGAAGGACAGGGCAAAGCAGCTCTTTGGCGACAAAGGTTCAGCCGAGATTGCGGCGAAGCTTGAACGATCTCCGGACAAAACGCAGTTGATTCTATTCCCATCAGAGGAAATAGGGGCGAAAGCGCCAGCCTTGAAAGCATCGCGAAAAAAAGAGCACCGAGCATCGCAGGGAACGGAGGGAAAACCGCGTGAAGCAACCACACTCGACCGTGTGCACGCTGCGATGCTTCTGCAAGCGACTGGAAAATCTGCAGCGCTGAAGGCTCTCATTGAGGCCGAGCAGAAACGAAGTCCCGATTTTGTACGCCTCGCGAACGCGCTCTCCGCATTGTATCCGAAAAGCACAGAAGAGAAGCGCTTGTTGGATGCTATGTTGTTAGCGGTGCCGCGAAGATAGTTGAGGAGATGATCCAATGCCTATTCAGCCACAGTATGAAGTGTTAGACACGCTATTTCAACGTAAGTTGTTTGTGATCCCGAATTATCAAAGGGCCTATAGTTGGAGGAAGGCGCATAGAGATGATCTATTTGATGACATCGAAACCCTAGCAAGCCATCCTGATACCCGGCATCATTTTCTCGCTTCAATCGTGGCAGTTAGCACTAATGTAGAGGAAACCATAGGCACAACACTCTTTCAAACATATGAAGTCGTTGATGGACAACAGCGACTGACCACGTTAGTCATTCTGCTCAAAGCAATTGCAAACCACTTGGATGATCAGGTTCGGATTGAACATGAAGAGAAGCAATTATTGAACTCATTGTTGGTCAAAGGAGATTCACGGGTAGTTTTGTTACAAGGTAACCATGATAGTTCGCTGATTTTGAGAAACTATCTCGAAGAAGGCACTGTCCCACCTCACACAGAGATCACAACAATTGCACGTAAGAATGTTCGAGATGCCATCGGCGAATGTGAAGCGTTCGTCGCAGGCTGGAAAACGCGCCGACCTGTTCTGCAACTTCTTTCAATAATTAAGAACCGGCTTGGATTTGTTTTCTACCAGCTCTCGGACAGGGGGTCTGTCTACACCGTTTTCGAAGTACTCAATAGCCGTGGCCTAGATGTGGAGCACCTGGATAAGTGCAAAAGCATGCTCATGGGAATAGCTTATGAGAAAATGCCTGGGGACATTTTTGCCCAAACTGAGAGAGAATTGCACCAGATTTGGACCGATATCTTTAGGCTGCTGGGTAGAAGACAGATTAATGGGGATGAAATACTTATGTTCGCTTCGACGCTCTTCGGAGGTGAAGAGCGAGCACGGAGAATGAACCCCGAAGATTCGGTTGAATCATTTCGAGAACAATGTTTGCTTGATCCTCGAAAAACCATCGTCGTGTCGCAGCGTTTGCAGAGAGTTACTGCGAAGATAGTTGAGCTTGAAGAGAAACCAGAATGGTCGGCAGTCACAAAAATAGTACATGCCCGATTATTGGCAATTGCAATCCTTTTACGATCCGACATAATAGACAAATCAAGACTCCTGGAACAATGGGAGAATGTCTCATTCAGGATTTTCGGGATGCAAGGAAAGGATTCTCGTAGCAAGGGAGGAGAATACACAAAACTCGCGACAAACATTATGGCGAAGACAACTGGTTACATCTCTGAATCGGAGATATTAGGCCAATTGATTGTCCTGGGCCGTGACCATCCAGTAGCGGAAAGCGTGATTTTCCTCACGAATACTGATTGTTACAACGGGTGGGAAAACGATTTTCGCTATTTCATATTTAAGTATGAACGTTTTCTGTCCCAATCTCAAGGGGCGCGTATATCCGAAGAGGCTTGGAACAAGATTTGGGCTATGTCCCCATCAAAATCAATTGAGCACATATACCCGCAACATCCCGGTCTGCTCGCGCCACGTTTGCAGAATCACGACGCAAACATTCATCGCATTGGCAATTTGACGATTCTTACACCCGAACTGAACAGTGAAGCGAGCAACCTTGTTTTCGAACGCAAAAAGGAAAAATATCGCAATAGCGGTCTTCTGGTCAACAGAAGTATTCTCTTGAAACCTGACGGAACTGAAAGAAATCAGTGGCTTGATCAAGAGATTGCTTTAAGAGAAGCCGAACTTCTCGCTTTTGCCCAGATTCAATGGAAAGATCTTCAATAAGCAAAAAACTTGAATTAGTTAAGAGAATCAGAATGGAACCCTGGTATAAGGTAGCAACACCTCGAGCAGAAGTGCGAGAAGGACGCTCGTTCAATCCCGATGAGTTTGCGATTGCGCTCGAACAAGTCGTGGCTGGCACCGCTCCTCTCGACTATCGAGACGCCGAGAAGTTTTTTTCACGAACATACTTCACACGAGCGCTACGCGAACATGCTGGAATGGTGCTTCGTCGGCTATCGGGCAAAACGGAGAACTCAGCGCCAGTGCTTACCCTCGTTACGCAATTTGGCGGTGGCAAGACGCACACGCTCACGGCGCTCTACCACATTGCCAAGAATAGCGCAACCGCTTTGCGGAACTCAGATGTCAAAGCGTTGCTCTCTGAAGCTGGAGTGGCGAACCTGCCAAAAGTGAAAGTTGCAGTGTTTGTGGGGAATGCCTGGGATCCAAAGGCCGGACGGGAAACTCCTTGGACTGACATTGCCTACCAAATAGCGGGCAAGGAGGGCGTCGACGCGTTGGGATCGAAGGCCCTCACTTCACCTCCCGGCACAGAAGCGCTTGCACAACTCTTTCAAATTGGTGGAGGAAAAGTCCTCATTCTGTTCGATGAAGTATTGAATTTCATGAACCGGCACCGCGACATGGCTGATTCTTTCCATTCGTTTATCCAAAACCTTACAGTGGCTATGACTGGAACGGTCAATTGTGCAACGGTCATCAGTTTGCCGCGAAGTCAAGTCGAAATGACCTCGAAGGATATGGATTGGCAGGAAAGGATAACCAAAGTTGTCCGCCGAGTCGCAAAAGATCTCATATCAAATGATGAATCTGAAATCAGCGAAGTGGTTAGAAGAAGACTTTTCGAAGATCTTGGCAAGGAGCAGATTCGGAAAGCTGTTTCAAAAGAGTATTCAGAATGGTGTTTTGACAGGCGCGATCGACTTCCGTCAGAGTGGACTGCGGTTGACACAGCAATTACTGAAGCAAAAGCCAAAGAGTTCTTGCGCAAAAGATTCGAAGCCTGCTATCCATTCCATCCCTCAACGCTTTCGGTGTTTCAACGCAAGTGGCAGGCATTGCCTCAGTATCAGCAAACACGCGGGACGCTTGCGATGCTCGCCCAATGGATATCGTCGGTCTACAAGGAGAATTTCGCGAAAGCGCGCAAGGAGGCGCTAATTACAATTGGCTCAGCGCCACTATCGGTTCCAGAGTTTCAGGCGACGGTCATTGGCCAACTAGGAGAGGCAAGGCTTGTACCCGCAATTGAATCGGATATTGCGAGTCAATTTTCTCGTGCGAAGGCCTTGGATTCAGACACAAAAGGGCCACTGAAAGACATCCATCAACGAGTAGGAACGACGATCTTTTTCGAATCTTCTGGTGGAATGCGAGAGAAATTGGCTCATCTGCCGGAATTACGATTCGCACTTGGCGAACCGAATATCGATACAACCTCTATCGATACTGCTGCGGCAACACTTGAAGCAAGAGCCTTCTATCTGCGAAAAGTTGGAACGGATGGATATCAGTTTGGTTTTAAACCCACGCTCAAGAAAGTTGTCAATGACAGACGTGCTTCACTCGATGATGAGGAAGTCAGGAAGTCATTGAAATCTGTCATCAAGAGAGAATTCGAGAAAGGGGCTCAGGTTGCTCTGCTGCCATTTCCCGAAGAGAGCTCGGCCGTTCCCGACACACCTCGGTTGACTGTCGTTATAATGGATCCCGACGTCGAATGGAATGAGAAGAACGGTATCCGAAAGAAACTTCGGGATTGGTGCAGAAGCAAAGGAGATTCGGCTAGGACATATCCCGGCTCTCTTGTGTGGTGTCTCAGGAAACCCGGCAGGGCGTTGTTTGAAAAGGTTGAATTGTGGCTCGCATGGGATCGAGTGGCAGATGAGATTGCGACAGGAGCTCTGGGCGGTGAATTTGAGCAAGATGAGAAGAGAAAAGTTGGAGTGAGTTTGAAAGATGCGGAAGACCAAGCACGCGACGAAGTGTGGGCAAGCTATAGATTCGCGTATTTGCTGGATCCCCCAAATGAGACGGGGATGAAATTAATTGATTTAGGTGCCGGACACGCGAGTTCAATGGAAACACTCACAGGCCGGATTATCTCAGCTCTCAAGTCGGAAGGCATGCTAAATGAATCTCTTGGGGTAGGATACATCGAACGCAACTGGCCGACGGCTCTGAAAGAAAGTGGTGTGTGGCCATTGACGGGACTTCGGCAAAGCTTCTTGGACGGCTCGCTGACGAGACTCCTTGATGTGGACAAGGTGCTGAAAACCAAGATACCTGACTTTGTCGAAAGAGGGGACTTCGGTTTGGCGTCAGGCAGCAATCCGGACGGATCATTTACGAGAGTATGGTTCATCGAGCCTCTGTCTCACGAGGAAGTGTCATTCGAAAAGGATGTGTTCTTGTTGCGCAAAGACAAGGCGCATTCGTTGAAACCGGCTGAGCCTCTTGAGAAATCGCCCGCAACGGCTGAACCACCGACGGATCTTCCTTCAGCTGAACGGCCGACAACCCCAAGTGATGTAGAACCAAGTGGAGTACAGCGACATTTGAATCTGCGCGGTAACATTCCTGCTGAAATATGGAATAGATTTGGTAGCAAGATATTGCCGAAGGTGCGCAACGCGCAGAATCTGAAATTGGACGTGAATGTGTCGCTGGAAGGGACTGAAGAAGAATTGCGAAGTCTTCGATCCGAACTGCAACAGGCGCTCAACGACTTGGGACTTGCGGAACAGCTGAAGGTGGAGTTGGGCGAATAGATAGGCCTAGACTGTTCACTCTCCGAACGAAGAGTTGAGGGACACGCGTTGATATCCATCCACTCATTAGCCCCCCGACCTTGTTGATGCGTTTCGTGGTGTCTATCTTATCCTATTGAAGATGAAGTCCTCTTTATCGCGGCACCAGTTCAGTTCAACAACGCTGAGATCTTGTCCACCGCCCCTTGCAGTTCGCTTGCTGTCAGATGACTGTAGATTTCTGTCGTTCTCACGTCTGAATGTCCAAGAAGCTTCGTAGATGTTCACGCCGCGTTGAATTAGCCTGTCAGCAGTCAGCGTTCAGCATTCAGCTATTAGCTGTTAGCCATTAGCTATTGGCTGTTGGCAGAAAAACACGAAACACGGATCACTGCTCACGACTCACTATTACTATTCATTCCCCCGTACGTCTTTGCGGGCAAGGGGACACGATCAACCTGGCCGAGGAACGATGGAGTCAGTGTCCTCTATGCTCCCTGACTTGAAATCCGATCGGTTTCTTCGGTTTCTCAGGTAACTTCATCAGGTCGCGAATTGCCTGAAAGACTAATCTAAACTGCGTGTCGTATTTTAGCTCAAGCTCCTTCAACTTGCGCGACAGTTCTCCGCTCGTGGAGGCAATTTCGCGCAACCGTATGAACGTCTTGATTATTTGTATGTTGACATGAATCGCACGCTCGCTGTTCAACACAGACGAGAGCATCGCAACGCCATGCTCCGTGAAGGCATACGGTCGGGTGGTTGAGTGTTTCAGAGACTTGAACCGGTGCCAATTTGTCACCAGTTGCTCTTTTTCCTCCGTGGTCAACTGAAACATGAATTCGGCGGGGAATCGTTCACGGTTTCGCTTGACCTGCCTGTTCAGCTGCTTTGTCTCCACCTGGTAAAGATCGGCCATATCCCGATCAATCATCACCCTCTGACCACGAATAAGGAAGATCTTCTGTTCGATATTTTCGAAGAGGACGAGCGAGTATTCTTTTGTCATAAGCCCTCCTTTCGCATCGCCTTGCGACGGTATGATGCGGTGCCACTTTACAGTTCCGGGAAATCTGCAAAGGCGACCTTGTAAGTAGGGAAAGCTTCACGAGCAAATCAATCAAAAGACGTTGGCAGAAATGTGATGAACGAGAGAGAAGAACAAGGCGAAAGCGATCGTGAAGTGGTTTGAGGAGATAAAGAGGTTCGCGGAAGAATGAGCCTGCGGTGCCCAGCGAGAGAGTCTAGGTGAAATCCTAAATTCGAAACACGAAATCCTAAACAAATCCGAAATTTTAAGCTCTAAAAAGGCCGTTCTTTTCGAATTTAGTGCTTTGAATTTCGTTCGGATGGTTCGACTCCGCTCACCACAAGTTTCGAATTTTGTGCTTCGGATTTTGTCGTAGTTCCCGAAGGACGGCCTGACATGAAATGGCATCATTACAGGCATTGGCTGTCGTTCGGCAAGAAGGCGAAAGCGATCGTGAAGTGGTTTGAGAAGATAAAGAGGTTCGCGGAACAATGAGCCTGCGGTGCCCAGCGAGAGAGTCTAGGTGAAATCCTAAATTCGAAACACGAAATCCTAAACAAATCCGAAATTTTAAGCTCTAAAAAGGCCGCTGTTGGCTCTGTCAGGAGTTTTGTGTCTGAGCCGTGATATTTCTCTATGAGTTTGTGACAATGAAGCGATCTCCGAAGTGAATAGCAAACTGGGCTCGGACCTCGTTCCAGAACCTTGGGGGTCTGA
>Ga0187886_1000908_pt1 | contig 30241 bp, 23 predicted proteins | sample June2016WEW_20_1_FD_133001 | JGI IMG/M metagenome (GOLD analysis project Ga0187886, IMG submission 133001) | Peatland microbial communities from SPRUCE experiment site at the Marcell Experimental Forest, Minnesota, USA - June2016WEW_20_150 | ecosystem: Environmental > Terrestrial > Soil >...
CATCAACAGGCAGGACAACCTCGCAAGAAAAATTAACGCTTTCTGCTGGACAACGATGGTTAATCTGCTCTTTGGAATGAAAATTAAAGATATGGACTGCGCTTTTAAGCTTTACAAACGCAGCATTTTCGATGATATAAAATTGAAAAGCACCGGCGCTTTGATTAATACGGAAATATTTGCAAGAGCAAAGAATAAAGGGTATAAAGTATTTCAAATCGGCGTGCATCATTATCCCCGAACCGCCGGAGTGCAGACCGGCGCCAAGTTAAGTGTTATTTTACGGGCATTTAAAGAATTGTTTGCCCTCTATAAACAGATTAAAAGCGATAAATAAATGCAATTTCAGACAAGTAATCAATATACAAGATACGACCAGAAAGTTCATATTTACTCGAAGGCCTTGTTAAATAATCTAAGCGCCGTCAAAGGCCTGCTCAAACCTGAAACAAAACTTTGTGCCGTCATCAAAGCCAACGGCTATGGCCACGGCATCAGGGAAATTGTAAATATCCTCAAAAAAGGTCAGGTCGATTTTTTCGCCGTCGCCAATGTTTATGAAGCCGCTTTTATCGCTGACCTCCTCGGCGAAATTAAAATTCTCATTCTTGAGCCGATTCATACCGCCTACACCAGCGACGCTGTAAAACTGTGCGCTCAAAAAGGTTTTCATTGCGCCATTGTTAGCAATCAGGCTCTCCAGTTTGTTCAGGATTGTTTAAAAAACACAGATGATAGATTAAACGTTCACATTAAAGTCGAAACCGGAATGGGACGATGCGGAATCGATGCGAAAAAAGCCGCACAATTGATAAAAAAAATTCGCACATTGTCCAACCTCCGCCTGGCAGGGGTATATACGCATTTTTCAACAGCCGCTGAAAAAAACCTGACTTATGCGGCCCATCAGCTTGAAAATTTCAAAAAATTCCTTTCAAGCCAGTCGCTTCTGGCCTGCAAAGATGTAATTATTCACGCCGCCAACAGCGCCGCGATGCTAAATATTCCAGAGGCGCATTTCGATATGGTTCGCTGCGGCATCGCTCTTTACGGCTGGGTCGAGCACCCTGATTTGCTCAAGGTTAACCTCCAGCCCGCGATGAAATTCGAAGTGCCGATTGTTCAGTTAAATCATTACAAAAAAGGACAACCCATAGGTTATGGCAGAACATTTTCTGCCTGGCGTGACACGGTTGGCGCGATTGTGCCTATCGGCTACGCTGACAATTACTGGCGTCTGTATTCCAATAGCGCCTTTATGAAAGTCGGCGATAAATTCGCGCAGGTCATCGGCAGAGTGAGTATGGACAAAACCATACTTGATGTTACTGATTTGCCGGATGTGGAAGTCGGCCAGTTTGTAACTGTGATTGATAATGATATCCAAAGCCAGTGCAGCGTTTACCGCCAGGCCGAAATGGCAGACACCATTTGCCACGAAATCCTCGCCTCGCTCCCAGCAAGAGCGTTAAGAATTATTCATTGAAAAGGAATTAATTGCGAGGCTCGTTTCGGTTGTGTTTTATGTGAGACGTCTTTGTATTAGACGAAATGAGCCAAAAATGAGATATTTTAAGCTTAAGAAAAAGATGGCATCTTAAATGAAGGCGAAAGCATATATTGACCATTGCTCGCGGGCAGGTGCACTCGCATTGCTTCGAGATCCCGGGGAAAATGCTTCTGCGTTCACTCTCCTAGATTTGGCATCATGCACAGAAGCGATGATACTGTATGATACCCTTGTGGGCTTCTGGGGGACTACGTATTTTATGGAAAGCAAGGCTCTCGAAGTTGCTCCGATGCTCAAGGCGCAAATGGAAAATCTGGGAATCAATATACTCACTGAGACGAGGGGCTCGCTTTTCTACTGTGTTCCGGAGATGTCCGATAGATATTGGGATAACTTGGAGTATTTTGATTTGCACGGTTTTCATAAGCGACTTGAACCATACTTGACAGCACTAATAAATAAGCTTCCTCAAGGTGCATATGGATATGACCCGGTCAATCACACACCTGGTGTGGATGCTACAGACCTCACATACGGAGCATTTCACTACGTACTCCATGCGACATTAACTGGATCTATGTATTTCGCGAGTTCACTACGCACCCCGGTTGTTACTTTGCTCAGGAAGCACATCAATAAGGGGGTAGTGAATGCCATGCAGGAGGTATTGGATCTAGTTACGGATGCGCAAAGGCTGAGACTCGAGCAGTTGGGAGAGGATTTTTATGGAAAGCAGGTATTCCTTAATCTACCATCATTTTTTCGTATGGCTCTGCAGAAGTGCAATGGGAGAGAGAATTTCTTGGAGTCCGTTCTTCAGATTCGCAATGATAGAAGTGTTCGGAGTCTCCGTAAGTGGGTAAGCGGGCTGCAGAATCGTCTTGCGAGTGGGAAACTACGCGATCTTGAGATCGCAAAGTCAGAGTTAACCAGTATAGGAAAAAGTATGGAAACCCCGGCAACGTCTAGAACTGTACAAATGCTGGAATTTATTCCTAGCGGAGTTGTTGAACTCAAAAATGCGATCAAACAGAAGGGGAAAGATTGGATAAAAATGGCGGTGGATTTGGTTAGTCAACCCCATGTAATCCTTTTGCGGCGACTTGTAGAATCTTTACAATCATTGCGGGAGGATCGGAACCTTATACAAAATAAGCTCGGTATAGAACTCAATGATCGAATCTTGGCAGAAATGCAGTGGATAGAAAGTTTCGCAGAGAAAATGGATAATGAAAACTATAAAGAATGCTAACAACAACGTCAGCACGAATCGCCAACTCTAAGCCGTTTTATCGCAATCGCCGCGACATTATCATGGTCGAACGCCATATTATCAGTCGGCAGGGCGTTAATATCAAACCATTTAGCCTCCGCCGCATCGTCGCCGCCTTTGACTTTTGTGTTTTTCGCTATCCCGATAAATACGATTGTAATATTTCTGCCTCGCGGGTCTCTGCCGCATTTGCCGAATGTGTGTAACTGCTGAAGTTTCACTCCCCTCAGTCCGGTTTCTTCTTCAAGTTCTCTTGCCGCGGCATCTTCAAGCTCCTCGTCCATATTTACAAATCCGCCGGGAAATGCCCATTGGCCTTTGAATGGTTCGTTGCCCCGTTTTATTAAAAGCACTTTAGCCGTTCCACCGCTTACATCGAATACCGCCGCGTCAACAGTAACCATCGGCCTCGGCCATTCGTAAATATATTTTTTCTTCTCAGACATACTGGTATCTTAAACGAGTTATGTAAAAAAATACAATTAAAAAGCCCTTTGATAACAAGCAGTATTCGATTAAAATATCGCCTTATGAGTCTCAATAGTCAAAAAGTTGAAGGATTAACCCTGCTCGACGGCTGGAAAGGCTTGGCGGTTCGGCAGTGGTCTGATTTCATCTTTACGCCTTCGCAATTGCTGCAAAACCCTGCCGAAGTATTCAAATCCGAGGATGAAAACATTACCGTATTGAAACAGGTTGACCGCGACAGGAAAAAAGTATCCATAGTCGTCAAAAAATCCGTCAGCCGAAACCGCCTGAAAAATTTGACTGCTTTATTCAGACCCCCCAAAGCCGTCCGGAATTTTAATATCGCACGGGCGTTAATGGCTAAGGAAATTGATGTTGCCGCCCCGATTGCCGCGCTATGGCGGAAAAATGGACTTCAAAGCATTGAAAATATTTACATATCCGAATTTTACACGGGCAGCTTAAATTTATATGATGTCGCTTTCGGCAAAAATAAGGAAATTATTTCTAATTTCAGAATACGCAAAAATATCATTCAGCAGGTTGCCGCTCTTTTGGCCAAACTCCATAAGATGTGGTTTTGGCACAGGGATTCAAAAGCCGGCAATTTTATTGTATATAAAAGTAATGACGGCTCATACAAAGCCAAACTTATTGACCTTGACGGCATAAAGTTCAACCTGTTTAACAAACAAAGCAATCGCGTCAGGACTCTTTCCAAGCTTGCCGAAACGCTTACACGTTTCAAAACCGTTAATTTTACAGATTTATACAGGGGCTTTTTATTTTATTGTGATGCGATGCAGATGGACGCCTCGCAATCGCGGCAGCTCCTGCGCAAAGTTGAACGTGCGACTGTTGCCGCAAGATTTTTAACGATAATTTCAGATTCCTATAAATTTGAAGATAAATGAACCAGCAGATTAAAAAAATATTGATAATTAAGCCAAGCGCGCTCGGCGACATCGTCCAGGCTCTGCCCGCCGCCTGCTGCCTGGCCCAAAGTTTTCCTGATGCCGAAATCCACTGGTTTGTCAGACCAGAATGCGCCGCTCTTATCGAAAACCATCCCTGCATTCATAAAATTATTTTATTTCACCGCAAAGAACTCGGCAAATGGTGGTATAAGCCCTCTGCCTTTGCCGAACTCGTCCGGCTCATCAAACAATTGAGACAGGAGCAATACGATATTGTTTTTGATTTTCAGGGCAGGTTCAGAAGCGCGATTTTCGCCTGGTTCAGCGGCTGCAAACAGAGAATCGGTATGTCCGGCACACAGGAAATCACCGGCCTCTTTTATACAAAGAAAATTGCGCAGTCTTCCGTCCATTTGGTCGATTATTTCCTCGATATGGTTTGCTCCGCAGGTGCAAGAAAGACCAAATGCGAGTTTGGATTAAAACCTCAGCCCCGCGCGATAGCCGAAATACAAAAAATCCTGTCCGAAAACAAAATCGACAAAGATAATTACGCTTGTTTAGTTCCTTCAGCGACGGTTGAAGCGAAAAAATGGCCGATAGAGAATTTCGCCTTTCTCGCCGAAAAGGTTTACGCCAAATACCGATGTCCCGTCGTTGCCGTAGGCACAGAATCTGAAAAACCTGTTGCCGAAAAGTTGAAAGCCCTCGCTAAGACGCCGATAATTAATCTCGCCGGCAAAACTAACATTGCCCAGTTAATCGCATTGCTTGCAGGTGCAAAAGTCGTTGTCAGCAACGATACCGGTCCTGCCCATATAGCCGCTGCATTAGGCGTGCCGATGACCTTGATTTTCGGTTTCACTAATCCTTCAAGAGTTGGCCCTTACGGCCGCAGTGAAACTGTCGCTGCGATAGATGCAAATAAAAGGGGGAATGAGGTCGAAAGCACAAATCCCGCCCACAATATAAAGAATGTTACTGTCCAAAACGTCTTTGATTTAATCAGCAGGCAGTTGGGTTAATCGCGCACAATGGCCAAGAGAAAAAGAAATAAATTAATTCGATTCTTGGAGTATAAGATTCTCCATATAGAGGATACTCCGCACAAAATTTCGCTCGGCGTTGCGCTTGGCCTGTTTATCGCCTGGTCGCCTTTGCTCGGATTGCATTTCTTGATGATTATTGTTTTGAGTATCTTGCTGCGTGCCAATAAATTTGCCGCCTTTGCAAGCACGTTGGTTTCGAATGTTTTTACCTATGGGATTATATATTATCCTTCTTATCTTCTCGGCAGGATTATATGCGATTTTTTTCCAAACTACAGCGCCCTGGACGACCAGCAGGTTTCGATGCTTTTTAATAAACTCTTCGCCCCCAAGAGTATGCTCTCCGGCTTTTATACAAAAGAGTATTGGTCGCAATTTTGGATGCTTTTAAAGCAAATCGGACCCGAATTATGGATTGGCTGCACCCTCCTCGGCGGGGCGATTGCAGTAGTGTCTTACATTATCTGCTATTATCTAATTAAATCCCATCGCGCCAAAAATCCCCATCGGCGTTACAAAAAATTTTGATAATCATTTGCAAACAGATTGATTAAAATGCCGATTTATTTTCCATAAACCGCCTCCCTTTTTTGTTTCTTCTTCTTGACAATCTCTATGCAATTTAGTATGATATTGATTTGGAAGGTTGCGAAGAAGATGATGATAAAAATCAAAACAGTTATTTTGCCTGTCATAATCCTGTTCTTATTTATTTCCGCTGATGCTGTTTTCGCCGCAGGTTTTCAGGGTCTTGGTACTTCTTCCTCAGTTAAAATCTCCGGCAATGGCAATGTGCTTTATACAAACAATTCTTATTATACGGCTTCACAAGGCTGGCAGTCCTTTCCAACTGGTTTTGGGGCATCTTCGGTGTCACCTGATGGCTCGACATTTGTCGGAGGAGTTACTATCGAAACTGTGGTTGAATCGCCTGTTGACCCGCCTCTTGACCCGCTTCAGACAGTGAATTATACGGCTGCGGCAGCCAAATGGTCTCCCAGCAGCGGAATTCAGCAGCTAAATTTTCCGACAACTACATGGTCCTCACCTGGATTCGAATATGAATACCACAGTGTTACAACCGCTACCGGAGTTTCCGCTAATGGTTCAACAATTCTGGGTAAGAATGGAAACTCGTCCTCTGCGATGTATTTGAATGGCTCTGGATCGGCTCAGTATATTGATGAAAATCACTCATATGCCCCGGCAGTATCCGCTCTTGCCGTTTCTGCAAATGGCAATACAATTGCCGGATATGGTTACAATGGGACAGGAAGTGATTCTGCTTATATTTGGCGCGCTGATTCAGGCATTACGAATATTACCAGTTTTACTTATGACAATAGCAAGCCTCCGGATGTCATTGGCATTAATCCTTGGGATCCGCCCGACGAAAAAGTGTCTTCGGGAATGTGTATGTCGAGTGATGGCTCCAGAATTATCGGTTCGACTGGAAAAAGAGCTTTTCTCTGGGATCAATCAACAGGATTGCAGTGGATACAAGCCGATAGCTTTCAAAATGTTGTCGAGTTTACTCCTTACGCTGCATCTGCAGATGGTTCTGTTTTTGCCGGTCTTCTTATTTATGACAAATATTACGGAAGCTATAATAATGGGCAGTATACTATTACTCTTGTTGAGACAGTAAATACGGCCGTTATTTGGGATGCGATAAATGGCGTTAGAAATCTTAGTGAGGTATTGCAGTCGCAATATGGTCTTGACCTCAGCGGTTGGACACTGACAAAAGCTACTGGCATCTCAGATGATGGGACGGTAATTATTGGCACAGGCACTAATCCTCAGGGAAATACAGAGGAATGGATGGTGACAATTCCCGAACCGACAACGATTTTGCTGATTGGTTTAGGCGGTTTGGTTTTACGAAAATTTAAAAAGTAAAAACATCGACATTTCGCACCGCCTTCCTTCGGCGTCGTCATTCGTACTGATAACCGATAACTGATAACCGCGTTTCTAACAGCTTTTTACTGCTTCTATGCATCTATCACAAAGTTCCGGCTGCTCGCTGTTTTTCCCAACACTCTCCCAATAATTCCAGCATCTTGCGCATTTTTTATGCGGGCTTTTCTCCGCACTAACAAGTTTGTCTGTCTTTTGTTTATTCAGTTTAACTTCGCTTACGATACAAAGCGCAGCGAAATTTTTAATGCCGAACTGTTCGACTATCCCGATTAAATCATTATCATCGGTGGAAATCGTTACGGAGGATTCCTGGTTGCTTGCGATTATTTCATTCTTTCGCAAGCCTTCAAGTTCTCTGAGCACTTCATCTCGCAGAGTCATTAGTTTTTCCCATTTCTTTTCTTCTTTTTGCCAGTCGATAGATTTATCCATCTGCGGCCATTTAAGTAAATGAACGCTTTCCGCCGTTTCCGTTTTGGCTGGGATAGATTCGTAAATTTCCTCTGCTGTATGTGCAAGGACTGGCGCGAGCATTCTTGTCAGGCAATCGAGTATTTTATACATTGCCGTTTGGCAGCTTCGTCGTGAGGCCGAATCTTTGCCGTCGCAGTAGAGTCTGTCTTTGAGCAGGTCCATATAGATACTGCTCATTTCGACTACGCAGAAATTATAAATAAGGGTATAGACCCGGTGAAACTGAAAGCTTTCATAAGCCTCTGTAACTTCAGCTATGAGTTTTTGCAGTTGTTGGACTGCCCATTTATCGATTTCGAACATTTTCTCATAAGGCACGTTGTTTTGTGATGGGTCGAGGTCGGATGTATTGCCGAGCAGGTATCGGAGCGTATTTCTGATTTTTCGGTATGCTTCTTGTAACCTTGCGATAAGTGCATCGCTGCATCGCATATCTTCCTGATAATTTACGCTTGAGACCCACAGTCGGAGGATATCGGAGCCGTATTTTTTGACTTCATCTTGTGCATTGACATAATTACCGAGCGATTTGGATTGTTTTTTACCAAATTCATCAACTGTAAAGCCGTGTGTGAGGACGGTTTTGAATGGTTCGATACCTATTGCTCCCAGCGCCGGCAGCAGTGAAAGTTGGAACCAGCCTCTATGTTGGTCGGAGCCTTCGAGGTATAGGTCAACTGGCACAGGCCAGCCTGCCTGTTTTGCTACGCTATGCCATGAGCAGCCGGACTCGAACCATACATCGAAGATATTTTCTTCTTTTTGCAGGTCGTTGAATGTAAAGCCCGCCGGCAGTTTGAAGTTTTCGCCGAGTATGTCTTTGGGCGAATCTGTGAACCAGCTATCAGAGCCTTTTTGTCTGATATGAGTCGCGACAGCCAGGACAGATTCTTTAGTTAGAAGGGTTTTGCCATCTGAATTATAGAATATCGGTATTGGCATTCCCCAGCTTCTCTGCCGGGATATACACCAATCCGGCCTTGATTCAAGCATACCTGTAATTCTTTTTTCACCCCATGCGGGTATCCATTTTACTTTAGGTATTCTTTCCAGAGCAAGCTGTCTCAGACTTTTCCCGTCCGGCATCGGCTTATCAACTAAAATAAACCATTGAAATGTAGAGCGGAAAATTATCGGCGTGTGACTGCGCCAGCAATGCGGATAGCTATGTGAAATTTTGCCTTCGGCGAAAAGAAAACCTTTATCCCTGAGGCAATCATTGACCTCTTTATCAACCTGTAAAACATTTTTGCCAACGAGCCATTGAGGTACAGTCTCATCGTAACAGCCGTCGTCCTTGACCGGCGAATAAACAGCTAACTTATTCTGCTGGCCGGCCATGAAATCCTCTTGGCCGTGGCCGGGTGCCGTATGAACAAGACCTGTGCCGTCCTCCGTTGTTACAAAATTTGCACTAATCACCAGCCAGGCATCCCTATCTGTCGGGTTCTTCTCAATATAAGGATGGCTATACCTCAAACCTATAAGCTCGCTACCCTTTACCGTCTTCTCGCTAACAGTGTAATTCTCAAGCTTGCCTGCCGCTATTACAGCCTCAAGCCTTGCTTGAGCGATAATTGACGTAACCTTTTTGCCGTTCTGCGTGAAACTAATCGCTTTATATTCAAGGTCGGGATGAGCCGATATCGCTAAATTCGCGGCCAACGTCCACGGCGTTGTCGTCCATATCATAAAACAAACGCTGCTGCCATCGTCCTTGACAAGACCGAGAGACTTTAATTTCGCTACTGAATCTTTTGTCGCAGGGAAATTAACGAAAATGCTCGGCGATGTAATATCCTCATATTCCAACTCAGCGTCGGCAAGGGCGGTTTTGCAGCCTGAGCACCAGTGAATCGGCTTTAGCTGTTTATAAACCAGACCTTTACCCACAAGCTCGGCAAAAACCTCGCAAATGCCCGCTTCATATTGCGGCTTTAACGTCAGATACGGATTTTCAAAATCGCCGAATACGCCGAGGTCTTTGAATTGCCTTGACTGTAATTTTACATATTTGCTCGCGTATTGCTTGCAGAGTTTGCGAATTTCAAGTTTGCTCATCGTTTTGGCTTTGTCGCCAAGCTCTGTAAAAACCTTTGCCTCAATCGGCAGGCCGTGGCAGTCCCAGCCGGGAACGTAAGGAGCCTGAAAGCCGCTCATCGTTTTATACTTTACGACCATGTCTTTGAGAACCTTGTTTATCACGTGACCCATGTGAATGTCACCGTTGGCGTAAGGGGGGCCGTCGTGAAGGATATACAGAGGCGAACCTTCTCTGGCTTCGATGATTTTTTTATAAATATCTATCTTGTCCCAGTTTTTCCGCTGCTGCGGCTCGCGCTGGGTAAGATTGGCCTTCATCGCAAAGTTTGTCTGAGGCAGATTTAACGTCTTACTGTAGTTTTTCTTGTCTTCGCTCATTGTTTTAGGTTCCTGATAAAACAAAGAATAATAGTTTCTATTCCATTACCTGTCAAGTATTTATAACAAAAAAGCCTTGCAGGATTTTGGCCCGCAAGGCTTTAATACTAATTATATATTTAAGCCTTTAGGGCGTCACACCAATAATTATAGCGATAATAATAGCGATGCGGGAGATTGGGTTGTTTGAAAGGCCTAAAGCAGATTGTTTTGAAATATTAGTCATTTGAGTATCCTTATACCAGTTTTTCGGCAATAGTCAAGGAGTTCTTAACTTAGTTATCGGTTATCTGTTATCAGTTATCTGTTATCAGCACGAGCGGCTTCGACGATGTGTTTTTTGTTATTGAAGCCAATTGAAAGCGGGGGTATAATTTAGGAATAGTTATCAGGGAGCAGTTATCGGTTATCAGCGAAAAAAGAAATATGAGACAGAAGACATCAATCATGCGAAGGTTCGCCGAGTAATACGTGATGGTGGTTTTGTAAATGGTTATTAGTAAATTAAGATGTTATGTGGATTAATCTAATTATTATTCGATGAGAGAGAATGACGGGAGGATTTATGAAATCGCTGCTGATTGCTCTGACCGCTTTGTTTCTTTTTTCCCCGGCCACTTCGTTCGCTGGCGATCCTAACTTCAAGATTGCGCCCAAGTTCGAGGCCGCGTGGATATTTTCCAAGGGGATTGCAGCCGTCAAGATTGGTGAAAAATGGGGGTACATAGACCGAGCGGGAGCCCTGTCCATTCAGCCTCGATTTGATGCTGTCCAACTCTTGTACGATCCTAATGAACTTTTTTCCGAGGATCTTGCGGCAGTTCAGGTGCAAAAGAAATGGGGATATATAGACAAAAAAGGGAATATGGTAATCGAGCCACGCTTCGACGAAGCAGAGAGTTTTCACGATGGATTCGCTCTGGTTGCATTGAACGAGGAAGGCTGTTCAAAGTACGGCTTCATCGACAAATCTGGAAAGTATTTGGTCAAGCCTATCTACGACTTCGGTGGCAATTTTTCACACGGAATGGCTAATGTCGTTGCCGGCAACCAGCAAGGCTATGTTGATAAACAGGGCAAGACCCAGATGCTGGGCAGATTCTCAGAGGTCACTAAATTCTTCGAGGGGTTGGCTGCGGTTCGTCAGGAGGGGAAATGGGGATACGTTGATGTAACCGGGAAAATCATTATCAAGCCACAGTTTGAGGAGTTTATACCAGGGTGGTTCTCGGAAGGCCTTTGCAGTGTTAAGGCGAACAACAAAAGGGGATTCATTGATAGAAACGGAATCATCGTGATTGAGCCAAAATTCGACCTTGTGGGCGAATTCGCTGAGGGGTTTGCCGTTGTAGGCATCGCCGGTTCCCATGGATACATTGACCGGACAGGCAAGATGGTTATTCAACTAAAATATGCAGACGCTTCCAATTTCTCGGAAGGCTTAGCGAAGGTATGCGTCACCCCTCTGGGACCATGGGGCTACATTAACACAAAAGGAGATCTGATAATCGCACCGCAGTTTGAAAAGGCAACCGATTTTTCTGAAGGTTTTGCTGCTGTGAGAGTCGGGAAGAAATGGGGGTATATATCGAAACCAACAAATTGATACCTGAGTGTGTTGGCGGCGGTAAATGAAATTGCCGCGGTGTTCATCAAAGGTGCGAAAAGTGGAATGGTGAAACAAATTTAAGATTTGAAATTTGGAATTTCAGAGACGAACGACGAACCCCGTCATACGGTGATGACGGGGCTAACCATTTAACGAAAACATAATACGCTACTGCGGTTCATCGCCCAATGGGATTTCGTCAATCCTGCATTCAGGGCATTTAGCAATCCTGAAAATGCCCCTCTGTCTTACAACGAGGCGTATGGGCTTGCCGTTCAAGTCAAAACAGCGCGCACAATACGGCGATGTGTCGAGTGTGCCATCAGCATTTCTTGCCCAATACACATTATTGCTAAAGAACAACCTGCCCGTTTCGACCGCATCGTATTTGGCAAGACGCTGCTCTGCCTCTTGCAGCCTTTGTTGCGTTTCCAAAAGCTTTTGTTGGAGTTCGAGGTCTTTGTTTATACTAGCTACTTTGGCAAGATTGGCGGGGAGTGTGATAAGTTGTTTGAGCCACGTCCAGAATGCATTAAACCAACCCAAAGCCATAATTTGGTCTCCAAAACACACAGACTTATACGGAGAATATATAGGAAGTTTAGCTGTTTTGCAAGTAAAATCAAAAGTGAGAAGTTATCTTATCTTAAACTCATTTAGGTCTGTCTCTAACAGAAAACTTCTAAACGGTTCGTATTTAAAAGATTCGAAATTCAGCGGCGCGTATTCTTCATCGCCGGACTGCAAAACAAATTTATCGTGCGCGTAAGCCGCTAAAATCCTGTGCTCGGGACAATCAGGGACATAGAAACAATATCGTTTGCCATTGCTATCGTTAAATTGTGCTTTGCAATAAGTATTGCCGCTTTGCTTTGTGCAAATGCAAACGCCTGCAAAACCACTATTATTTCTGGCTTTTACATTCAGGGCGTTTTGCCGGTATGTGGCAATTCTCAAGTTCTCTCTTCGATTATCGAATGTGTCGCCGTTAATGTGGTCAACAACCATTCCAGCCGGCGGATTGGTAATGAAACGCGCAAGCGATACGAGCCTTGGAGGACTGGAGCCGAGAAGAATGGCAGGATAACTATTTCCATTTCCGGAAAAACGCAAGCCGATTATACCTTCGGCATATTTGCTGCGTTGAGTAGGGCGAACATTGAAAATCTGATAATAAATATCAGGGTCAACTTTGACAGGCCGGCCTGCAATCGTGAAAGTCAGAAAATCGGTTGCGCTTTGTGTGGACATAGAAAAATAAGTGAAAAGTTAAAAGTTAAGGATATAGAAAAGGGAGATTTGATTAGTTTTAGAATTTACGGTTTGTCATTTACAGTATCTTGGGAACTGTAAGCTGTTTAAAATAAGCATATTATGTGAATAAATGCCTTAAAATTCACTAATTATCAAACAACAAGGGTATTTTACTATATTTCTAACTAAAAATCAACTGAAAAATGAGATGAAAGGGATATAATGGTGTTGTTGAAAAAACAATCAGATAAATATTGGTTTATTTTCATCTGTGCGGTAATGACGATTGTTACGCTGGCGGTTTATTGGCAGATGCGCCAATATGATTTTATCAGCCTTGACGATTTCGGTTATGTAAGGGACAATCCGAATGTTCGCTACGGATTCAGCTGGGCAAACGTCGGATGGGCGTTTAGCAGCGGTTACGCCAGTAACTGGCATCCATTGACATGGCTTAGTCATATGCTGGACTGCGAGCTTTACGGAACTAACGCCGGTATGCATCATCTGACTAATTTATTCCTGCATATCGCAAATGTTCTTTTGCTTTTTGCCGTTCTTAGGGCAATGACTGGTGCGCTTTGGCCAAGTGCCTTCGTTGCCGCGCTCTTCGCATTGCATCCGCTGCACGTCGAGTCGGTAGCGTGGATATCGGAACGCAAGGATGTTCTGAGCACTTTTTTCGCTCTGCTGACAATGGCGGCATATCTGCGATATGTCAAAAAACCGAGTATCGCACGATACCTGCCGGCGTTGCTGCTTTTTGCGTTAGGACTTATGGCAAAGCCTATGCTGGTAACTTTGCCGTTTGTGCTGCTTCTGCTGGATTATTGGCCTCTGGAGCGGTTTAAGCCGGCAAATATGAAAACGGCGAAGCGCCTTGTTTTTGAAAAAGGACCTTTTTTTATATTGTCGGCAGCATCGAGTATTATTACTATTTTTGTTCAAAAAATAATCACGGTCAACCAGCTTCCTTTAAATCTTCGCATCGCCAATACATTCATATCTTATGTCAAGTATATCGAAAAGATGATTTGGCCGGTCAACCTGGCGATATTTTATCCGCATTCCGATATGAAATTATCAATGCCGCAGGCTTTTGCTTGTGCTTTACTGCTGCTGGGAATATCTGCCGGAGTGATTTGCCTTGCCCGGAAACGAAAATACCTTTTGTTCGGCTGGCTGTGGTATCTTGGAACTCTGGTTCCGGTAATTGGTCTGGTCCAGGTGGGAGGTCTGGCTATGGCCGACCGTTATACATATATGCCGCTTACAGGGCTGTTTATCATTATTGCATGGGGAGCTAACGACCTGCTGACAGGATGGAAGTATAAAAAAATTATACATGGCATATCAGCGACTATGATTCTTTTGGCATTGGCTGTCTGGACATTTTTTCAGGCAGGATACTGGCGCAACAGCTTAACCCTTTTTGAACATGCTATCGCGGTTACTGAGGATAATTATTTGGCGCATAAATGTTTGGCCGATGCCCTGCACGGCCAGGATAAAAATGAGGAGGCAATCGAACATTACCGCAAGGCGATTGAAATCGGCGAAAACTATGCATCTGCGTATGTCGGCCTGGGTTCAGTCCTGATTGATACTGGGAAAACCGACCAGGCAGAGGAGTATCTTGCAAAAGCGATACAACTCGACCCGGAGTCGGGCAAGGCGTATGGCGAGCTGGGACGGGCTATGGCGAAAAAAGGTAAAATGAGTGAGGCGGCTGCTCTTTTCGAAAAGGCCGCTAGGCTTGAGCCTTACTGGATTGACCCGATTAATGCTCTTGCGTGGAATCTTGCGACTTATAATGATGCAAAAATCCGCAATCCCGTCAGGGCGGTCCAGTTGGCAAAACGTGCATGCGAACTTACAAATTATGAAAACCCCGCTATAATGGATACGATGGCGGCGGCTTATGCAGCGGCGGGCGACTTCAGCAAAGCGATAGAAACTTGTGAAAAAGCTCTGGCATTATGCAAATCCGCTCAGCAGAGCGAGCTTAAAAGGGAAATTGAAAATCGGCTGATTTTGTATAAAGCCGGCAAACCTTATATCGAGGCACAGTGAAAGGTATTTTGTAAAACAGATGTATAAAACTACAAACAAATATCATATTCACCTGATTTATATATTGCTGACCATAGTTACTTTTATCGCTTTTGAACCGATAATGAGCAATGGATTCATAAGCTTCGATGATGATGCGTATATTTATCACAACAGCAATATTACTACCGGCCTGACGGGTAAAAATATCGGTTGGGCATTTACGAATATTCATGCCAACAATTACCATCCGTTAACTTCGCTGTCGCATATGCTTGATTGTCAGTTTTTCAAGCTGGACGCCGGCGCTCATCATTCAATCAATTTGCTTTTACATATAGCCAATACGTTATTATTGTTTACGGTTTTGAGCAGAATGACAAAAAGAGCCTGGGCGAGCGCATTTGTCGCGGCACTTTTTGCGCTGCATCCGCTTCACGTGGAATCTGTTGCCTGGGCGTCGGAGCGAAAAGACGTGCTCAGCACATTTTTCCTGATGCTCACTCTTCTGGCTTATGCAGGTTATGTAAAACGGCCGGGGGCAGGACGGTATTTATTAACGCTGGTTTTGTTCGTATTGGGTCTTTTGAGCAAGCAAATGCTTGTAACGGTGCCGTTTATTCTGCTGTTATTGGATTACTGGCCGCTTGAACGATTCAAGAAAACTAAACTCAGCAGTCTGATACTTGAGAAAATTCCATTTTTGGTTTTATCGGCGGCTTTGGGTATTGTTACCGTTATCATTCAGCACAAAATGGGGCTGCTGAAGACCTTTTCAAACTATCCGTTTCAATGGCGAATCGAAAATGCCATTGTGTCATATATTATATATATCGAAAAAATGTTTTGGCCTGTCAACCTGGCAATATTTTATCCGCATCCGAAGGGCGACATCACTTTTTGGCAAGTTGCGGGGTCGCTGCTTATCCTTTTATTTATAACATTTCTGGCTATATGGAAAATACGCCGATGGCCTTATGTCGCTGTCGGCTGGTTATGGTTTTTGGTGACCCTCGTGCCGGTTATAGGAATAGTGCAAGTGGGCCTGCAGGGCTGGGCAGATAGATATACTTATGTTCCTTATATCGGGCTTTTTATTATTGCCTGGGTTGCCTGCGACCTGCCGGCTGGGGTTCAATATCAAAAAACGATTTTTTCGTTATCTGCCTGCATTATTCTTTTATCGCTGGGCGCTAAGACCTTTATTCAGACTCTGTATTGGCAAAATAACATTATGTTATATTCTCATGCCGCGGAAGTTGTTGAAAATAACTGGTGGGCGTATAATTTTATGGGAAAAGCGTTAGCTTCTCAGGATGAATTTAATGAAGCGATTGTGCTGTTCGAAAAGTCTTTGGCAATCTACCCGCAAAATATCACAGTAAATTATGAAATGGGCAAAGCATTTTTGGGGGCGGGCGACGCGAACGATGCTGTAAAATTGTATCAGCAGATGCTTGGTCCGCTGCCGGATAATCCAAATGAGCCGGTCAAAGTTGATGATAATCCTGTTCTTAAAGATTTGTATGTAAACGCGAATATTAATCTTGCAATCGGATTATCGCGGCAGGGAAATCTTAAAGAATCGGCCAGGCGTTTCGAGGAAGCTTTGCGGGTTGCGCCTGACGCAGAGGCGGCACGCAAGGGGCTTGAAGATTTAAAGAAGCAGGCTAAGGATAATTCTTTATTGCCTTGACATTACGCCATGCAATAAATAAATTATCAGCTATGGCAAAAAATTTCTACAGAATTGACGGCCGCACACGTATCATTTTAATTTGTCTTGTCCTAACGTCAATGGTGTTAGCAGTTTTTGCCCAGGTACGCAGTCACGAATTTATTAATTACGACGACCCAGCCTACGTTACCGGAAATAATGCTGTCCTGAATGGTTTGTCCGCTGACAGTATCCTCTGGGCCTTTACGACAGGTTGCTTCGGCAATTGGAATCCGCTGACGTGGATTTCATATATGCTGGACCGGCAGTTCTTCGGCTCAGGTCCCGCAGGATTTCACCTCACTAATCTTATTCTCCATATCGCCAATGCCTTGATTCTATTTATTGTCTTAAAACAAATGACAAATGCGGTTTGGCAAAGCGCCTTCGTAGCGGCCCTGTTTGCGATTCATCCTCTTCACGTCGAATCCGTCGCCTGGATTTCAGGCCGCAAGGATGTTCTGAGTACCTTTTTCGCTCTGCTGACAATGGCCGCATATCTGCGATATGTCAAAAAACCGGGTATCGCACGATACCTGCCGGCGCTGCTGCTTTTTGCGTTAGGCCTTATGGCAAAGCCAATGATTGTTACTTTGCCTTTTGCTTTTCTTCTGCTGGACTATTGGCCGCTGAATCGTATCAGAAATTTTAGCGGACAAAATATTTATCGTTTGATTTTGGAAAAAGTTCCCTTCCTTGTTTTATCCGTCGCTGCAGGTGTCGTCACCTATTATACACAAAAAAATATTGGAGCACTGCCGTCTTTTGCTGGGATGCCTCTGAAGTATCGTATTTTAAATGCCTTAATATCTTATGCAAAATATATTGGAAAAATGTTTATTCCGACCGGTCTCGCTCCGTTTTATCCTCACCCCCGTGAAGACGTATCGATTTTATACGCTCTGATTTCCGCCATTATCTTATTGGCTATAACTATTGTTGTTCTTTATTTCGTCAAAAATCGTCGGTATCTCCTTACGGGCTGGTTCTGGTATCTCGGAACGCTGATTCCGGTTCTCGGTATCATTCAGATTGGTTCGCATGCTATGGCCGATAGATATACTTATGTTCCACTGATTGGTTTATTTATAATGGTATCATTTGGCGGTGCTGAATTATTCGGCAAACTGCGATACGGCATCCGGATTTCCGCCGTCTCGGCTGCCGTTATAATTTTTGCACTGATGATTTGCACTTACAGGCAGGTGGGCTTTTGGCGCAACAGCATTACACTTTTTGAACACACCGCACAAGTTACTCAAAATAATTATTTGGCATACAGCAACCTTTCAAATGCGCTTGGTCAAAAAGGAGATTATGATGCCGCTATAAAAAACGGACTTGAGTCGCTGCGTATTCGGCCGAATTACGACACGCCGTGCTATAATCTTGGAATGGCTTATTATAGTAAAGGTGACACGGAAAAGGCAATTTACTACTGGACAGAGGCTCTAAAAATCAATCCGAAGTTTCCTGAGGCCAATTACGCTCTTGCGACAGCATTACTTAATAAGAATGAGGTCGCACAGGCGATAAAATATCTTCAGGAGGAATTAAAAATAAATCCGAACCACACCGGCGCTAAAAAACTTCTCTCTAAACTAATATCCGCTACTCGGTAGAGATATATCTTCTTGACAGGAACGTTCTGCGGGGACTACTATATTGTAATTATGGCAAAAACTTTATACATAATTGATGGTCACGCGCACATTTACGCGGCATATTATGCGCCAATGAGTCAAAAACTTTCCAGCCCAATCGGCGAACCAAAAATTATCCCTTAAATAATGAATAAAATATCAAGCAAATATTATGTCCCTTTAATCTGCATTGCCCTGGCATTTATAAACCTGGCGGTTTACTTGCAAGTCCTCAATCACGATTTCATCGACTTTGATGATGACCTGTATGTTACTAAAAATACCAATGTGCAATCCGGCCTGACCTTAAAAGACATAAAATGGGCCTTCACAACGAACCAGGCGTATAATTGGCATCCATTGACTTGGATATCGCATATGCTGGATTGCCAGCTTTATGGTTTAAATCCTGCCGGCCATCACTTCACAAATGTAATTTTTCACATAGCGAATACCTTATTTTTATTTCTGGTCTTCAAACGTATGACCGGTAACTTATGGCAAAGTGCTTTTGTTGCAGCCCTGTTTTCTCTGCACCCGCTTCATGTTGAATCAGTTGCCTGGGTCTCGGAGCGAAAAGACGTCCTCAGCACCTTTTTCTTGTTGCTCACTATATGGTTTTACATACGCTACACTCATCACCGACGGCTCGCTGATTACCTGCTGGTTATGCTTACCTTAGCGCTAGGCCTAATGGCCAAACAAATGCTGGTAACACTACCGTTTGTTCTGCTTCTATTAGACTATTGGCCTCTGCAGCGATTTACATGGCCGTTAAAACAAAAAAAACATAAAGGTACATCTGCAACAACTTCACTTTCTCGCTGCTTCGTGGAGAAAGTGCCCTTTTTGGCTTTGTCTTTTATCGCAAGTCTAATCGTTCTTTATGTCCAATCAAAAGCTACGCTTGTAAGAAGCACAATTCAGATGCCAATCGTTTTTCGCATTGCAAATGCAATTCTTGCTTATACAAAATATATCACAGAGATGTTCTGGCCCTTTCATTTGGGGATTCTTTATCCATACCCACAGACCAATCCTCAACTGTGGCAGGTTTTGACCGCTGGCTTACTGCTTCTGTGCATCACTGCCATAGTGTTCCGTTTGTCCCGCAACCGTCGCTGGCTCATAGTTGGATGGCTCTGGTACCTTGGAACCCTCGTTCCCGTAATCGGACTGGTGCAGGTCGGACTTCAGTCAATGGCTGACCGCTACACCTATGTCCCTTTCATTGGTCTATTCATCATCATTACATGGGGCGCCGCCGAACTTATTGCAAAACTAAAATACAAGAATATTATCTTTGCAGCAGGTGCCGGGGTGGTGCTCCTGGTTTTATCGGTACTCACTTGGCTGCAACTGTCATACTGGGAAAATAGCATTACATTGCTTGAGCATACCGTAGCTGTCACTGCCAACAATGATATTATACACTACAACCTGGGCATACTGCTGATAGAGCAAGGCAAGACTGACCAGGCCATTGAACATTGGCTTGAAGCCGTAAGAATCAGGCCTGAACAGCCGACAATTCACAATAATCTTGCGATTTTATTTGCTAAGCAGGGCAAAATCGAGGAGGCAATCCAACAATATCGCCAGGTGCTCAAATACAGACCTAACGATACCGTCGCATATAACCGCCTTAAAGCCCTCTTGGCCGCTCAAGAGAAATCTGCTGCCGAAGACAAAACTCCGAAATAAGTCAGTTAAGTTACACTTTGCAGGCAGCCCTTTGCTTATTACCTTGACATCGCACCGGACAATAAATAAAGTTATCAGCTATGGCAAAAACCTTATATATAATTGACGGTCACGCACACATTTATGCGGCGTATTATGCGCCAATGAGTCAGAAACTTTCCAGCCCGACAGGTGAGCCTACCAAAGCCACATATATTTTCACCACGATGATTTTGAAACTTCTCGAAACAAAAAAGCCGGATATGCTCGTTGTCGCGATGGATTCCAAAGAGCCAAGTTTCCGTGCGGAAATTTACAAAGAATACAAGGCACACAGGCAGCCGATGCCTGAAGATATGCCAAAGCAGATAAATCGCATCGAGCAGATTCTTGAAGCAATGAATATCCCAATTATCCGCAAAAGCACATTCGAGGCCGACGACATAATCGGGACACTGGCGGCTAAAGCCGTAAAAGCCGGCATTGATACTTATATCTGCTCCAAAGACAAAGATATGCTCCAGCTTCTTGAGATTGGCGTTCATATATATGATGTAAAAACAGACGCTGTAACTGATGCCAAATCATTTAAGCAGGAAACCGGCTTTGAGCCGCGGCAGTTTATCGATGTCCTTGCGCTGCAGGGCGATGCGAGCGATAACGTGCCCGGCGTTCCGGATGTCGGACCAAAAACAGCCATTGAATGGATAAAACAATATGGCTCGCTTGAAGGCCTTTACGAACACGCCGATGAAATTAAAGGCAAACGCGGCGATAACCTGCGAAACTCAAAGGACATGGCGTTTCTCAGCAGAAAACTTGTAACAATAAATTGCGATATGCCCGTTGAAATCGACCAGAAGAATTTTGCCGTCAAAGAACCTGATAAAGAAAAACTTACTGCGGTTTTCACAGGACTTGGCTTTAACAGGCTTTTAGGCCAGCTCAGCCTATCGCAGACCGAAACGCAAACTGAGGAAATTCGTAATAAAGACGGTTTCAACTCGATAAAAACTGTTAAACATAATTATCATTTAATTGACTCGCCTGAAAAACTCGATGATTTTTCCGCAAAGTTAAAAGAACAAAAACTGTTTGCTGTCGATACCGAAACAACCTCAATATCTGCACATCGTGCCGAGCTTGTTGGAATAAGTATATCCTGGGAGGCTCATAACGCATATTATATTGCCGTCAAAGGACCGATGGGGGCAAAATGCCTGGGTCTGTCGGTTGTGAAAGGGAAACTCGCGGCGATTTTCGCGGATGAAAAAATAAAAAAAATCTGCCAGAACGCAAAATACGATATGATTGTTCTGCACAATTCCGATATGCCCGTTAAAGGCCTTGTATTCGATACTATGATAGCTTCCTATGTCCTCGATGCCGAGAGAAGAAGTCATTCGCTCGATAATATGGCGTTGGATTTTCTTAACTATCGCAGCATTCCGATTTTCGACCTGATTGGCAAAGGCAAAAATCAAATGAGCTTCGAGCTGGTCGATACGGCATCGGCCTGCGATTACTCCTGCGAAGACGCTGATTTTACATTTCAGCTTTATCACTACTTGGGCGAAAAACTTGAAAAAGAGCCAAAGCTAAAACATCTCTTCGAAAAAATTGAAATGCCTCTTGTCGAAGTCTTAACCACAATGGAGCTTAACGGCGTAAAAGTCGATATCCAGATTCTCAGGCAGTTGTCAATTGAGATAAATAATCTGCTCGATCAGGTAACTGAAAAAATCCACAAACTTGCCGGCAGCGCATTCAATATAGATTCGCCCAAGCAGCTTTCCGATATATTATTCGACAAACTCGGCTTAAAATCAGTGCGAGAGGGCAAAACAGGCCATAGCACCGATGCCGACGTCCTCGAGGAACTGGCCGGCGAACATCCAATTATCGAACAGATTCTTCAGCAACGCCAGTTAAGCAAACTCAAGAATACTTATACTGACAAACTCGGTGCGCTGATAAATCCGCGAACCGGCAGGGTGCACGCAAGTTTCAACCAGACAATTACCGCTACCGGCAGACTCAGTTCTTCCGACCCCAATTTGCAGAACATCCCCATTCGCACGGATATAGGCAAAAAAATTCGTTCCGCGTTCGTGCCGGAGAAAAAAACAGATAAAATCGTCAGCCTCGACTATTCGCAGATTGAGCTTCGTATGGTTGCGCATTTCAGCGGCGACAAGGAATTAAAAAAAGCTTTCGAACAGGATAAGGACATTCACAGTTTTGTCGCCTCGCAGATTTACAACGTGGACATAAAAGACGTAACGAGCGAAATGCGGTCACGCTGCAAGGCAGTCAATTTCGGCCTGATTTACGGGCAGGGAGCCTTTGGCTTGAGCCGGACTACGGGTATGAACGTCGGCGAGTCGAAAAAATTCATCGAAGAATATTTCGCAAAATACAGCTCAATTCAGAAATTTAAAAAAGATGCGATAGAGACAGCCATAAAAACCGGCTATGCTGAAACCATTTGCGGCAGAAGGAGAACAATTACCGGCCTGGACAGCAAAAACGGCAATGTACGTTCGCAGGCGGAAAGACTGGTGATAAATACGCTGGTTCAGGGTTCTGCCGCCGATTTGATTAAAATCGCGATGATAACGATTCAGAAAAAAATTGAGAACGAAAACCTGCCTGCGAAAATGATTTTACAGATTCACGATGAGCTGGTTTTTGAAGCTGACGGGAAACAGGCAAAAAAACTCGCTGATATTTTCGGCGATGAAATGACCGGCGCGATAAAACTTAATGTTCCGCTCAAAGTCGATATTACAATTGGCGATAGCTGGCTCGGATAAGGCTCTATTATTGTAAATCGCTAAAGGAAATAAGCTTGATATTATTTTCTTTAATACAATTCTTTATGTCGTTATCACACAAAACCTGAGCATCGAATTCATTGAACGCGGGCAGTTCATCAGAGGATTGTTCATTATATTTCGGGTGAAAGCCCATTTCAGATGTTCCATAGGGAAGCGCTTTAAGGCATTGGATAACTCTTTCCTTTAACCCTTTTGGTGGAGTGGGTATGAGATAAGCTAAAGTAATAAATCTGTCCGGCGTAAGCAGTCCGTCCTTTCTCATAATTGAATGAGCGACCGCCCGTCTATTTGCCCTTCGAAATTTCATAAAATTCAATAATATCTTTTCCAGTTTGCAATAAATATTTGCATTGGGGGCTGTCCAATATAATCCGTTATTTGTTCTGGCTGCGGGAATCCCATAGAGCTTGTGCAATTTTATTAAGGCCGCTCTCACGGCGGGTCTTCTATGAGTTCCATTGTGGCTGTCAAAATGTGTAATATGCACTCCCAAATCCAAAGCCCGCAATAATTGCGCTTCAAGTTCTCTGTAAACTTGTTCTTTTGCCTTGTCGTTGGATAGAAGATTTTTATGTTGTTTTGAAGCAGCCAGGAAATTACCTTGGAAATCTATTAAATTGTCAACTTTGTCGGGGTCGGTTAGAGGTTTTCCTTCCGTGAGATTTAAATGCAGCCCGATGGAAAGATTAGGAAATGCTTTAGCTCTCGAAATAGCATACTCTGCGGCCGGCATATTGCTCATTAAAGTGGCACTGGTTATTATGCCGTTGATATGACAATCAATTATGGCATCAGTAGTACCTTTGGAAAGCCCAAAGTCGTCGGCATTGACGATCAGTTTTTTAACGTTAGTAAAATTCATCGCGGATAACATAAACAAAAACAGGTCTAAAATCCAGCTTTTACTGGAACTATTTTAAGGTTTTACGAATACTTGTTTTTATCGCAAATATAGGATAAACTGCGGAGTCGGTTTTTTATCGTTAACTTTAAAAGAGAAATTGTATGGGAAATTTCCCTGAAAATATTGGTAAAATGCTGATTTTTATGGGGGCGGTTCTGCTTTTTGCGGGAGCGGCTTTTCTTGTCCTGGGCAAAATCGGGTTTTTCCGCCTGCCCGGCGACGTAGAAGTCGGCGGCAAAAACTGGCGTCTGTTTTTTCCGATTACCAGCAGTATTATCATTTCTATTGTTCTTACGCTTGTTTTATGGCTGATTAGCTGCCTGAGAAAATAAATAAATTATGCTCCAACTATTCAAAGACAAGAATTTACTGAAGCTCTGTTTTGCAGCGTTCTTTATGAGCGCCTGCCTGCAATTGGTCAGTATTGTGCTCCCCTTTGCGGTAAAGGCTATAAACGGCAGCGATACCGATGTCGGCCTGTGTTTTATGGCGCAGATGGGCACTTATGTTATTTTTTGTATACTGGCTGTTTTAATAATCGACAAACTCAACCCCAAAAAAGTTCTGCTGATAGCCGCCGGTGCAGAAATTATTGTTTCATTGGGCTTTCTTGCGACAGTCAAATACGGAAACAGTAACGGCATATTCTTTAGTCCTGTAACACGGCTGATTATCCTGATGTCAATGAACGGAATCATCACAGCATTTTTCTGGCCGACGATGATGGGCTGGATTTCAACCGGTCACGAAGGACTTGAGCTTACAAAAAGATTCGGCTTTTATAACGTAACCTGGGGAATGGCAAATACGGCTCTGCCGATTGTCGGCGGGTATCTTATGGAAGTCAATTATCCATGGCCGCTGGCGCTGGCGGTTGTTTTCGCAGTCCTTTGTTTAATATCACTTTTTCCGACAAGGCATACGAGTCAAATTCCGGCAATGCACCAAAATATCACCGATGACGCCGGCCGGCAGATACCGCTGGAAAACAGGTCTTTTGTCTGGATATCGCGAGTCGCTCTTTTTACTACATTAGTATGCGTTGGCATTTTCAGGAGCCAGCTTGGAATTTTGTATAAATTTCAGCTTGGATTTGCCGAATCTACTTACGGCTGGTCGGTTTCGCTTATGTGCCTTTTTAATATTGCGGTTTTTTATATGATGGGCAAAAGCCACTATTGGCATTATAAGAAGGCACTCTACGCGGCAGCACAAGTTTCAATTATTGGCTGTATGGCGATGATGATTATATGCAAAAGCCTCCCGCTGCAATTGCTCGCATCCGGTATGGCAGGGGTTTGGTATGGATACGTTTACAGTTCACATCAGTATTACGGCGTTTCAGGCAGCAAAAAACGTTCCAACCTCATGGCCGTGCACGAAACAATTATCGGCGCAGGTTTCGCAACGGGTTCTTTATTCGGCGGGATATTAAGCGATGCCTTCGGCAGATATTCGCCATACTGGTTTGGCTGTGCAGTTATTGTCGCAGGAGGATTAGTCCAGATAGTCTTGTGGTTTATTGCCCGCAGACCTGCTCAGATTTCCTCGAAGGAAGAAACATCTGTTTTTACATCGCCGTAAGGCGATTCCTCACTATTAACTATCAACTACCAACTATCAACTATAAGAAGTTTCACCCGCGAGGGTGAAACTTCTTATGAATACTCCGCAGTCTTTCCATGTCAACGTGAGTATATATCTGCGTTGTCGCAATATCGACGTGCCCGAGCATCTCCTGCACGCTGCGCAAATCCGCTCCGCCGCTTAAAAGATGAGTCGCAAAGCAATGCCGAAGAGTATGCGTCGTCATCTGCTTTGGTAATCCCGCCCGGCAGGCGTATTTTTTTACAATTCGCCAGAGTTCAATTCTGCTAAGTGCTCTGCCCGTTCGCGAAAGGAACAGGGCGTCGCCGCTGCAAGGCTTGGCCAGTTTCCCTCGAAATTGCTCGATATATTGTTCAATAGCCCCAATCGCGGCATGGTTGAGAGGAATTACCCGTTCCTTTTTACCTTTGCCCAGGCATCGGACATATCCGATTTTAAGATTCGCATCGCCAATTTTCAGCCCCGCGACTTCGCTCGCCCTTGCGCCGGTAGCGTAAAGTAATTCGAGAAGGGCACGGTCTCTGAAATAATAAGGCTCTTTCTCATCCGGACAGTCCATCAGTTTTGTAACCTGGTCTTTGCTGCAAACAATTGGAAGTTTCTGCCAAAGCTTTGGGCTTTCAAGAAATACTGTTAAATCGTCCTTGATGTGTCCCATCATTTTGCAGTAGCGCAGAAACATTTTCAGCGCGACTACCGAGCGGTTAATCGAGGCTTCTGCTTTATTTTGGCGGGCAAGGACCTTTGCGTAATCATAAAACTCAGCTGTAGTAATCTTATCAGGCTTCTTAATCCCTTTCGAAAGGCAAAATATGACAAATTCCCGCAGGTCTCTGCCATAGCCGAGGATGGTGTTTTCGCTAAGGCCGGCTTCGACGGTCAGGTAATTTAGGAATGCCAGCACCGTCTTTCCAAACGGCTCAGCATCTAAAACTGTATTAAGATTCTGCACTTGTAACGACATATTATGATAAAGTCCGATAAATTACGGTTTTTATGCTAATTTTAGGCAATTGTTTCATTGCTCTATGTTTTGTTTCGACAAAAGCACTCACTTTCCCTTAATATAAAGTTCAAAATGATAGAGAAGCAATAAATGACACTATTTTATGTTTATTTCCTTGCGAGTTGTAAAAATGGCTATCTTTATATTGGCGTAACAAAAGATTTGATTGGCAGGGTTAGAAAACACAAAAATAATTCTCTCGATGGTTATGCAAAAAAACTCGGAATTCACAATCTTGTTTACTATGAAACTTTTGATGATATTAACAAAGCCATTGCTCGCGAAAAGCAGTTAAAAAAATGGAAAAGGCAGTGGAAGATTAAATTAATCGAAAAGGATAATTCCGACTGGAAAGATTTATATCCCAATTTAACCCTTTAGGATGATTCCTGCGTTCGCCAGGAATTTCTTCCTTGAAGCACCTTCTCTGGAGGTCATTCCCGAGAAGGTACTTCTTTGAATCCGCTACAGGGAATTCTTCCTTGAAGTATCTTCAATGCAGTGTCATTCCTGAGAACCTGCATCTTTGGCTCCACTACAAGGAACATCCGGCATTTCACCGTATTATCACTTGCTTATATAACTTCCTCAGATATAAATCATTCCTTGAGGAAGCAACATCGAATTTTTAACTATGAAATACTTACAGGTTAGTTCTATGTAGTTTTGAAACCAGTTGTAGCTAAGTAGTAGAAAGAAAAAATTGAGCGAGACTAAGTTTTATCAAAACATGACACAACTCGGAACGGGAATAGGAGTATGCTTTGACAAGAAACTAATTACTTCGGCGTTGGTCCTATTGTATTCAGCGATTGATATAACCAGTTGGCTGGCCTCAGACAAACCAAACGCAACAGTACGTGAGTGCTTTGTAACATGGGTTGAAAAATATTTATTGGCATCTAAACCATTAAAATGTACAGCACTTGAGTTGTATTCAGCCAGATTTGGTCTTGTACATACCTTGACACCCGACTCACAACTGGTTGAACAGGGGAAAGCACGTCTAATTGCTTACGCTTGGGGTACTGCGAAGTCCAATGATCTGAGTAAATTAATCGATATGACAAAATTGTCGGATAAGGCCGTAGCAGTTCAAGTTGAAGAACTATGGCTTGGAGGCTTGGTTTGCTTGCGTTCAGCAAGGAGTTAGAAGGTAATACATCAAAGGCGGTTAGAGTATATGAAAGAGCAGATAAATTCTTCTCAAATTTAGCCATTAAACCCTTTGAGCATTTGCTTGACAGTAATAACTTAATTTGAACAAGTTCAATGGTATTGTTATAAATAGAGTAACCGTTTATTTTTACTCCTCGAATTATTTTCCCGCCGCGGCGTTTCCTTAACTTTTCACTTCATTCGCTATCTCATCGGGGCTCGTCTAAACTGATAACCGATAACTGAGTTTCTGATAACTATTAACTATCAACCAGCGACTTTTATCCGCCTCAGGTGGAAGCGACTATTTACTGGGAATAGTCAACTTGGAACCGACAACAAGATTACTCTTAGCTGTAAGTTTGGGATTCAGTTTGAGTATATCGTTGACGCGGCTGCCGTTGCCGAGCTGGCTTTTAGCTATGCTCCAAAGGCTGTCCCCGCTTTTTATGGTATATTGTTTTGCATCTGTCGGGATGGAGTTGTCTGTCTTTGTATTTCCTGCGCTAGCGGTGGCGGCTGGTGCGGTTGCTGTTGCCTGCTCTGAGGCAGGGGTCGGGTTTTTAAGTGTTTCATTTTCGAATTTAGCCAGTTGCAAATCGCCGTTTAATTTATCTACAGTGGCGTTGCAATTATTAATTCTTTCCTGTGACGCTGCCTCTGACTGCTGCATCTTTTTTTGCATATCGGCGATTGCTGCCTTGCTCTTTGCATTTGTTATGAATACCCCGGCTCCTAATCCGGCTCCGAGTGCGACTATTACGATGATAATAACTAATACGACTTTTTTCATTGTTAGTTTCTTTCAAAAATCCTTTTTAAATTCTTTGCCGGCTTGTTCCCGGCACTCAACATTAAACCGAATAGAATATCAATACTCTCTAAAAACATCAAATGAATAATCGGAGCGAAGCGGAGACCCCAGCGCTTAGTTTTGCTCGCGGGCAAAACTGCAGGGGATAGTTCCAACACATCGTGACGCCTTAAAGCAATTTTGCCGTGTCAATCTGTGTTAATCCGTGTCTGAAAATCCTCTGTGGTCTCGGTGATCTCGGTGGCTAAAATATATCTTCTTTGTCTTTGTGCCTTAGTGTCTTGGTGGCTATAAGCATTCAAAAAAACACAAAAATTATCAAAAAACAGGGCAAATTAATCAAAACTTGTCCGCCTCAGGCGTGATTAGTTCAAAAAAATCAAAAAAAATCAAAAATTTTCAAAATCTTTACTAAAACTTGTCCTCGCAACTACTTACAAACCATTTTTTAAAAAATACTTACGCAAATAAAGGACTTATGGCAGACTCCATTTTACATTTTTTCCCTGTCTCGCCATAGTCTTTTGGCGATGGCGGAAACGCAAAATAAGGACTTACAGCTTTCGGATTTCGAAATTCGTATTTTTTTCATAGCGACTATCAATTATAAACTATGAACTAATTAACCAAACATTTCTTGCCATTCCACAGTAAGTATAGTATTATTTTAAAATAGTTAGTAGTTTTGTTTGCTTCGTATTTCGTTATAGGCCTCGGCCTAACTAACGCACTGCAAAGGACTTAATGAATATCGTCTCACGGGGTGTAGCTCAGTTTGGCTAGAGCGCCTGGTTTGGGACCAGGAGGCCGTAGGTTCGAATCCTATCACCCCGATATCGTTTTTTGACGAAAAAAATCAGGTTTTTAAGGTAAAAAAATGTGCGGCATTGTTGCTTATCTTGGCAAAAAACCGGCTCAGCCAATTCTAATAGAAGGCCTAAAACGACTTGAGTACAGGGGTTACGACTCAGCGGGTTTGGGCCTGATAAATGGCAACGAGATAAAAATCATTAAATCCAGCGGCCGGATAAGCGTTCTTGAGGAAATTCTCGGCGATCCTGACCCGAAAGAAGTTGTCGGCATTGGCCACACACGCTGGGCGACGCACGGCCAGCCGAACACTATAAATGCTCACCCGCACTTGGATTACACCGGCAAAATCGCGCTCGCTCACAACGGCATTATCGAAAATTACAGCACATTAAAAACCTGGCTCATCAGCAAAGGCTGCACGTTCAAAAGTGAGACCGACACTGAAGTTATCGCAAATCTTATTGGTTATTTATATTCGAATATTGACGGCGAAGATTGTCCCAAAGACGACCAGAACCGTTTTGAATGGGCTGTGCAGCACGCATTGAATGAGCTTGTCGGAACTTATGGCCTGGCAATACTTTGCGCCGATTTTCCTGAGATGCTGATTGGCGCGAAAAAAGGCAGTCCGTTGATTTTGGGCCTTGGCAAAAATGAATATGTTATCGCATCTGACGCCGCCGCGATAGTCGAGCATACAACTCAGGTTATTTATCTATCTGATAATGAAATGGTTACGATAACCCCCCAGGGTTTTCACACAAAAACAATAGATAACGTTGAAATACATAAAGAGCTCAAGCAGATAGAATTTTCACTAAATGCGATTGATCTCGACGGTTTTAAACATTATATGCTGAAGGAAATCTACGAGCAGCCCAAGGCCCTTAGTATGTGCCTTGGCGGCAGACTTGATTTGCGCGATGGCAGGATAGTGCTCGGCGGAATAGGCAAATACTGGCGCGAATTTACAAGAGCGAAAAGAATTATCATTAACGCCTGCGGAACCGCCTGGCACGCAGGTCTTATCGGCGAATTCCTCATCGAGCAATTAGCCAGAATCAACGCTGAAACTCAATATGCAAGCGAATTTCGTTATCGA
>Ga0187886_1000910_pt1 | contig 30212 bp, 31 predicted proteins | sample June2016WEW_20_1_FD_133001 | JGI IMG/M metagenome (GOLD analysis project Ga0187886, IMG submission 133001) | Peatland microbial communities from SPRUCE experiment site at the Marcell Experimental Forest, Minnesota, USA - June2016WEW_20_150 | ecosystem: Environmental > Terrestrial > Soil >...
AGAGCGCCGTAAACGATACTCTCGGCCGTTCTCTTCTTACCGCGCTTCATGACCTTGACAATCAACCGGGAAACCGTCTCGCTGCGGTATTTAGCATCGGGAACAATTTCTCTTTTTACTGCTCTGGCTCTTCTCGACATGGTATTACCTCGGACTAGGTTGTCTCAACCTTTTCTTTCGCCCTTTTGGCCCCATACTTGCTGCGGCCCTGCTTGCGATTGGCGACGCCGGTGGTATCCAGCGCCCCCCGGATGATATGGTAGCGGACGCCGGGAAGGTCCGGGACACGGCCGCCCCGTATCAGGACTACCGAGTGCTCCTGCAGCTCGTGCCCTTCACCGGGTATATAGGCGGTAACCTCTACATGATTGGTCAGCCGCACCTTGGCTATCTTGCGCAGGGCGGAGTTCGGCTTCTTGGGAGTTGTTGTCTTGACCTGGATGCAGACACCCCGCTTCTGCGGAGAGCTCTTTCCCTGCAGCACCCTGTTCTTTAAAGCGTTGAAAGTGTACCCCAGCGCCGGAGTTTTGTCCTTCTTGGGATTCTTGCGCCGCCCTTTGCGAACCAGCTGATTTATCGTTGGCATGATAGCTTTTTTATCCCCCCTAACAATTACAATGGATGAGCCTAAGCCCATCCATTACGAATTCTTGTAATGTGATAGAAAGAGGTATTTCAGCTCAGTCTATCTACTTTTACTGAATTCTAAGCACCAAACATTAAATTTAACATATCTCTATACCGTCTGTCAACATTTTAACAGGGAATCTATGAATTAATTTGTTTGAGTTCAGGAATTGTGCGAAAATACCATATTCAAGACAAGTTCATTTATAATGTTATTGCATGCTTGGATAAGTAGAGGTAAAATGACATAAATGAAAAAAGTAAAAGTAGAACTCAGCAGCGGCACCTATGAAATACGGGTCGGGTCTGACTTACTGTCACGCGCGGGATTGTGGTTGAAGGAGAACGGCTTTTCCGGGAAAGCGGTCATCATTACCGATACTAATGTAAAAGGACTCTACGCCACTACCCTCGAACAGGGTCTGGCCCATGCCGGCTTCGGCGTGACTGTTCTGGAGGTGCCGGCGGGTGAAGAGCATAAGTCCCTGGAGACCGCCGGTAGGCTCTATCATGACCTGACCGATGCTTATACGGAGAGGATGACTCCCATTCTGGCGCTGGGCGGTGGCGTGGTCGGCGACCTGGCCGGATTCGTGGCGGCTACCTATATGCGGGGCGTGCCGTTGATACAGGTGCCGACTACTCTCCTGGCGCAGGTGGATAGCAGCATCGGCGGCAAGACGGGTATCGACCACGGTCAGATGAAGAATATCATCGGCGCATTTTATCAGCCCGCACTGGTCGTCGCCGATGTGGAAACTCTGAAAACGCTCCCGGAAGTCGAACTGTCCAACGGCTTTGCCGAAGCTATCAAGAGTGCCGCTGTCAGGAGCCGGGACCTGTTTAACTATCTTGATGTAAATATAGCGAAAGCCAGAGAGCTTCATCCGGCCGTAATGGAAAATATCGTGCTGGAGACAGCCAGGACAAAAGCCGGCATCGTGGAAAAAGATGAAAAAGAGACCGGCTTGAGGGCTATCCTGAACTATGGTCATACCGTCGGTCATGCCGTCGAAGCGGTCTCTAATTTCCAGGTCAAACACGGACAGGCGGTGGCCATCGGGATGGTGGCGGCGGCTAAAATTTCCAAACGGATGGGCTTGCTTCAAGACTACGAGGTTTACAGGCTGGATGAGGTTATCAAAAAAGCCGGCCTGCCCACGAAAATGCCGGACTTTACCCGGGAGGAAAAAGAAAAGCTGCTGGAAGTTATCAAACATGATAAGAAAGTCCTCAATAATAAAGTCAGGTTCGTCCTGCTGAAATCAATCGGGAATGCCATTCTCAGCGACGAAGTCGAGCCGGGCTTAATCGGGGAGGAGTTATTTGGCTGGAGAGCGCCCTAGGATATGCGCCGCTATCGTTAATAGAGACCTGGAAGCGATAGCAAGAATCGCGCCGCTGGTTGACCTGTTCGAGGTACGTATCGACCTCATCGGCAGCGGCTGGCGGGGGGTGGCGGGGCGTTTAAAAAAGCCCTGGATAGCCTGCAACCGGAGTAAAGGGGAGGGAGGCGGCTGGCACAGGGGAGAGTCGGCAAGAATTAAAGAACTCCTGAGCGCTCTCGAGATGGACGCCAGCATCGTTGATATCGAGATGAGCACGCCGGGCGTTGAGAAAGTAGTCAGGGAGGTCAAAGGCCGTGCCGATTGTCTGCTTTCGTATCATGACCTTAAAAAAACACCTGCCATCGGTAAGATGCGGGAAATTATTAAAAATCAGCTGGACGCCGGGGCCGATATCTGCAAGGTAGTTACCACCGCCCGCAGTTTTCAGGACAATCTGGCTATTTTACGGCTTATTAAGGATTTTCCGGAGATAAAGATGGTCTCCTTTGCTATGGGAATGGTGGGACAGGTCTCCAGGGTGCTCTGCCCCATGGTGGGGGGCTATTTCACTTACGCTTCCATTGAAGAAGGCAGGGAATCGGCTACCGGGCAGATAACGGTAAAGGACTTGAGAGAGATATATAAAATAATAGGAAACTTTTAATTTAAACTTTATTCTGAGATATGTATATGCTAAAAGACTATCAGGATGCCTTCGGACACGAGTTGTACGATTATTGGAAAAGCGATAGACGTCGGCCGATTATGGAAATTGTCGAGAGAGACGACGGATATATTGATGTCTCGGGAGGGCCGGAATCATATTTTAGTGAGTTCAGGAATTGGCCTCCCCACCAGAAGAAGGCGATGAGATATGCCAGGGGCAGTGTCCTGGATATAGGGAGCGGCGCCGGCAGACATTCTCTTTATCTTCAAAGAAAAGGTCTGGAGGTGATGGGAATAGATAACTCGCCTCTGGCAATCGAAGTGTGTAAGCTTAGAGGCTTGAAGAATATATCGATAACATCCATAAATCAAATCGATTCCAGACTAGGCATTTTTGACACGGTTCTCATGATGGGCAACAACTTCGGCCTGTTCGGTAGCTTTGAAAGTGCCCGGCGTTTGCTTAAAAAACTCAGCAGGATAACCTCAGAAAGAGGTAGAATCATTGCCGAGACCAATGATGTCTATAAGACAGAAAATCCTGACCATCTGAGTTATCACAAACTTAACCGGCAAAAAGGCAGGATGGGAGGACAGATAAGAATAAGGGTAAGATATAAAAAATTTACTACCCCCTGGTTTGATTACCTTATTGTCTCAAAAGAGGAAATGGAGAATATCCTTTACGGGACGGACTGGCATATTAATAGATTTATTGAATCCGAAAGCTCGGTATATATAACTATTATTGATAAGAAGAGCTAAGCGTATTAAAAGGAATTTGAACATGACCATTTCCGGCGATACCAAAATATGCGGGCTTATCGGCGACCCCGTCGAGCACACCATGTCGCCGGCCATGCATAACGCCGCCTATAAAAAAATGGGTCTGGATTATATTTACCTTCCCTTCCGGGTAAAGCCGGAGCAGCTGGCTCAGGCCGTGGATGGCCTGAGAGCTTTGAACGTGAGGGGTTTTAACGTTACCATACCCCATAAAGTTTCCGTGATACCCCTGCTGGACGGTCTTGACCCCCTGGCGGAGAAGATTGGTGCGGTCAATACCGTGGTGAATAATGACGGTGAATTAAGGGGTTATAATACGGACTCCGCCGGATTTTTAAAGGCTTTACTGGAGAACGGGATTGAGCCGGAGGGCAAGAAAGTTGTCGTCTTGGGAGCCGGCGGCGCCTCGAGGGCGATTACCTATGTTCTTGCGGGAAAGGGCGCCCAGCTGACAGTCCTCAACCGGCAACTGGAGCTTGATTGGGCGGAGGACATTGCCCGGTTGATTGATAAAGACCTCGGCAGGGAGGTGAGAGTAATGGAACTCGGCCACCTGGCTGAGGCTCTGGAAGGTGCCGATATCCTGGTCAACGCCACCAGCGTGGGCATGAGTCCGAACGTTGAGGAAAGCCTTGTCCCCGCACCTCTGCTCCAACCCGGCCTGGTTGTCTTCGATATCGTTTATAACCCCATTATAACGAGGTTACTCAAGGAAGCCGGTTTGGCCGGCGCCCGGACGATAGGCGGCGTGGATATGCTCGCCTGGCAGGGGGCCCTGGCTTTTGAGAAGTGGACGGGGCAGACGGCCCCGGTCGACCTGATGAGGCAGGAAGCGGTCAGGATACTGGAGAAACGTGAAGACTAGCATTGCCCTGATAGGTTTCATGGGGACGGGGAAAACGGTGGTGGGTAAACTGCTGGCTGAAAAGCTTGGCAAAGGGTTCATCGGGCTGGATGCCCTGATTGAAAAGAAAGCCGGGAAGTCCATACCCGAGGTATTTCATCAGGATGGAGAGATTCGTTTTCGTGAGCTTGAAATCGAGGTTACCCGTGAAGCAGCCAGTAGAGAAAACGCTGTTATCGATTGTGGCGGCGGCATCGTCCTTAATAAAATAAATATTGACCGGCTGAAAGGGTCATGTGTTATCATATGTCTAACGGCGTCGCCTGAGGTAATACTGAAGCGTACGTCAGGGGATAAAGATGGAAGGCCGCTGCTCCCGGTGACGGAGCGGGCGCGGCAAATCAGAGAACTCTTGAAATTCCGGAGGCCTTTTTACGAGCGGGCGGCAGATATCACCATCAATACTTCCAGGATGAGCGCCGACTCGGTTGCCGGGAGAATCATCGAGATTTTGAAAGAAAATGAAAGTTACCGTTAAGAAAAGCAAAATAAAGGGAAAAGTCGGGACTCCGTCCTCTAAAAGCATGACTATACGGGCATTGATGTGCGCCGCCCTGAGCATGGGAAATAGCGAGATATTGCGCCCGCTGGTCAGCGAGGATACTAATGCCGCGGCCGATGTGCTGGGTAAAATCGGCGTTAGTATCCAGAAAGAGAAAGGTTTATGGAGGGTCACCGGGGGGAACCTTCATGTGCCGGCTGGAGACCTGCATTGTGGCGAATCGGCAACTACTCTGAGGTTCATGACGGCGATATGTTCGCTTATCCCCGGCGAACACCGGCTGGTCGGCGGGTCTTTACTCTCTAAAAGGCCGGTCAAATCACTGGTCGAAGCGTTAAGGCAACTGGGCATAAAAGGCTCCACGGAAGGAAAGACGACGCCGCCGGTGACAATCCAGGGAGGCACCCTGAAGGGAGGCGTGACGGAAATCCCGGGCAATATCAGTTCGCAGTTTATATCAGCCTTGCTCCTCATAGCTCCCTTCGCCCAGAAGGAAGTGAGCATCAAGCTGACGACCCCCATGACTTCGAAGCCCTATATACTGATGACGCTCTGGTGTCTGAGGAAATTCGGGATAAATGTCCATATCGAATGGGACAGGTTCATCGTCGACCGGCAAAAATATAAACCGACCAGGTTGAGTGTGGAAGGCGATTGGTCTTCGGCTTCTTATTTCCTGGCGCTCGGGGCTGTTTCCGAAGGGATGCAGGTTGATAATCTGAGCACGGCCAGCCTTCAGGGCGACCGGGTGATACTGGATTTCCTGCGAAGCATGGGAGCCTCGATGAGAGTAGCCGGGAATTCAGTTTTCGTAAACCAGGGTAACCTGCGGGCAATACATGCCGACCTTTCCGACTGCATTGACCTCTTGCCGACCATGGCCGTGATGGCCGCTTTAGCCGAAGGCGTCAGCGAGTTTACCGGCATCGAAAGGGCGCGGATAAAAGAGTCAAATCGGGTGACTGCCATCAAAGATGGTCTGCAAAAAATGCACATATCTGTTACCGAGAGTAGAGACATCCTTACTATTACCGGCCTGAAGACGCCGAAAAAGGTCAAGGATGAATATGATGACAAGGGCGGAGATGAAAGTAAAAAGGACATCAAGGATGAGCCGGCTCTGGGGTCTGTCGTGGTCGATAGTTACGGCGACCACCGGATTGCGATGGCTTTTGGCGTGCTCGGTGCTGCTATTGGAGGCGTCACCATCGATGGCGCTGAGTGCGTGGCTAAAACCTTCCCCGATTTCTGGGAGGTGTTGAAAAGCGTCGGTGGGGAGCTGGAGATAAATGCAAAATAGTCTGGGCAGGTTGTTTACCATCACGACCTTCGGGGAAAGCCACGGTAAATGTGTGGGCGTTATCGTTGACGGCTGCCCCGTCGGTTTACCCCTGACCGAGGCGGATGTCCAGGGGGAGGTGGACAGGAGACGGGCTGGCGATAGTGTGGCGGAGACCACCCGGAGGGAAAAGGATAAAGTTGAGATTCTGTCCGGCGTCATGGGCGGTTTTACCACCGGAGCCCCAATATGCCTTTTAATAATGAATGAAGATGTGGACGATTCCGACTACGAAAAAATCAGGTTTCAACTCCGACCGGGGCACGCCGATTATACTGCCTATATAAAATACGGCGGTTTCAACGACTGGCGTGGCGGGGGCAGATTTTCCGGCAGGATAACCGCCGCGTTTGTCATGGCAGGAGCTATCGCCAGGAAAATTCTCGGTAATATCGGCGTTGAAATCGTGGCGCATACGGTGGAAATCGGCGGTATCGCGGCCAGACCGATGGAGTATGAGGAAATAAAAAGAAGGGCGGTGAAGGACCCGCTCTTTTGCGCTGATAAGGATGCTTCGCAGAAAATGGCCGGGCTTATTGCCAGGACGAAAGAAGAGGGCGATAGTCTCGGCGGCATTGTCGAAGGTATCGCTGTTAACGTGCCGGTCGGCCTGGGCGAGCCGGTCTTCGATAACCTGGATGGAGACCTGGCTAAAGCACTGCTCGCCATCCCGGCGGTAAAGGGGGTGGAGTTCGGCGCCGGCTTCTCAGCCGCCCGCAAAAAGGGGTCGGAAAACAACGACCCGTTTGTCGTTCGGGACGGCAGAGTAGTTACGACGACCAATAGCGCCGGCGGCATACTCGGCGGCATCAGCAGCGGCATGCCTTTAGTGGTCAGGGTAGCTATCAAGCCGGTTTCCTCCATCGCTATGGAACAGGCGACGGTGGACATTAAAAAAATGGAGAATACGCATATTAAAGTCGGCGGCAGGCATGATGTCTGCATCGTCCCCAGGGCGGTGCCGGTGGTGGAAGCGATGATGGCGGTAACGCTCTGTGATTTCGCGATGAGGGCCGGCCTGGTTCCAAGGGTGATAAAATGAGCCTTGACGATTTAAGAAAAAAGATCGATGAAATAGATGCCCGCCTGGTTGAACTTATCGGCCAGAGGATAAAAACAGCCGAAGAAATCGGCCAGGGTAAGAAGAAGCAGTCCCGGCTTATCGAGGACAGGGAAAGAGAGCTTAAAGTCCTGCGCAATGTCCGCAGCCTGGCCCGGGATAAAAACATCAGCCCGAGCGACATGGAAAATATCTACCGGAATATCATCGATGCCTGCCGGAAAATTCAGGCGGTAGCGGTCGCTTTCCAGGGCGAACCGGGCGCCTACTCCGAAGAAGCCGCCTTCCGCTTCTTCGGGAAATCGACCAAAGGCGTCCCCTGCGAAAGCCTGGACGAGGTCTTCGAGGCTGTTGAAGTGGGGGATGCACCTTTTGCTTTGGTCCCCGTGGAGAACTCGCTGGAGGGCAGCATCACCCGGGCCTACGACCTGCTACTGGACTCGCCCCTTATGGTCTGCGGAGAGATGGAGCTGCGCATCAGCCACTGCCTGATTGCTATTGAGGGGGCCAGCCTGGATACCATCAAGATGGTCTATTCACACCCGCAGGCACTGGGGCAGTGCCGCCAGTTCTTAAACCATCTCAGCGCTGAGCTTATTCCCGCCTCGGACACGGCGGGCAGCGTGCGGATGATAAAAGAGCAGGGGCGCATGGACTACGCGGCGGTCGCCAGCGCCAAGGCCGCCGAGCTTTACGGGATGAAGATAATCGCTAAAGAAATCGAGGACAACCCGCACAATTTCACCAGGTTCTTCGTCCTGTCTAAAGAGGACTCCCCGCCCACCGGCAACGATAAGACCTCTATCGTGTTTTCTCTCAAGCATAAGCCGGGGGCGCTTTACGACTGCCTCCGGGAGTTCGCGACGAGGGAGGTAAATCTTACAAAACTTGAGTCCCGCCCCACCCGCCACCAGCCCTGGGAGTATAACTTCTACATGGACTTCTCCGGCCACCGCGAGGAAAAAGAGGTGGGGGAGGCTCTAAAAGCGTTGGAAGAGCACGCTGTCTTCGTGAAAATCCTGGGGTCTTACCCGAAGACGAGATAGTTTAAAATACAGTTACTCCACTTCGCATAACATGAAGAAAAAATCCCGTTCTCTTTCCCGCCTGTAACCTTTCTTTGTTTTTTAACCACTATATAGTATAAGGTTTGATAACAGGTGCTTTTATGGAAGAGAAAACAGATATCGAATTGGTGGCACTAGCGCGCCGGGGAGATAAAGACGCCTTCGGCCTGCTGGCCCACCGGTATCAGCTGATTGCCCGGCGGTTCGCCATACGCTTGGTCGCCAGTGAAGACGGCGCGCAGGACTTGGTGCAGGAGGCAATGCTCCAGGCCTATCTCTCGCTGGAACATCTACGCGACCCGGCAAGGTTCAAGAGTTGGCTCTGCGGTATCGTGTTGAATGTGTGCCGGAGTCATCTTAGAGACCGGAAGGTAGCCTTTTTTTCTTTAGAGGCTATCATGGACGGACTGCAGTTTTACCCCGCGCCCTTTTCCTCCGCGGTGGTTACTCCAGAAAAGGCAGCCGAAGAGAATGAGCTGTATCAAACCGTACTCGATGCGGTTAATGCACTTTCTCCCCGAGACAGGGATATCATCCTGCTGTTTTATTACGCTCAATTGAGCCTGCAGGAAGTCGCTACCTTGTGGAATATTCCGGTAAGTACGGTCAAGGTACGCCTGCACCGCGCCCGCCAGCGGCTCAAGGAAATATTACATATACAGTACCCGGAGATTATACCGCCGGAAAGAAGGAGGAAAATCATGGTCAAGGTTACTATCGCTGATGTAATAAAAGTGGAACCAAAGGAAGGCCAAGAACTGCTTATAACACCTTATTCTACAACACCTTATGTTATCATACTTTATGATGAAGCCGGGAGACGCCTGATACCCATATGGATAGGTCCCCACGAAGGACAATGTATAGCCATGGGCTTAAGTGATTTTGCCATGTCGCGACCATTGACATACAATTTTTTCTCCAGCCTGCTACAAGGTATCAATGCCCGGGTGGAAGAGGTACGCGTCGTGGCATTGAAAAAAGATACCTTCTATGCCGTGGTTAAAATGCGTTGCGGCAAAAAGACGTGTGAAATAGATGCGCGCCCGAGTGATGCCATCGCTCTTGCCGTCCTAAATGATGCTCCTATCTTTGCCGCCGAAGAGGTACTCGAGACCGCCGGGTCAAGTATTCCAGAGACCGTAAAAGGTTCACCGAACCGTAAAGGACTGGAAAAAATCATCAGTAGTATAAGAGAATGGCAGTGTAAAAGTGAAACCGAGATGATACAACGTAGGAAACAATATCAGGAAAGGTCTCCAGAAGATATCGCCAGAGATAATGAGACGTTCATGGCCGCCCTTTTTAGTAAACGCTGAACACCAGCGGCTGTCCGAAATCGGGCTTGGGCGGGATGAATTCCGGCGGCCGGACCATCTAGCTGCTTTTCAGGCTGCGGAGTATTTCGCCCAGCCCGGGTCTTTTGCCGTACATCAACAGGTAAGCCCTGACAACTCTGATGGTCAATAGCAGCCCCACGGTGATGAATAACAGCAGCACGGCAATGCTGGCGGCTATCTGCCAGGTGGGTATATCACTCACGCCGAGCCTTATCATCACTTCCACAGGAGCCGTGATAGGTAAAATGGTAAGAACTATCCAAATTGGGTTGCTCGGAAACAACATAAGTAAAGACGAAAACCACAGGGGTATAATTAAGGGTAGTGTAATAATCCCGATCAGCTGTTGTCCTTCCCGCGCCGAGGAGGTGATGGCGCCGATAGCCGTCGAAATCACGGCGAATAACAGATAGCCCAGGATAAAATATACTATCCCCAGAACCAGGAAGTTAGCCGGCAACTGTATCGTGCTGAAAAAGCCGCCGATGGATGACATAGCCAGGTTCAGTAGAAATGGCGCCGAGACCACCCAGACGACTACCTGCACCAGCCCGGCAACGCCCATTCCCAGGACTTTGCCGGTGAGTAACTGCCGGATGGAAACGGAGGACAGCAATACCTCGATAAGGCGACTCTCCTTCTCATCCCCCAGCCCTTGAAGCAGATAAGTGGAGGAGAAAATGATGGAGAGCGCCAGGAGCAGGCTAAAAACGCCCGGAATGATAAGATTGCCGAACCCACCCTGCTCCGGAGCCACGGCGCCGGTCTTGGTAAGCTTGATAGTAACCAGATTCAGGGGTGCTTCAACCAGGTCTATGGTGGCCTGGGGTACTTTCCCTGCCAGCAGATTACTGGAGAGGAAATTCTTAATCGCCGTTAAGGTGGCAGGAGGCGCGGCGAGCTGTTTTTCCAGGGTATAGCGGTTAATCACTCCGGTCGAGGCATAATCCGGTGTAATGACGAAATATTCTTTGATATCTTTATTGACCATTGCCTTATTAGCCTCATCCGTTGTATCGAAAGACACCATCGTCAAGTTACCCTGGCGGGTATACTGGTCGAATCCCCCCCATTTATCTACATAGCCGATTTTTATTTCTTCGGCTGACGGCTTTGCAACTCCTGAAATAATCTGGACAACTCCTATAGCCAGCAGGCCGATAAGCGGGACGATAAGTGTCATGATAATAAAGCCGGTCCTTCTTATCGTGTACAGGAATTCATGCCTGAATATCAAAAGCGTTTTATTCATGACTTTTACCCACCACCTTCAGGAATATTTCATTCAGTGGAGGAGTAGCTATTTCAAAACGGTTGATTACTATGCCTTGGCTTATTAATCGCTCCAGGAGCTGCTGCGGGGTTGTCTTGCCATCCAGTACCAGCTCGACATAGCCTTTGTGAGTGCGCTTCTCGGCAACCCCCGGTATTTCCCCCAGCTCCCCTTTAAAATCCAGAATGACCGCATTATTCTGATATCTTGACTTGATTTCCGCCAGGCCTCCGTAAAGGACGGCGCGCCCGTTATTTACCATCAAGATACGGTCGCAGAGCTCTTCTACCTGGTTCATCTGGTGTGTGCTCAGGATTACGGCTTTCCCCTGATTCCTCAAATCGATGAACATTCCTTTTAATAACTCGGTGTTAACCGGGTCAAGGCCGGCAAAGGGTTCATCCAGGATAACCAGTTGCGGGTCATGGATAATCGTAACGATGAACTGGATAATCTGCCCCATGCCCCGGCTCAATTCCTCGATTTTCTTCTTTCTGTGCGGCAGCATACCTGTTTGACTGAGCAGTTGATTGGCTTTTTCTTCGGCCGAGTGTGTGTCCATGCCCTTTAACGATGCCAGGTAGATTATGGAATCGAGGACCCTCAGCTTTTTATACAGCCCTTTTTCCTCGGGCAGGTAGCCAAGCCGGTTCTTAGTAGCTTCACTTAGCTTTTCGCCGAGGATGGTCACATTGCCTGAATCCGGCTTGATGATGTCCATCATCATCCTGATGGTGGTAGTCTTGCCCGCGCCGTTAGGGCCAATCAGACCAAATATCTCACCCTGTGCCATAGAAAAAGACAGGTCATCAACCGCGACCTTACTGGCAAAGGACTTGACGATATGATTAACTTCAACTGCAAGCATGGAGTAGCTTCTTTCCAACCTAGCATTATAGCACATTGTCAGTGGTGTTGGTCACCTTCGGGTATTTATTCGGGTTGCTCAAACCCGGATGTTACAGTGACCCGGGTCGCGGAAGTGGGAAAATGGTGAGGAGTTCTTACGCTTGAAAAACTACAAATACGGAGATATTTGAAGGTTTTTTTAAAGCTATTTTACTTTATTAGACCCGAAGATTAAGTTGCGGTTGGCCTGAAGAGTGGTGAGCTTCTCGTCAATATCACTAATAAACAGTGAAAGCGAGGGGCTGTCCGAAATCAGGTTTGGGGGGGATAAATTCGGGGGGCCTGACCAGTTCAAACGTTAACGCTTTCTGTTTACACCCGACCACACAGACGCCGCGGCCCAGGCATTTCTCCTTTTTCACCATCGACTTCATCTTCTTGGAACCGGCTACCTTTTGCATTTCGATGGCGCCGAAGGGACAGCGTTCCAAGCACGTCTGGCAGCCCTTGCACAATTCCTGATTTACCGAGGCTTGAAAACGACTGGGCGCAACAATCTCATTTATCCTGCCTGACTGCAGGGCGGGTTCGAAGGTGGAACAGCAGTCATCGCAGCAATTACAGATTACTCCTGAAAGGGAAGCATTGTTGCCCGGGGTGCTGTGTACCAGCCCGGCTTCTTCGGCTCCATCCGAAATCTCGATGGCTTCTTCGAGGGTGATGGCTTTCATCCGGCCACCCCTCCCCACTTCATAGTCGACCATATTCCCGAAGTGGAGGCAGGTCAACAGCGGTTTAGCACACCTTTGATAGATTCGGCGGCAATCGCAATCCACCACGCCTATCTTGTCCGCCCTTTTCATCATCTCCACCACATTCTCGTACCACAGGACCTGGTCCGGTCGGATATTGGGATTAGCCGCGATGGCCTTACGGGCAGGAATAACCCTGATGAGCGGTTTCCCGGTCATTTCAAACAACTTGAGCCAGAGATGTATCTCGGCGAAAGGGGAGGTGATATAGCGCTCATCGCGGCGGCGGTGTTCCAGCATACCCGGCGGCGTGTATTCCTCCACGCTGAACATGACACGGGCTTTAAGCTGGTGGGCATCCATCCAGGCAAGATATTGAGTCTTGCCCCGGAAAAGCAGGCCGCGGCGGGTAAGGTTATCCAGCTTGGCGGCAACTGTTTTTTCGTCCAGGTTGAGTTTTTGCGCCAGTTCCGCGGGTGTTTTCGGCTTGGAGAGTTCGAGGAGATAGACACCCTCTTCCGGCGTCATCAGCATCTGGAGTAATTCAAGGAAATGCGCATCACCTGCCAGGCGGTACTTTTCAGCTAGCTTATCATAGACGTCGCTTTGGATTGCCACTATTGTCCTCCAGATATTACTCTACTTATGGATAAACCGGCGCAGAAAGCGCTGGAAGGGTATGATGTTTTCGTGAAAATTCTGGGGTCTTACCCGGGTAAAGTAGTACCTGGACTACAGGGTTACTTCACTTCATATGACCCGAAGATAAAGTCGAGGTCGGTCTGAAGGGCGGAGAGCTTATCCTGCGGGAAAAGCTTTTCATCGATATCTAACATCAGCTTCGTTTCGCCCCGGGCCATGCCCACGATATGCGCCCTGAGGCATTCTTTTCCCGTTTTGCCCGCATCGTCCTTCATGTTAAACGTCAGCGTGCCGCGGGTGATGAATGAAGCCGATTCGTCGGGGAGGGTAAAGGTCTCCAGTTTGTTCTCGCTCAGGGTCGCTCCCTGCTTCAAGGCAAAGTCCCTTATCTCGGCGTAAAGTAACTCCGGGCTTACTATCGTATATGTTTTTCTAATTTGCATCGTTTTTTCTCCCTGACCTGATACATCATAAGCTTTTACAGGGCTTTATTCAAGTGAGGGAAAAAGAGAGTGTTTAGCAATATTCGATTGGTTATTCCAGCGAAAGCTGGAATCCAGTGGCAAGGAAAAGGAGGCTGGTCCTTCTTGAGGAGGACGGGTGAAATCCGAAAATGACATTATTAAATAACCAAAAATTATTGCATTTCTCTATTCAGGCCGACCAGGAACTCGGCATTGTTCTTGGTCTTGCGAATGCGGTCCAGCACGCGCTCGGTTCCCTCGACGAAGTTATTCTGGTCGCCGGCGATTATCCCCACCATGCGCCGCAGCAGCCATACCTGCTTCGTGGTCTCCTCGCCGAGTAAAAGCTCCTCCCGCCGGGTGCCGCTACGCTGGATATCCATGGCCGGGAAAATTCGGCGTTCGGAAAGCCTCCGGTCGAGGTGAAGCTCCATGTTGCCGGTCCCCTTAAACTCTTCATAGATGAGGTCGTCCATGCGGCTGCCGGTATCGACAAGGCAGGTGGCGATAATGGTAAGGCTGCCGCCCTCGGCGGTATTCCTGGCGGCGCCGAAGAAACGTTTGGCCGGGTGCAGGGCGGCGGGGTCGATTCCGCTGAGAGGGTACGGCCGCTGGAAGGCATGGCCAGGTTGTAGGCGCGAGTCAGGCGCGTGATACCGTCGAGCAGGATAACCACGTCCTTGCCGCTTTCCACCAGGCGCTTGGCCCTTTCCAGCGCCAGCTCGGCCACCCGTGTCTGGTTCTCTACCATCTCGTCGAAAGTGGCCGCGATAACCTCGCCTTTGACCGAACGCCTCATATCCGTGACCTCTTCAGGTCGCTCGCCAATAAGGCAAACCATCAGGTGGATATCTTCATAAGTAGTAGAAATGGAATTAGCGATAGATTTAAGAAGCAGAGTTTTACCAGCTTTGGGAGGGGAAACGATGAGGCCGCGCTGGCCCCGCCCGATGGGGGCAATGAGATTGATAAGGCGGGTGGAGAGGTCGGTGGGCGAATGCTCCAGGTTAATGAGCCTGTCAGGGAAGGTGGGGGTTAGCGAACCGAACGGCTGCCGACTCTTGGCAAGCTCGGGGTCGAGGTTATTGATAGCGACCACTTGCAGAAGGCTGAAATACTTTTCATTGCTTTTCGGCGGGCGGCCTTGCCCGGAGACCATGTCGCCATTACGCAGGCTGAAGCGGCGAATCTGTGACGGCGAGATATAGACGTCCGTCTGGCTGGGCAGCAGGGTCTCCTGCCTGAGGAAACCGTAGCCATCGGCCATAATTTCCAGGATGCCGCTGCAGAAAATATTACCCTGCGCCTCGGTGTGTGTTTCGAGCAGGAGCATGATGATGTCATGCTTTTTCAGGGTGGCCGGGGTGGCAACGCCCTTTTCCTTGGCCATTTCCATCAGCTCTTCTTTGGTCTTGGTTTCGAGTTCTGCGATGCTCATGTTCGTGTTCGTGTTGGTGTTCGTGCTCGTGTTTGTGTTCATGTTTGTATTCATATTCATGATTCCACCTCGCTCTGGTCCCATCTCCCTGAAGGGAAGGGGGATATTATTTCCTTTCTTGATTTCTATTTTTTCGATATGCTTTTCCAGTCGGCCAGAAAGCGTTTGATGCCGACGTCGGTCATCGGGTGCTGTATCATTTGCATCAGCACGGCATAAGGGACGGTAGCGATGTCCGCCCCTGCCATGGCGGCGTAGGTGCAGTGCAGGGGATTGCGGATACTGGCGGCGATTACCTGGGCGTCCAGCTCCGGATAGTTGCCGAGTATCGATAGGGTATCTTCCACCACCTGCATGCCGTCCTGGCCGGCGTCATCCATCCGGCCGACGAAGATACTGACATAGGTTGCTCCGGCCAGCGCTCCGAGGAGTGCCTGGTTCGCCGAAAAACAGAGGGTCATATTTACCTTGATATTTTCCTTGCTTAGCATCGAGGTTGCCTGGAGGCCCTCTGCCGTGATTGGTATCTTGACGTTCACGTTGGGTGCCCAGGAAGATTTGACGCGGGCTTCCTTAATCATGGACTCGGCGTCTTCCGCCAGCACTTCCACGGAGACCGGTCCGCTGATGATGGCACAGATTTTCTTAGTCACAGCTTCGTAGTCGGATGTCGCCTCTTTAGATAAAAGCGAAGGATTGGTGGTAACCCCGCTGATAATGCCCAGTCGGGCGGCCTGTTTAATCTGGTCGATATTGGCGGTATCCAGAAAAATTTGCATTCGCTTCTCCTCCTCAACCAGTCGCCAGGGGCAGCGGAGGTTGAGCTCCTTCTCGCAATATGTCTTTGGCCACGCCGATAAATTCGCGGAAGAGGGGTTGCGGGCGGCCGGGGCGGGACAGGAATTCGGGATGGAACTGACAGCCTAACATCCAGGGGTGGTCAGCCAGTTCGCAAATTTCAACCAGGTTGCCATCCGGGGAAAGCCCGCTGAAAATCATGCCTGCCTTTTGCAGTGGTTCACGATATTTATTATTGAATTCCAGGCGGTGCCGGTGGCGCTCCATGACAAGGGGCTGGCCGTAGGCTTTACCGGCCAGGCTGTTCTCCAGGAGCTGGCAAGGGTAATTGCCCAGGCGCATCGTGGCGCCTTTGGTCTCCAGCTTTTTCTGCTCCAGCATATAGTCGATGACGGGGTAGCCGGTGTTAAGGTTGAACTCGGTAGAGTTCGGCTCATCGGTGTTAAAGACATGTCGGGCGAATTCAACCACCATGACCTGCATACCCAGGCACAGGCCGAAATAGGGGATTTTATTTTCCCGGGCGTACCTGGCCGCTTTTATCATGCCTTCGATGCCCCGGATACCGAAACCGCCGGGGACGATGATACCCTGGGCCGTACGCAGTAGAGCATCTACTCCATTTTTTTCAAGGTCTTCAGAGTGGACCCAGAAAAGGTTAAGCGACCTATCGTTGTAAAGTGCCGCGTGGTACAGCGCCTCGCGGACCGAGTAATAAGCATCATTAAGCTCGACGTATTTACCGACGAGAGCTATTTTTACCGGCTCATGCGGTGTCTTGATGCGTTCCACGAGCTCCCGCCATTGCCGTAGGTCGGCGGAGTGTGCTGTGATGCCGAGCTTTTCGACAATCTGCTGGCCCAGTCCGCAGTCTTCGAGCATGAGCGGAATTTCGTATATCGTGCTTACGGTTGGTAGAGGAATCACGGCATTTTTCTCGACGTCGCAGAAGAGCGATATCTTATCCCGCAACCCTTCCGGCATGGGGTAGTCGCTGCGGCAGATGATGACATCCGGCTGGATACCGATACGCCGCAGCTCGTTAACGCTGTGCTGGGTGGGCTTGGTCTTTAGTTCCTGGGTGGAGTTGAGGTAGGGGAGAAAGGTGACGTGAATATAGAGCACATTGTTTCTGCCGACATCGTTCCTCATCTGGCGGATAGCTTCGAGAAAGGGCTGCCCCTCGATATCGCCTACCGTGCCGCCTACCTCGATGAGAATTACCTCGGCCCCGGATTTATCGGCGAGTTTCTTGAACCGACTCTTAATCTCGTTCGTCAGGTGGGGCACAATCTGGATGGTCCCGCCGAGGAAGTCGCCGCGTCTTTCCCGGGTGATGAGGGTGCTGTAAATTTGCCCGGACGTGACATTGGATTCAGCGGTGCACTCGGCATCGATAAAGCGTTCGTAGTTCCCCAGGTCGAGGTCGGTTTCCGCGCCGTCCCGGGTGACATATACCTCGCCGTGCTGGTAGGGGGACATGGTGCCGGGGTCGACGTTGAGGTAGGGGTCGAGCTTCTGGACGGCCACGGTCACCCCGCGACTTTTCAGGATGGTGCCGATGGAGGCGACAGTGATGCCCTTCCCTACGGAACTGACCACGCCCCCGGTAACAAAGATGTACTTTGGCATAATATACTATAACAAATCTGGAATAATTCCAGTCTTACCCTGGGAAATCAAGCAATGAATCAATTCAGGATTCGGTAATACAGTGCCTCTGGAAAAACTATTTGCACTAAATAAATAGGAATAGACTATTATAACGAGTGGGGGTTTCTTCTTATTATAGGCACGAGGGAGTGGTTTGTCAAGCCTATTTCATGCATTACAACTTCGTTCGTCCTCATAAGACATTCGCAAACCCCTATCCGAGAACATCAGCGATGACAGCCGGATTAACCAATCATATCTGGAGTATTGAAGAAATAGTGGGTCTGACAAAATAGATTAACGTTTTGATTTTTCGTGGCAGTAGCAAATCCACAAGAAACATAGGAAAATAAAACCTAACGCTACAATAATACATGTGCCAAATGGAACACCTTTTATTTTAGAATAACTGGAGCCTAAAATAAGTATCAATATTACTAGAATCATGAAAAAGTCAAAAAGAAGGTTAAAATTAAACGGATGTGTCAAGTTCTTTCTTACCAAAGCTAGGCCAATCTCAGTAATGGGTTTGGTAAGTGCAGTATACCAACGTTCTTCCGCCAAAGATAGCCTCTAATTATTAATGAGTTTACTAGAAAGCCAGATTGCTCCCGATAAACCAATACTACCCAATAATCCAACAAGCCCAATAGACCAATGCAGTGTAATTGATGAAGTAATACTAAGAATAAGCAATGATAAAAAACCGAATGTTATTAAAATGGATAACCATTTCATCAATCGGTAAAAACCTGAAGTGCCATAGGCTTTAATGTCAATAGTATATTTTGCCTTTTCTAAGTAATAAAAGCCTTGTTTATCATATGAAGTTGACGTTTCCAAAGGAATACTAGTCATAAGACCTCCTCCATTATCTTTTGAAAATTATCCGATTGTGATTTACATATTTCAAACGCTTTCTGAATAAATTCTCGCATACTTTGTGAAGAATAGTCAACGGTATCTTTTGCTGTAATGGTGGCCATTAAAAATAAAAATATTTTGGGATGTCCCTCTTTTAACTTAAATATCCTAAATTGTTTTTGTAATTGATTAATTTCCATTGCTCCACTCTGGTGACGTAATGCCCATGAGTCTATTATACTATCGATTACTATTGTAGAGTCAAAATAATTACTAAACAATGCTGGCACTTCTTTTATAAATGTCGAACGGAACTTAGATTCAAGGCTTTGAAAATCATATTTTGTTGGTAAAATCCAAAAAGTACGGATTACTCTCTGTGATAATTGCTTAATTGGTGCGATATTGTGGATTTTCTCTAAAATATTGATAAATTTATTAATACATTCGTTGTAATCATTTACGTCTTCGTAAATTATCCCGCACGAATCATATTGCCAATTAAAAGCGTGTTTACCCTGCTCCTCACGTATAGTAACTCCAGGTTCTTCCGGTCTTAATATGGTAGACGGCTTCCCGCCAAATGCCTGAAATATAGACTGAGCCGGAGTTAATACTTTAGGTTCACCAAAGTTTAATAGCAATTCAAATCGGACATTTATCATACATAATTTAACCTTTGACAGACTGCTACAGTCTGCATATTATATCCTTTGTTTATAAATTGTCAAATATATAATGACTCATTTTTGTAAATTGTATGGTTAATCATAACAATCAAAGGTTAGAAATTAGTTAAAAATTCGTTAAAACTTCATTATTGTAGGTGATTGTTAAATTGATAATGATACACTACCTGTCGCGGAGTCCAATTGACACTCTGATATCGCCATTGTACACTATTAAGGTATTTGATAATCCCTCGGGGAGTGTTTTTTTATGAGTTCTTTGGACAAGGCTGACCCTGAAATCAACCGTGCTATTGAATGCGAGAAAGAACGGCAGAAGGAAATTGTCAACCTCATCGCCTCGGAGAACTACGCCAGCCGGGCGGTGCTCGAAGCCCAGGGCTCTTTTCTCAACTATAAATACGCCGAGGGCTACCCCGGCCGGCGCTACTACGGCGGCTGTGAGAATGTAGACACCATCGAGGAGCTGGCCATCAAGCGGGCCAAAGAGCTTTTTCACGCCGAACATGCCAATGTGCAGCCGCACAGCGGTTCTCAGGCCAACATGGCGGCCTACTTCGCCCTGCTGGAGCCTGGAGATACCATCATGGCAATGAACCTGACCCACGGCGGGCACCTTACCCATGGTGACAAGGTAAATTTTTCCGGCAAATCATATAAGTTCATCCCGTACGGCGTCAACCGGGAGACGGAGCGGATTGATTTCCCGGAGGTCGAAAGGCTGGCTAAAGAGCATAAACCGAAGGTGATTCTGGCGGGATACACGGCCTACCCGCGGATTATCGACTTCGAGCGTTTCCGGCGTATCGCCGATTCCGTCGGGGCAAAGCTTATGGTGGACATGGCTCACATCGCCGGCCTGGTAGCGGTAGGCTTACACCCCACCCCCATCCCCTACGCCGATGTCGTAACCACGACCACGCACAAGACCCTCCGGGGCCCTAGCGGCGGCCTGATATTATGCCGGGCGGAACTGGCTAAAGCTGTAGACGCCGCTGTCTTCCCGGAGATGCAGGGCAAGCCCCTCATGCATGCCATTGCCGCCAAAGCTGTGGCGCTCTACGAGGCTATGCAGCCCGGATTTGTCGATTATCAGAAAGCTATCCTGGAAAATGCGCTTACCTTAGCCATAGAGCTTCAAAGGCTGGGCTTGCGCCTGGTATCCGGCGGCACGGATAACCACCTTATCCTGGTTGACCTCACCGATACCGGCGTGACCGGGCGCCAGGCTGAGGAATCCCTGGGCCTGGCCGGTATCATCGTTAACCGGAATACCATCCCCTTCGATACCCACCCGCCGCGTGTCTGCGGCGGCATCAGGCTGGGGACACCGGCCGTGACCACGCGCGGATTCGGGAAAGAAGAGATGAAACTTATTGCGGCTTCTATAGTAAAGGTAATCAGACAGTCGGATAGCCAGAAAATATTGGACGAAGTTAGACAGGAAGTAGCTCAGATGTGCCGTCGCTTCCCTTTACCCGGTATCGATGAGCGTTAGACAATATCGTTCTCAGGCTTCAGTTGAAAGGCTCGACCTGAGAATACTGGGGAGGAGTGGTGAAATATGAAGAATAATAATAAAAATGTTTTAGGCGCCATCGGGAACACCCCGCTGGTACAACTCTCAAAGCTGAACGGCAATGCAGACGTGAAGATTCTTGCCAAGCTGGAAGGCAACAATCCCGGAGGTTCCGTAAAGGACCGCCCGGCTTTTTACATGATAAAGATGGCGGAGGCATCCGGCGAACTTACCGGGGACAAAACGATAATTGAGCCGACATCCGGGAATACGGGTATTGCCCTGGCCATGATAGGCGCCGCCAAGGGCTATAAGGTAAAGCTGTTCATGCCGGAATGCGTCAGTGTTGAAAGACAGTTGATTCTTCAGGCTTTCGGGGCTGAAGTCGTGATGACACCGGCCAGAGAAGCCGTTGACGGGGCTATCCGGCGGGCCCATCAGGCTTTAAAGGATGAGCCGGGTAAATATTTTATGCCCAACCAGTTCGACAACGTGAACAATGTATTGTCTCATTACGAGACCACGGGACCGGAAATTTTTACTCAGGCAAAAGGCAGGGTTGACGTATTCGTGGCCAGCATGGGAACGACGGGTACATTAATGGGTACCGGTAACTATTTGAAAGAGAAGATTCCGGGTATCAAAATCGTCGGAGTCGAACCCACGGTGGGGCACACCATCCAGGGACTTAAGAACATGAAGGAGAGCGCCGTCCCTGGCATTTATAACCCCAAAGCTTTCGATGAAAAGGTGACGGTCGAGGACGGAGATGCCTTTGAGACAGCCCGCCTGCTGGCGGTCAGAGAAGGGCTTTTCACGGGCATGTCGAGCGGCGCCGCCGTGGCGGGAGCCCTGCAAGTTGCCAAGAAAATGAAAAAAGGCACCATTGTGGTTATCCTGCCTGACCGCGGCGACCGTTACTTGAGTACCACCCTGTTCCGCTCTATCTGCGCCAAATGTCCGCCTTAGACGATTGGGTAAATGCCTCATTGCGAAGCGTATTTAGACATTGAGACCACCGGGCTCACTTTCTCCGCCAGTGAAATAACCGTGGTCGGTATTTATCTTTGCCGGGGGAAGGAAGCTGAATTTATTCAGTTTGTCGGCCGGGATATCTCCGCCGAAGGCATTCTGGAAACTCTCGAAGGTATCAATGCCCTCTACACCTATAACGGCAGCCGCTTCGATTTGCCTTTTATTCACTCGCAATACGGGATAAATCTAGCCGAGCTTTTCAGGCACCGCGACCTCATGTATGACTGCTGGGGGAAAAAACTCTACGGCGGGCTTAAGGGCGTTGAGCGGCAGCTGGGATTGAAGAGAAAACTCCCGGATATGAACGGCTATCAAGCTGTAAGGCTGTGGTGGAAATATGTTGACAGTTTCGATTTGGATGCTCTGAACACGCTCCTCGAATATAACAAAGAAGATGTGGTAAACCTGAAGACCCTGCGAGATATTTTGCTTTGAAATTGAGCAAAAACCTCAGGGGTATTCGAGAAGAGCGTTGATATACTGCTCGCTATCTTTTTCACCGTCTCTATCTACCTTTCTCTGCTACTTGTTACTTGATATTTGTTACTTTTTCAAGATGAGCTTGCTGTTTAATCGTGCTATAATTAAAATGCGATAAGATTGTTGGTGAGAGGAGATTTTGACCCATGGATGAGCTCAAGGTATTCAGCGGGAACGCCCACCCGGCCCTGGCCAAGGCTATTACGGACTATCTGGGAATACCCCTGGGCAACTGCGAGGTAATGCAGTTCACCAATGAAAACACCTTTGTCCGCATCCTGGAAAATGTGAGAGAGCGGGACATCTTTATCGTCCAGCCTATCTCCTCTCCGGTGAACAGCCATCTGATGGAACTGCTTATCATGATTGACGCTATGAAGCGGGCTTCGGCCAAGCGGATTACCGCGGTAATGCCCTACTATGCGTATGGTCGCAGTGATAAGAAAGACCAGCCCCGCGTCCCGATTACCGCCAGGCTAGTGGCTGACCTGGTAACGGTGGCCGGTGCCCATCGTGTGCTGACGGTTGACCTGCATAAAGCTCAGATACAGGGTTTCTTCAACATACCCGTTGACGAACTGACTGCTTTCTACCTGCTGAGCGATTATTTTAAGGATAAAAAGCTAAAAAATCTGGTGCTGGTGGCCACTGATTTCGGTATTTCCAAGCAGGCCCGGGATATCGCCGAAAGATTGCATTCGCCCCTGGCCATTATGGAAAAGAGGCGTCTCGGCAATGAAGATAAGACCGAGACCCTTAATGTCATCGGCGACGTGAAAGGCAAGGTAGCTCTGGCCGTGGATGAAGAAATCGATACCGCCGGCTCTCTGGTGGGGGTCGTTAATGCCCTGCTGGAGAGGGGCGCTAAAGAGGTATACGCCTGCAGCACCCACCCGGTATTTTCCGGCCAGGCCATCAAGCGAATAGCGGAATGTCAGGTAAAAGAAGTGGTCGTTACCGATACCGTCCCGGTTCCGCCTGAAAAGAGAATAGATAAAATTACCGTTTTACCGATAGCGCCGCTGCTGGGCGAAGCCATCAGGCGCATTCATACCGGGCAGTCCGTGGGGGCAATGTTTGAGTAAAGACGAGAAAATGGTTGAAGTCTATCATGCCCATAACGAAATGGAGGCGCAGGTTATCAGGAGCCTGCTGGCAGGCTATGATATACCCTGCGTCCTGAAGTCGAATGCCGCGCCTTCCGTTCACATGTTTACCATGGACGGCATGGCCGAGGTCAGAGTTATGGTTTTAGCTTCCATGGCCGATAGTGCCAGAGAACTGATTGTGGGTGATAATCATGCCTAATTTTTTTAGTGGTTTGTTTGATTCCAATGAGAAAGAGATAAAGCGGCTCCAGCCGAAGGTTGACCGTACCAATGAGCTGGAGACTGAATATGAAAAGCTCAGCAATGACGAGCTCCGCGCCAAGACAGCCGGGTTCAAGGCCCGGATTGCTGAAGCTTCGGCCGGTATTCAACCGCGGATAGCGGAAGCGCAGCGGGAACTGGATGAGGCCAGGCAGCATCTTACTAAAGCGACATGGGACGTGGAAAGGGACGAGGCGAACAATGAGTTTAAACGTGCGCAGGATAGAATCGACCAGATAGATAAAGAGCGCCAGAAGTTAGAGCGTGAGGTCCTGGACGAAATACTGCCCGAAGCCTTTGCCGCCGTCCGCGAGGCCGCTAAGCGCACCATAGGGCAGCGTCATTACGATGTGCAGTTGCTGGGCGGCGTTACTCTCCACCAGGGGAAAATCGCCGAGATGAAGACCGGTGAGGGTAAGACGCTGGTGGCCACTTTGCCCCTCTACCTCAACGCCCTGACCGGCCGAGGGGTGCACCTGGCTACCGTTAACGACTACCTGGCGCGGCGCGACCCTTACTGGATGGGCCCCATCTATCATGCCCTGGGGGTGACCGTGGCCAGCATCTACCCGATGCAGACCCCGGATGAATATGCCCCCTCCCGCCTCTACGACCCTGCCTATGACTCCGGCAAAGAAAAAGACCCGTGGCAGCACTTCCGCCCCATTTCCCGCCAGGAAGCCTATAAAGCCGATATTACCTATGGCACTTCCAGCGAGTTCGGCTTCGATTATCTCAGGGACAATATGGTGACGAGTCTACCCCAGTGCGTCCAGCGTCCTCTTTATTATGCCATCGTCGACGAGGTTGATAACCTCCTCATCGATGAAGCCCGGACGCCTCTCATTATCAGCGGTCCGGCGGAAGAGACAGGCCAGCTATATAAGACCGTCAACGATGTCGTGAGCCGCATGAATAAGAAAGTCCTGCCGTATGAAACCAAACCTAGGACGGACGAAGAGCATGAAGAGCTTGAGACGCTCAAAAGGGAGTACGACTTTATCGCTTGGGAAAAGGAGCATTCCGTTGAGGGCTTGGCGCATGGCCAGGATAAGCTGGCGAGAGCCTTCCACATGAGACCGGAGGAGCTTTTTGGCGGTGAAGACAGCGAGGAGGGCCAGCACCTGAGCTTCGAAGAAGCCAAAAAACGTAATGATATCCTTTCGGTGTTCCGCAACTCTATGATGGCCCACGCGCTTTACCAGCGGGACCGTGAATATGTCGTCGAGAATCAAGAGGTTGTTATTGTTGACGAGTTCACCGGCCGGAAGATGTACGGTCGGCGGTATTCTGAAGGCCTGCACCAGGCTATCGAGGCCAAGGAGCATGTCAAGGTGCAGCGGGAATCGATGACCTATGCCACCATTACCATCCAGAACTACTTTCGCATGTACGAAAAGCTGGCGGGCATGACCGGCACGGCGCTCACCGAGGCCGAGGAATTTTTCAAGATTTATAAGCTCGAGGTGACGGATATTCCCACCAACAAGCCGATGATTCGCGAAGATATGTCCGACCAGATTTATAAGACTGAGGAAGGCAAGTTCCGGGCGGTGGTGCGTGAGATTAAGAGTTTCCATGAGCAGGAAATACCGGTGCTGGTCGGCACGGTTTCTATCGAAAAATCGGAGCACCTGAGCGACCTGCTCAAAAAGCAGGGCATTACCTGCCAGGTCCTGAATGCCAAGCAACATGAGAAAGAGGCGAGTATCATCGCTCATGCCGGCGAGCCGGGGATGGTGACCGTCGCCACCAACATGGCCGGTCGCGGCGTGGATATTATCCTCGGAGGCAGCCCGGATGGTACCGGCGAAAAGGAATGGCAGGCCAGACACGATAAGATAATCCAGCTTGGCGGGCTTCACATTATCGGCACGGAACGCCATGAGGCCAGGCGTATCGATAACCAGTTGCGCGGCCGTGCCGGTCGGCAGGGCGACCCCGGTCAGTCGCGCTTTTTCATTTCCCTGGAAGACGATATCATGCGCCGCTTCGGGGGCGACCGCATCAAAACCGTCATGGGCTGGGTGGGCATGGATGAGGATACGCCCATTGAAAATAAGATGATTACCAACGCCATTACCGATGTTCAGAAGCGCGTCGAGGGCTATCACTTCGATGTGCGTAAAAACCTCGTCGAGTATGACGACGTCGTCAACAAGCACCGCGAGCTTATCTATGAAGAAAGACAAAAAATACTCGGCGGCGCCGACCTCAGAGCAAACATAATGAAAATGGTCAACGATGAGCTCAAGAGCATCGTCGCCTCGCGTGTCACCGGTCAGCCTGGCATCGACTGGGACCCGGCTAACCTGCTGGCCGATGTTAATAGAGTTTTACCCGTCCCCCCCACCCTTAATGGAAAAGCCCTGGCCGATATGGGAGCTAAGGACATTGAGAAGAAGTTGATTGAGATTGCCGATAGCCTCTACGCGCAGCGTGAGCAGGAAATGGGCGCTGAAAAGATGAGGCTGCTGGAGAGGCTGGTGATGCTCCAGATTATCGACCGGCTCTGGGTAGAGCACCTGACGACCATGGACCAGGAGCGGCTCCAGGCGGGATGGCAGACCCTTCAACAAATGAAGTCCGCTGATGCTTATAAGCGTTCCGGATACCAGAAGTTCCAGGTTCTTCTGGAGACCATCCAGCACGATGTAGCCAATACCATCTTCCATGTGGCCATCGTCCAGCGGGATGCCAGAGCGCCGGAATCGCCGATGGCTAAAGCGGGTCTCGGCTCGAAGGGCGGTAGCAAGCCTAAGGCCGCGGCGGCCGTTGCCGGTAAGAAAGTCGGCCGCAACGACCCCTGTCCCTGCGGCAGCGGCAAGAAATACAAGCACTGCTGCGGGAAGTAAGCTGTAATGACCGACGAAGAGTTGGCTAAACTGACAGGTGAGATAACTGAACAAATAAGTCAGCTGCCCGAAGATGCCAGTAAACCGCAGGGCCGGGCGGAAAAGAAACACCGGCTCGTGCTCCAGGCCAGGCGCGAGGCGCTGGACAGGATAAAGGCCGCCCGTGAGAAACGTGATACGAGGCAGGAAGCTCAAGCCAGCCTGGACTATGCCCTGCTGACGGAGTACGGAGAGAAAAACCCGCTGCTATTTAATTTTATGAAGGCGAGGTCGGGGTGGTGGCACTGGTGGTGAGGGAGAATGAACATGCACTATTGGCTTATGGTAGGTAGTAAGGGAAATTGGGATATAGCCTTTCAACATGGGAATATCTGGGGGCTTAAAAAGACACAACGTCATTTTTGGGAAAACATTGATGAAAAGGACATTGTATTATTTCATGCCACCAATCCAGTTGGTGGCATAATTGGTTATGGAAAAGTCCGAACCAAGTTTGTTCAAGATAAACCACTATGGCCTGATGAAATTAAAAATAATGAGGTTATTTGGCCTCTCCGTTTTGAATTTGATGTTGAGTTCTGTATTCCGCCGGATAAATGGAAGAGTGACAAAATAGTATCAAAAGAATTATTTCCTCGTGCAGGTTTCCAGCAATTAAATGAATCAATGGCTAAGAAACTAATCTCAAGTATGCAAGCGGTTGAATATACCATCCCAACGATTGTACTTCCTTCTGTTGCAGAAGAGCATGCAGAATTCGTAGCAGTAAGCCAAATGCATGAAAAAACTCCTCTTTCTCACGATAATTTGCAGAAAAAGCTTATTGAAATTGGAACACTACAAAATTTTATCGCTGAAAAAGAATATCCACTTGATGGAGAAAAATTAGATGTTGTATGGAGACGTGTAGTCAAATCCGTACCTACATATGTATTTGAGGTCCAGGTCGGAGGAGATATTTATCATGCTTTAGGTAAACTTAAACACGCTTTTGATTTATGGAATAGCCACATATATTTTGTAGCATCCGAAAAAGACTATGGCAAGGCCGCTACTCTTTTATCAGGAACTTTCCACGAAATTAATAACCGTATTAAACATATTGAATTGGACAAAATAGAGGAGCTTTATAAGCGTAAGAAAGCTTATTTTGATTTTGAAAAGGAATTAGGTATATAGGTATTGGTTATATGACCAACTCAGAAATCTCTACCATATTCAATGATATCGCGGAAATGCTGAAGCTCAAGAAGGATAATATCTTCAAGATACGGGCTTACCAGAAGGTCGCCCGCGCCATCGGGGAGCTTAACGTGCCGGTTGAGCAGCTTGTCGCCGAGAATAGACTTAAAGAAATCCCCGGGGCGGGGGAGGCCATCACTAAAAAGCTTACCGAGTTGGTCACCACGGGCAGGCTCGCTTTTTACGAAAAGCTTAAACAGGAGTTCCCGGAGCGGGCCAATCCGGCGCAGGGTTAAGGGGCGGCATGACCAAGGAAAGTAGTCGATTGTTTTCTCTGGAATCCATCCCCGCGGGTGATGCCGAGGCTATAAACTATCTCAAGCAGGCCATCGCCGGCGGCAAGCACTGGTATCTCGCCCTGATCGGCGCCATCGGACTGTGGACCAGCGCCGAAGAGGTCTATAACGACCGCACTTATAAGTACCTCATCGACGGCGAAGCCTTCGACTGGCTCCTGCTGGCGGAGCGACTCTGCGAGGCGGTGGATAGTCCCCTGCCGGAAAACGAGAGAGATGCCCTCCTCTTTCACGGCATACCTCCCCTCGAGCTTAGTGCCGCCGAAGTCAAGGAGCTTATCGGCGATAAAAAGTACACCCAGTATCTCAACTATTTCTACGGCATTACCGTCGAGGAAGCACTGCTCCTGACCGTCCAGGAAGAGATTGAAAAAGAAAGGCGGGTGCAGGGCCTGCGGAGTAAAGGCCAGTCTTCCGATGAGGCTTACCCCAGAATATATGATGCTGCCAGAGAGGTGCTATTGACGCAGTTCCGGCAGGATAAAGGCCATGCTCAGCTGAATTCTATTACCCTCGCTGAGATGAAAGAGTTCACCTACTGGCTGTTTAAATATAGACTCAAGCGATGCGAAAAGGCCAGAATCGCCAGCGATACCAAGAAAGCCCTGGAGTACCTGAAACGGCAGTGGCAGCACCAGGGCGTTTTTAAGGTGCTGGCTGCCGAAATAAATCCGTCATTCCCAACTTAATTGGGGCTCCCGCCTATTTCCTGTTTTCTGGATTCTGGCTTTCGCCAAAATGACATCCACCTGTTATTCGTTGACGGTGCCTTCCGGCGCTCGTACCATGAGTACCGGGATATGGGACCCTCTCAGTACCTTATCGGTAATACTCCCGAAGGCCAGGCGGCGGAGCCCCGACCTCCCGTGGGTGGACATGGCGATTAAATCTACTTTATTTTCGCGAGCAACTTTCAGAATTTCATCGGAAGCGTTACCGGTATTGACGATAGCCCTGACGTTAATTCCCTGACTTTTCAAAGACTCACCGGTGTTTGTGAGATAATCCATGACCCTGTCTCTGATTATTTTCAACTCCTCCTCAGTATAAGAAACCGGGGCGCTTGCCTCCCCCACTACCACCCAGTGTCTCAGTAGCGTTATTACCCCGATGAGAATAATCTCAATCTTTGATCCGGGGGCCAGTTTATTGACGAGTTGTCCGATAACCGGCAACGCCGCTTCACCTACTTTAGAACCGTCTAGAGGTACAAGTACTCTCTCAAACATTGCCTCACCCCCTATAGTCTGGAATTTTGTTGTTTCAGCTTTTCGAGCTTATCTCTCAGAGTATAAAGTCTTTGTTGTTCCTTTTCAACAACGGACGCCGGCGCCTTGGTAAGGAAAGCTCTGTCTTTCAGTCTGGCTTCGAGGCGGTTTACCTCAGCCTGGGTCTGTTCCAGTTCCTTCTCCGTTCTTTTTTTCTCCGCGTCCAGGTCGAACATGCTGGCCATGGGAATAACGACGGTAGCCTGCGCCAGAGGTAATACCAGGGTGTTGTCCCCGGCTTTCTCGCCGAGCTCGCCCTTCAGGAAAGTGACGGGATTGGCGCGTGCCAGCGTCTTAATGGACCCGGCATATCGGGAGATAGTAGCGTGCCTGGAATCATCGGTGTATATTTTCGACTCGATCCAGCGGTTACTCTCCACTTTATATTGAGCGCGGACATTACGTATAGAGCGTATTATTTCGGTGATGGCCTCGATTTCCGACTCGGCGGCCGGGTCGAACGTGGCTTCATCGACCTCCGGGTACGCCGCCACCATGATAGACTCGACCTTTAACAAGTCTATATGCTTTTTCAGGTGCTGCCAGAGCTCCTCGGTGAGGAACGGCATATAGGGATGGAGGAGGCGTAAAGCTTTTTCCAGGACATGTACCAGCACCTGCAGTGGTGACATATCGTTCGCCTGCAGCCTTATCTTGGCAAGCTCGATATACCAGTCGCAGAACTCGCCCCAGAGGAAGTCATTTATCTGTCGCTGGGCCTCGCCGAACTGGAAGTCATTCATGAGACCTTCGGCGCTGGCAACCGTCCGGTTCAGCCTTGAGAGAATCCAGCGGTCTTCCACTGTAAGCTGGTCCTGTTTTAGTTCTCTGTCGATAGCGCTGCCCGACTCAAGGCTCCTGACGACGAAACGGGTGGCATTCCACAGCTTGTTGGCGAAGTTGCGGCCGGCCTCCAGCTTGGTGACAGACATCTTGCTGTCGTTTCCCGGTGACGTCCCCATCAGCAGGGCGAAGCGCAGGGCGTCCGTGCCGTATTCTTCGAGCAGGTCGAGAGGGTCGACGACGTTACCCTTTGTCTTGCTCATCTTGTCGCCTTTGTCGTCGCGTAACAGACCGTGGAAATAGACGGTGCGGAAAGGGATATC